>Ga0256829_1001658_pt1 | contig 17870 bp, 16 predicted proteins | sample 131447metaG_FD_185979 | JGI IMG/M metagenome (GOLD analysis project Ga0256829, IMG submission 185979) | Hydrothermal vent microbial communities from Lau Basin, Pacific Ocean - 131-447 | ecosystem: Environmental > Aquatic > Marine > Hydrothermal vents | place: Pacific Ocean: Lau Basin | collected...
CCTTATCAAACTTTTAAGGCTAAAGATAAGTATTTTAATTTAGCTGTAGGTAACGATAATCAATTTAGGAAATTGGTGGAAATATTGGATGACGAAAAACTAAAAGATGAAAAGTTTAAAACCAATACCGGGAGGGTACGGAACAGGAAAGAGCTAATAAAAATACTACAGGGTATATTTGCTGAAAAAGAAGCCTCTTATTGGGTTGATATTTTTACTAAAAATAATATACCTGTTGGCCTAATCAATAATTTAAAAGAAGTATTTGAAGATAAACAGATTATGTTTAGAAACATGGTTAGAACTTTAGACCATAAAATGGGTAAACTGATGTTGGTTGGGTCACCGATAAAACTTAAAGAGTCTAAATTAAAAGATTTTTCACCCCCTCCAACGTTAGGGGAGCATACAGAAGAGATTCTGAAGCGTTTGATAGGGTATAACGACGAGGATATAAAGATTTTAAATGAAAAAGGTGTAATATAAGATTATGTATCGACTTAAAGATATCAACATAAGTCGATAGTATAGGAGGTTTTTAAGTATGGTTATTACTGATTTCTATAATTTTGAGGATTTGTTGAATGAAGAGGACAAAATTGTAAGAGAAAGCTTACGTAAGTTTCTGGTGAATAATATTAAGCCGTTAGTAAAAGAAGCTTGGCACAAAGAGAAGTCTCTCGATTTTAGGTATATAGCTAAAGAACTGGGTAAGTTGGGAGTGCTTGGGGCTTTTATGGAGGAAAAATATGGATGTCCTGGTGCGACTTACACCACATATGGGGTAGTGTGTCAAGAAGTTGAAAGAATTGATAGTGCTTTAAGGAGTTTTGTCGCAGTAAACACTGGACTTGTTATGTATCCTATTTGGATGTGGGGTTCTGAGGAACAGAAAATGTATTGGCTTCCAAAGTTGGCATCAGGTGAAGTAATAGGGTGCTATGGGCTTACAGAGCCAGATCACGGATCTGACCCAGGTAGTATGAAAACTACAGCTGAAAGGCACGGAGATTACTGGATATTAAATGGTTCTAAAATGTGGATAACTGAGGCTGAAATAGCCGATGTTGCAATGGTGTGGGCAAAAGACAAGGAAACAGGGAAAATAAAAGGTTTTCTTGTGGAAAAAGGTATGGATGGTTTCTATCAGGCTGATTTAACGGAAAAAGGATCTATGAGAGCAGGTGGAGTAGGTGAGTTAGCATTTACAAATTGCAAAGTTCCCGAAAAGAATAGGTTACCTTTAGCTAAGGGATTGAGATGCCCGTTATCATGTTTGGATATGGCGAGGTATGGGATATCTTGGGGGGCTATAGGAGCATCCATAGACTGTTACGAGACGGCTCTTGAGTATTCTTTAGACAGAAAACAGTTCGGTAAGCCAATAGCTTCTTACCAACTTGTTCAATCAAAGCTTGCTGATATGCTCACAGAAATAACAAAGGGGCAGGCTATATGTATGAGGTTGGGCCAACTTATGAATGAAGGAAAAGCCACACCACCCCAAATATCTCTTGCTAAAAGGAACAACGTTAGGGTTGCAAGATATTGTTCAAGGGTTGCGAGGGAGATTCTTGGTGCTAATGGTATAAGCTTAGATTATCCTCCTATAAGGCATATGGCTAACATAGAGTCTGTGTATACGTATGAGGGTACAGATGATATGCATACTTTAATAATTGGTAGAGAAATAACTGGAATCCAGGCTTTCAGATCGTGAGGTTACATACGCATGCCTGAGAAATTGCTAAACGGACTATATAGGTTAAAGATTCCTATACCAAAAAATCCTTTGAAGTTTACCAATGTTTATGTTTTGGAAGGAAATGATGAATGGTTAATTATTGATGTTGGATTAGGAGGAGAAATCTCAAAAGAAATTTTTATGAAAGAAACGAGTGAACTTGCTGTAAATATGGAAAAGACCACATTTTTTTTAACTCATATGCATGCGGATCACTGTGGCCTTATAGGAGATGTTGCCAGAGAGAGTAGTGAAATTTTACTATCCAAAGAAGATTTGCCGTATATATTTCCTGTTGAAGACATAGAAACTTTTTGGAATAGGGAAAAAGAGTTTTCCAGGATATATGGGTTTCCCAGTAGCCTTTTAGATGACGCTGTAAAACGTCATCCTGGATATTTGTTCCCCCCACATAAGCCTAAAGGTAGCAAAATAACTTATGTTAATGATGGTGATGTTATAAGTATGTGCGGCAGAGAACTAAAAGTTATAAAAACACCTGGACATACAAAAGGCCATATTTGTTTATACGACACAAATAATTTTATTCTGTTTTGCGGGGATCATGTATTGGGGAATATAACTCCTAATATATCATCTATGTCCACATACGTTAACCCATTGTTTGATTATCTTAATAGCCTTGAGAAAGTTTATAACCTTGAGGTAAAGATGGCCTTTGCAGGCCATAGAGATCCTATAAAGGATTTTAGGGGTAGAATAGATGAAATAAAGAAGCATCATCGTTTGAGAACTATGGAAACCTTAGATGTTTTAAAAAACAGGAAACTTAATGCATACCAAATAGCCTCAAAGATGAGTTGGGATATTAATTTTCCGAATTGGGATTTATTCCCTTCTATACAAAAATGGTTTGCCCATCTGGAAACTGTAGCTCATTTGGAGGAACTACTGCATAGAGGTAAGGTTAGAAAAGAAATAGTGGAAGAAAATGATGGGGAAGTGTTTGTATATGAAATTGCGTGAGATTTTTATTCAATTCTTTTGAACAAGACATGAATTTTGAGCGGTCAGAATTACCAGGTATAGTAGATAATTTAGGTGTTGGTATATATGTTGCAGATGGCAATGGTATTACGGTATGGGTAAATAAAGTATTTGAGCAGATATCTTTGATATCCAGAAATGAAGTTATAGGTAAATCATTAAGAGAATTAGTTAACTCAAAGTGTTTTTCTAATTCTGCTACTTTGCATATTTTAAAAACAAAATCTCCTGTAACCGTATCTTTTAACACGAAAACAGGAAAAAGGCTTTTGTCTCAAGGGAAGCCGATTTTTGATAGCAATGGAAGATTAAAATATATTGTAAACACTATCTACGACATCTCCAATATATTCCCTGATGACAAGAAAGAAAGCAGCAATGTTCTCCCTATAGAGTATGGTATTGTGGCACAGAGCAATAAAATGCAAAGGGTATTGAATATAGCTATAAAAGCTTCAAATATAGATTTACCAGTTTTGATATACGGTGAGACAGGTACAGGAAAAGAGGTGGTAGCTAAACTTATACATTATGCTGGCAAGTATAAAAACCGTCCTTTTATACCTATAAACTGTGCTGCTATACCAGAATCTTTAATTGAGTCCGAATTATTTGGTTATGAACCAGGTAGCTTTACTGGCTCCAGTAAAACGGGTAAAAAGGGAATTTTGGAATTGGCTAATAAGGGTACTATCTTATTGGATGAAATAGGTGAAATGCCTTTTGTTTCTCAGGCGAAACTGCTTAGGTTTTTAGAAGAAAAGGAATTTATGAAAATAGGATCTTCTAAACCTACAAAAGTTGATGTTAGAGTGATAGCGGCCACGAATAGGGATTTAAGAAAACTAATGTTAGAGGGGAAGTTTAGAAAAGATCTCTATTATAGATTGAGTACTATATACATATACATACCGCCTCTTAGAGAAAGGGTAGAAGATATAAAAATGCTTGCCAAGTATTTTTTAGATAATTTGAATGATACTTATAAGACTAAAAAACTTTTATCCCCAGAATTGATAAGATTATTGGAAACACTTAGGTTGGAAGGCAATGTTAGGGAACTTAGAGGTATAGTAGAGAGGATGTTCTTTTATTCTAAGAGCGATATAATATCTATAAAAGATTATTATGAAAGTGATAGTATGCAAAAAAACAACCCCCATAGCCCTAGTGAGAGTTTAAAAAATATGGTTGAATCTTACGAAAGATCTATACTTGAGGAATTTTACTTAAAGTACAGAAGCACAAGAAAGATGGCCAAGGCTTTAAAGATTAGTCAGTCTAGCGTATTCAAGAAGCTAAAGAAATACGGTATAATTTGATTCCTTTTTAAAATACATGATTCTATATAGAATCATGTATTTGATATTGGCATTAAAAGGGGAATTTGTATATGTATATACTATATGATTCTAAATCAAATCACTTTTCTTTTTATATTTTTAATAATTTAGTGAATTTGCTAAATTAAATAAGAGTATTTGTTTGTAAAAGTCTGTTGGGAATAGAATGTTACAGAGATATGTGCATTAAATAGCTTTACTATAAGTTTGGTATAGCTTTTGCTCTTATAGATATAAAGTATAAAAAAGGGGGATTTTTACTATGCTTATTTCAAAGTTAGGTCTGCGTGAGGAGGTAATAGAATTTGCCGAATCGGTAAAAGAATTTTGTGAAAGGGAGTTTAAAGATGCTTTGGAATGGGACCAAAAGGAGTATATGCCCCAAGACTTATGGAAAAAAATGGGGGATTTAGGACTAACAGGTATGATGTTAGATGAAGATCTTGGAGGGTTAGGAGATGATTTACTTACCAGTGTAGTAATTCATGAAGAAATGTCTGTTTATTCCCCGGCGATTGCTATGACGTTAGGTGCACATGCTATACTAGCTGGAAACGTCATAAATAGAGGCGGAAATAAAAAGCAAAAAGAAAAATATATACCTCCTATAGCGTCTGGAGAAAAAGTTGCAGCTATATGTATAACTGAGCCTGAGATTGGTTCAGATGCTGCTCACCCCAAGACAAAAGCCGTAAAAAAAGGGGATAAATATATACTTAAGGGAACAAAGATTTTTATAACCAATGGTCCTGTAGCGGACATATTTGTTGTGTATGCCCGTACTTCTGATGATCCAAAGAAAGGAGTATCGGCCTTTATAGTTGAAAAGGACTTTGGAAACATTAGTGTAGAGAAAATACATAAAATGGGTATGCGTGCTTCACCTACAGGTATAGTTACATTTAGTGGCACTGAGGTTCCAGAAGAAAACCTTCTTAGGGCAGAAGGCGAAGGTATACATATAATGATGGAGGGATTGGATGTTGAAAGAATAGGTTTATCGGGTAGTAACTTAGGAATGATCAAAGGTTCTTTGGATGTTGCTTCTAATTATGCGAAAGAAAGAATACAATTTGGTCAGCCTATATCAAAATATCAGCTTATACAAGAAAAGTTAGGATATATGCTAACACAATTGGAACTTAACAGGATGTACTTGTACAATCTTGCTGAAACATGGAGGAAATTCCCAGGATCTAGAAAATTAAGGGCAGCAACAGCTTTGGTTAAAATGTCTTCTGCCAGAGCTGCCGTAAAAGCCGCGGAGGAAGCTATACAAGTATTGGGAGGCTATGGCTATACAACTGATTACCGTGTTCAGATGTACTGGAGAGATGCCAAATTATACGATATAGGGGCTGGTACTATAGAAATGATGAAGATTATACTTGGAAGAAGAATAGAGCAAGGTTTTGATAATATATAAATTTTACGGAGGAGGTTTTGGTATGGTAGGTATAGCAGGTTATGGATGCTATGTTCCGAAAAGAAGAATTAAAGTAGAAGAAATCGCTGCTCAATGGGGTGAAGATGGGGAGGTAATGAAAAAGAACTTGCTGGTAAGGGAGAAAACAGTGCCAGCAAAGGATGAGGATTCTGTAACGATAGCTTATGAAGCTGCAAGGAATGCTCTAAAGAGGGCAGAGATAGATCCTAAAGAAATCGGCGCGGTTTATATAGGTTCTGAGTCTAAGCCTTATGCAGTTAAACCTTCGGCAACGATAGTAGCTGATGCTTTGGATATAACACCAGAAGCCCATGTTGCTGACTATGAATTTGCGTGTAAGGCAGGGAGCGAGACTGTTTTTGTTGTATATGGTCTTGTTAAAGCTGGCGAGATAAAATATGGATTAGGTATAGGCTCTGATACATCTCAGGGAGCGCCAAAGGACCCTTTAGAGTATACCGCAGCAGCTGGAGGAGCGGCCTTTATAATGGGAAATGACAATGTATTAGCTGAAGTTATAGCTACCTATTCTTATACCACAGACACACCTGATTTCTGGAGAAGAGATGGTCAGCCTTATCCTACTCACACAGGTCCGTTTACAGGAAAGCCGGCCTATTTCCATCATGTTATAAATTCAGCTAAAAAGGTTATGGAGATAGCTGGCGTGACTCCAAAGGATATAACATATTGTGTTTTCCACCAACCTAACGGTGCATTTCCGCTAAGGGCATCAAAAATGTTAGGGTTTACTAAAGAACAGTTTGAGCCCGGATGGGTGGCCCCTTATATAGGAAATACTTACTCTGGATGTTCTCTATTGGGGTTAGCGTCTGTACTTGATGTAGCAAAAGCCGGAGATACGATTCTTGTAACATCATTCGGATCTGGGGCAGGAAGCGATTCTTTCATTTTTAAAGTTACAGATAGATTAGAGAAAGTTAGAAACAATGCTCCTCTTCTTAAGGATTATGCTGAAAGAAAGAAATACATTAACTACGCTACTTATGCATTCTTAAGAGGAAAAATTAAGATGAGGGAGGGCTAGAATAGTGAGAGAAGTAGCAGTTGTTGGAACGGGTGTAACCCAGTTTGGATATTTATGGGAAAAATCATGGAGAGATTTGGCTGTTGAGTCTAGTTTAGAGGCCATAAAAAACTCTGGTGTGGATAAAATAGATTCTATTTATGTAGCAAACTTTACTGGGGGTACATTTGTAGAACAAGAACATATGGCTGCTATAGTAGCAGATTACCTTGGATTACTTCATATACCTGCAACAAGAGTGGAAGATGCTTGTGCTTCTTCTGCTGTAGCCTTGAGACACGCCTATATGGAGGTTGCTGGTGGATTTTCTGACGCTGTATTAGTAACTGGCGTGGAAAAAATGACGGATGTTGTTACATCCCAAGGTGTGTATTCTTTAGCCATGGCTGCAGATAGGGAATTTGAGGGCTATCAAGGTGTGACCTTCCCAGCTTTGTTTGCTTTAGTTGCAAGAAAATATATGAACGATTTTGGTGCTACCAGAGAGCAACTTGCATCAGTTGCAGTTAAAAATCATAAGAATGCTTCTAAAAATCCTAAAGCTCAGTTCCATAATATTATTACTATAGAGGATGTTATAAATGCTTCTATGATAGCTGACCCTCTTGGATTGTTTGATTGTTCTCCTATGACAGATGGAGCCGCCAGTGTAGTTTTAATGCCTTTAGAGAAGGCTAAAAAGTTAACAAATGCCGCTAAACCAATTAAGATTTCAGGAATTGCTCAAGCTACAGATACTATAGCTTTAGCTCAGAGAGAGAGCTTTACAAGTTTTAGGGCTACTATAGAGGCAGGTAAAAAAGCATACGAAATGGCAGGTAAAGGTCCTGAGGATATAGATGTTACAGAGGTGCATGATTGCTTCACTATAGCAGAGATATGCGCTATTGAAGATTTAGGATTCTTTGAGAAGGGTAAAGGGGCACAAGCTACGGCTGATGGTCTCACTGCAATAGATGGCAAACTCCCTGTTAATCCGAGCGGTGGATTAAAAGGTAAGGGCCATCCTGTAGGTGCTACAGGAATAGCTCAGATAGCTAATTTAGCAGATCAGTTGAGAGGAGAGGCCGGAGAGTTGCAAGTTAAAGATCCTAAAGTAGCGCTTGCCCATAATTTAGGAGGCTCTGGAGCCACAGTTGTAGTTACTATTTTGGAGGTGGTGTAATGCTTACTATACCAAGAGCTTGGAGAGAGAAACCGCAAAGATATCTATTTAAAGGCGGAAAGTGTAAAGATTGTGGATTTGTTACTTATCCAGCCAGAAAAGTTTGTCCTAAATGTCATTCTGAAAATATAGAAACCGTAGATTTACCGAGAGAAGGAAAAATAATAACCTATACTATAGTATACTCTGCTCCAGAAGGTTTTGGAGATTTCTCTCCCTATCCTTTAGCTATTGTGGAGTTAACAAATGGTGCCAGATTAATGCTACAAATTGTAGATACAGATCTTGATAAAGTTCAGATAGGGGAAAAAGTCAATGTAGTATTTAGAAGGTTGCTTGTAGAAGGGAATGCAGGAATCATAATTTACGGGCCTAAGGCTACGGTTGTAGAGGATAAATAAGTTTAGGGGGGCATGCTCACCCCCCCTATTTCCCTTTGAATTAAATGTAGAGGTGCCTATGAGTAAAGTTAATGTAGAAATAGAGAATAATGTAGCCATAGTATATATGAACAATCCCGAAAAAAGAAATGCTTTAGATGAAGAGATGTCAAAAGATTTATTGGATAATATAAAGGCACTTTCTAAAGATGATTCTGTCTATTCAGTTATTTTGACTTCTTCTAATGATATATTTTGTGCCGGAGCAGATATCAAGGAATTTGCAGAAGGTATTGAACTAACAGCTTTAGAACATTATCTAAAGAAGAGTATAGATGTTGATGTCCTCAGAATAGTTGATATTCTGAACAAACCTTTAATAGCTGCTGTCTCTGGATATGCCTTGGGCGGCGGGTTTGGATTAGTGTCTAATGCCCACATAGTAGTTTCTCATCCTAACACTCGTTTTGGAATGCCAGAGATTAACATAGGTATTTTACCTTACGTTATATTTCCTTACGTGAAAAAGGCTATAGGAGAAAGAAACGCTACAGTGCTTACGCTTACAGGTAAGGTTATAGATGCACAAGAGGCCTATAGAATAGGATTGGTTCACTACATAGAAGATAATCCGCTAGAAAAAGCAAAAGATATAGCTTCTAAAATAGCTTCAAAGAGCCCCATGGTTTTGAAATTATTGATGGATTGTTTGAATGCAGATAGAGCTCACGAAAGTGACTACTTGGCATTACTCAGAATAGTGAATTTTTCTGCTAAAGATTTAAAAATAGGAGTGGAATCGTTTTTGAATAAAAAAAAGCCACAATGGCAAGGTAAGTGAAGGAGACGAACATGAATATAGGTGTTTGCGTAAAAATTGTTCCTGATTATGAAATACCTGTTGATAAATTCCAATTGAAGGATGGTAGAATAACAGGAGAATATAATGAACTTGTAGGTTTGTACGATGAGCATGCTGTAGAAGTCGCCCTTCAACTTAGGTCTAAAGGAGAAGATAAAGTATACATCATAAGCTATGGCAGAGAGGATCAAATGCCCGCTTTGAGAAAGGCTTTATCCATGGGGGCGGATGAAGTCATACTAATAAAAGCGAGCACAGACGATCCTTTTGTCACGGCCAGTAATTTGGCTAATGTAGTGAAAAAATATGGTATAGATGCAGTAATATTAGGTAGGGTATCTTCGGATTTAGAGAGAGAAATGGTACCCCCTATACTTGCTGGCATATTAAATAGACCCTATTTGCCTTATACTATATCAATTTCAAAAACAGAGAATGGTTCTTTTTTATGTGAACAGCAGTTGGATGATAGAAACTTGGTGTTAAAAGTGAATGACAATTTTGTGGTTTCTGTGACAGACGCTCCTTGTAATTTACCTAGAATACCGAATCTAAAGGAGATTATGAGAAGTAAAAAGAAACCGGTTCATTTTGAAGAAGAAATACCTACCGATAAATTTGAATGGGCGGAGGAAGCTTCTGTGAGCATACCCCATTATGAGTATGTCAACGAAATGTTACCTAACGATGATTTGTCTGCAACTGCTAAGTTATTATTAGATAAACTTAGAGAGGAGCATTACTTATGAACGTTAAAAATATTTTGATAATTAGTGATAATAATACAGAAAGAATTTCTGAGCTCAATTTTATCGCAGAACAGTTTGTATCGGGAAAAGGGAATATAGATGCAATTATATTTGCAAAAGACAGAGAAGAGCTAAATGTAAAAGTTAAGAAAATTTATGGTATAAAGGGACTTCCTGTTAATTCTATAGATGCAGTTGCAAATGTAGCTAAAAATTACGATCTTATACTTACAAGTGGCTATGTAGGAGCCTCTTTAGGAGGTATATTAGTATACAAATTAGGCACATCATGTGTTTTTGGAGTTAATGAAATAGATTATGATAACTTTGTGTTTAAACATAGCGCATATGGGGATAAAGCAATAATAGAGTACAAACCTAATAAACTGCCTTTGCTTATACTTATAAAAGAAAGAAATTTTGAACAAAGCTTGCCATCCTATGACAATCCTGAAACAGAGTGGATAGATGTAGAGAAGACAGTTGAATTGGTTGAAGAGAAACCCGTAGAGAAAGAGGTTGAGTTAGATAAAGCAAAAATTGTTGTAGGAGGAGGAAGAGGCATAGGTTCAAAAGAAGGGTTTGAAGTACTTAAGAAGTTGGCAAGTTTGTTGAATGGAGTTGTAGGTGCTTCGAGAGCCGCAGTGGACAATGGATGGATGCCACATCAGTACCAAATAGGACAGTCCGGGACGATGTTGTCTGCAAATTTGTACTTTGCTTTTGGTATAAGCGGAGCCACACAGCATTTATCGGGTATCAAGAATGTCAAATGTGTCGTGGCAATTAATACAGATGAGGAAGCGCCTATATTTAAGAGAGCCAGATATAACATAGTATCAGACTGGAAGGAGTTTGCTACTGCTTTTATAAATCAACTCGAGGGGGAAAAGAATGGCTAAAATTATATCTAATATAAGCACAAGCTCTGAAGATTTTAAGAGGAGATATGAATTTAATAAGAAAAAGGTGGAAGAGATAGAGGCTATAAGAGAGGAATTGTCCAAGGGAGGTCCTCCAAAGGCACACGAAGTTAACAAAAAAAGAGGTAAACTGTTTTGTAGAGAGAGAATAGAAAAGGTTATAGACAAAGATTCCCCGTTTTTGGAAATAGGGCCTTATGCAGGTTACGATATGTACAACAACAGTGCCCCTTGTGGTGGAATAGTTACTGGCATAGGTAGGATACATGGAAGAGAAGTTATGATTATAGCGAATGATCAGACTGTAAAAGGTGGTACATATCATCCTATAACCATCAAAAAACATGTTAGAGCTCAGAGAATAGCAGAGGAAAATAACTTACATTGTCTGTATTTAGTTGATTCTGGTGGCGTGTTTTTGCCTATGCAAGATGAAGTTTATCCTGATAAAGAGCATTTTGGCAATTTCTTCTACAATCAAGCTGTTATGAGTAGTAAAGGGTTACTGCAGGTAGCGGTTGTAACGGGTTTAGGAACAGCTGGAGGGGCGTATGTTCCTGCCATGTGTGATCAAGTCATAATGGTTAAAAATCAGAGTGCCATCTTTATTGGGGGTCCACCTTTGGTAAAAGCAGCTACAGGAGAGGAAATAGATGCAGAGACATTGGGTGGAGCGGATGTTCATACTCGCATATCAGGTGTAGCAGATTATTTAGCCAATAACGAGGAAGAGGCTTTAAGGAAAGCCAGAGAAATATTCTTGAATTTACCAAGACGTAAAAAGTATGAGTTGGATAGGGTTGAACCTGAAGACCCGGTGTATGATCCAGAGGAGATATACGGCATAATACCTGAAGATTTGAGCATACCATTTGATGTGCATGAAATTATTGCAAGGATAGTGGATGCAAGTGAGTTTGAGGAATTTAAGCCTCTATATGGACAGACGCTGGTTACAGGATTTGCAAGAATAGGTGGTTACTTAGTTGGGATTATAGGGAATAATGGTGTTATATTTCCAGAATCTGCTCAAAAGGCGACCCATTTTATAGAGCTGTGTAGCTTGAGAAAGGTTCCTATTATATTTTTACAAAATATTACGGGGTTCATAATAGGAAAACAGTATGAACACCAGGGAATGGCAAAGGATGGAGCTAAATGGATAACAGCTGTTTCTACTACAAGTGTTCCTAAAATCACCGTTATTATAGGTAATTCATATGGAGCAGGAAATTACGCTATGGCAGGTAGAGGATACAATCCGAGGTTCCTATGGATGTGGCCTAACTCTAAGATAGCTGTGATGGGTCCCCAGCAGGCAGCGGATGTCTTGACTATGGTAAAGGTTAATCAAATTAAGAGAGAGGGAAAGGATGTTAGTGAAGATAAAATAAAATCCATAAGAGAAAAGGTGATGAAAGATTACGAAATGAAATCAACTGCTTTGTATTCAAGCGCAAGATTATGGGATGATGGCATTATAGATCCTAAGAAGACAAGGGAATATTTAATGCTTGCCTTAGAGATTACTCTAAATAAACCTATAGAGGATACAAAATTTGGTATTTTTAGGATGTGAGCCATGAAAAAAATAAATAAAGTACTTGTAGCTAATAGAGGGGAAATAGCTATAAGGGTAATGAAAACTCTTAAACTTTTAGGAGTTAAATCTGTAGCAGTTTACTCTGAAGCGGATAGGACTTCTAAACACTTATCCTATGCAAATGAAGCTTACCATATAGGAGAAGCAGAAGCTTCAAAGAGCTATTTGAATATGGATAAAATAATAGATGTGGCTAAGAAATCAGGGTGTGACGCTATTCACCCTGGATATGGTTTTTTAGCAGAAAACTCTATTTTCGCAAAAAAAGTTCAAAATAGTGGTTTAATCTGGATAGGCCCTTCTTCTGAATGCATGAGAAGCTTGGGGGATAAGATAAATTCAAGGGAAATAGCAAAAGCTGCTGGTATACCGACTACACCTGGGGGTACTATAGAATCAATAGATCAGGCTAAAAAACTTGCCGGAGAATTAGGTTATCCAGTACTTATAAAAGCCTCCGCTGGTGGTGGTGGCAAAGGAATGAGAATTGTTCAGGACGAAGGAGAGTTGGAAAAAGCTATAGAATTAGCAAGGCAAGAAGCTCAAGCTGCATTCGCTGATCCTACTGTATATATAGAAAAATACATAGTTGATGCTCATCATATAGAAATACAATTTCTTATAGACAAAGAAGGAAATAGCTTGTTTTTCCCAGAAAGGGAGTGTTCTGTACAAAGAAGATACCAAAAAATTATAGAAGAAACTCCTTCGCCAACCATAGACAGAGAAACTGCTATAAAGATGGGAAAAGCTGCTATATCTGTCTCTAAAAAGGCGGGATATGAAGGAGCTGGAACGGTAGAGTTTATATACGATAAAACGGAAGGTAAATTCTATTTTTTGGAGGTTAATGCAAGGATTCAAGTAGAACACCCTGTAACAGAGGAAGTTACGGGATTGGATTTGATAGCTTATCAAATATACATAGCCGATGGTCAAACCATATCCATATCTCAAGAGAGCTTGAATAATAGAATAAGCGGCCATGCCATAGAATCTAGGATATATGCTGAAGATCCAGATAGCGACTTTATGCCCTCCATAGGTAAGGTGGAGCACTATAAAGAGCCGTTCGGGGTAGGCATGCGCGTAGATTCTGGCTTCTTTAAAGGATCTGAGGTATCGATAAACTATGATCCGCTCATAGCCAAACTAATAGTCAAAGCTCCTAATAGGGAGATGGCTATAAATAGAATGTATGAAGCTCTATCCAGTTATCATATAGCTCCTATAAAAACCACTATACCTTTGCTAAAAAGAGTGTTTAAACATAAGAAATTTGTAGAGGGTGATTATAACACAAAGTTTCTGGATTTATATAAAGAAGATTTATTTTCACAGTCAAGTTCCAACAAATATGTAAGTGAGGGGTTGGCACTATTAGAATTTGTGAAACAGCATAAAAGTACTTACTTGATAACAGATGAAATAACCTCCTTGCCTTTGTGTTGGGATATGTTGGGGAAATGGAGGGGTTGATATGGAAAAAGTTATAATTAATGGAGAAACTTTAGAGTATGAAATTTCATCACAAAACGATTTATACACGGTTACTATAGGAGATGAATCAAAAAAGATTAGTGTTACAAAATATGGAGAAGAGTATTTGGTTTTCGATCCAGATAAACACTCTTTTGTATCCGCAGACGTTTATAAGTCTAAAGATAAAGTCATAGTTTGGATAGAAGATGAAGAATTTACCATAGAGGAAGAGAAGGAAGAAGAATTTGCTTCCGGTGAAGGGCAAGCGGAGAATGTGATAAAAGCTCCTATGCCAGGTGTGATAAAGGAAATAAAGTTTAAAGAACAGGACACAGTCAAAAAAGGAGACACAGTTATTATTTTAGAATCTATGAAGGTACTTCATGAACTTAAAACCCAAGTAGATGGAACCATAAAGAGTATATCTGTAAAACCCGGAGCACAGGCAGGACCGTCTGAAGTATTGGTTGAAATAGAACCGGAGGAGGAAAAATGAAAGACTTTTCCATATTAGGAATAGAAGAGATAGCTATAGCTGTCCATGATGCCCAGAAAGCTGCCTTTGATTTTTTTACTTTGTTTGGAATAGATTTTGATGAGCAGTGGGAGCTCCTGGATGAAAATTTGTTTGTAAAGTCCACAAGGATTAACGGGACGCAACTCCAGTTTATAGAGTCTACCAGTAAAGATGGAGTTGTAGAAAAATTTATAAAGAAAAGAGGCGAAGGTCTTAATCATATGGCATTAAGGGTGAAAAACTTAGACGCGCTTATAGAAAAGTTAAAAAGCAACAATATAAAGTTAATTCCAGAGAAACCTGTGAGAGTCGAGAAGATACCGCCGTTTGAAGGAGCTATACGCTATATATTCATTCATCCGTCTTCATTTCATGGAGTTCTTATAGAGCTTATAGAAGAACTGTAGTGTTGGGTATTCATAGGTAATATTTATAAAGGTGTTTGTTGTATGCGATAGATAAGAAGGAGAGGAGAGATGCTATTTAAGCTTTTTACTTTCACATTAGTTACTTTTATGATTTATGTGATATTGGGCGTAGTTTCCTATGCTTTTTTTAAGCCACTATTGGTACATTACTTTTTGGTTATTTTTATTGTTGCTTCTGTGTTGTATGTGTTCGTAAACTTTCTATACTATTACAAAGAATTGATATCTGACGTGGAAAGGATAAATAGGGAGTTTAAGGAAATAATGGCAGATGAAAGAATAAATCTTATGAAAGAGATAAAGACATCATCTATACCATTTGTGGAAACATTTATTAGGAAATTTAGGGATTTGATTAACAATGTTATAGCTAACTTGGTTACAGCCGCGGGGAAAGCAAGTGTATTTCATGCTATATTTAACAGAGAATTAAGTAACACTATAAAGGCTGTAAACGATAATATGGAGCAATTCGACGCCATAAATTCAACAATGCAAGACGCATCAAAAGCCATAACAGACATATCAAAAAATGTCGAAGATTTTAGTGATTTTGTTATGGAAATAGAAACAGTGGCTAAAGATGTATTATCAATAGCTGAAAATGTAGAAAATGTAATGATAGAGAATACAAAGGTAATGAATGAAGGTAAAGAGCTAATAAATGAATTAGGAGAAAATATAAAGGGAATTTCTAATATAGTTAATGTTATAAACGATATAGCAGATCAAACTAACTTGTTAGCACTAAATGCTGCAATTGAAGCAGCCCGCGCGGGAGAAGCAGGCAGAGGATTTGCGGTTGTAGCAGACGAAGTAAGGAAGTTGGCTGAGAAAACACAATCAAATGCACAGGAAATATATGAAATGATAAATGCAGTGAGCGTTAATGCCGAAAAGTTAATAGGACAAAATTTAAAAATTGCTTCTAAAATAGAGGAAAGCGGGAAAGAAACAGCCAAAATAAAAAATACATTTGGTAACCTTGTAGGAAAGATAGAAGAAGCTTCACAAATGTTATCTAACATTACCGCTGCCGTAGAAGAACAATCTGCATCTGTGGAAGAGGTCACACAAACTGTTTCCACTGTGACTGCATCAACAAGAGAAGTAGTAAACAGACTTAATGAGGTAACTAATCAAAGCGTTGATTTAACAGAAGTGGCTAATCAAACGTTTAAAATTTTACAAAAACTTAAAATAACACACCCTATGGAAGATATATATAAAGTTCTAAGGGACGGTAAAGGAGAAATAGAGGAAACAATAAACAAATCTATAGAGAACGGTACAATATCTAACTCAGATATCTGGGATAGAAATTACAAACCAGTTCCAAACACAAACCCACAAAAATATATGGCAAGGTATACAGATTTCTTTAAAAAGTACATACAGCCTATAACGGATAAGTATTTAAACGAAAATAGCCAACTAAAATATTTTACCATAGTTGATGACAGAGGCTATTTGCCTGCACACAACTCTATTTATGATGAGCCTGAAACAGGAAATTATGAACACGATTTACTAAAGAGCAGATCCAGGAGAATATATACAGACCCTGTTGCAGTCGCAGCTTCTACTAACACGGAACCTTTGCTTATACAGACATACGCTCGGGACACTGGAGAAGTGCTCCAAGATATATCTGTTCCCCTTTATGTAGAAGGTAGGCATTGGGGAACTCTAAGAACTGGAATAATGGTTAAAAAATGAACCTAAAATCAAAAACAGGAAGCTCATCTTGTACAAAATAGCGAGCTTCCCTTAATCTATTGAGAGGAGGCAATTACACGGGCTCAAATTTAAAAATACTGAAATCTTCTTTCGTTTCCCAAATGAGTTTAACTTCACAACCACACTTAAGGTTTTCAGCTGAATAATTAGCTATGTTGCTTACTACCATAGGACCTTCTTCTAACTCTACAACAGCTAATATATAGGGAATGTTTTCTTTGACACTCTCATGAAAAGGTACTCTAAATACGCCGAAACTATAAACCTTGCCCTTTCCTTTAGAGGTTATTGTAGTTATGTCTGTTGAATAGCAAATTGGACAAATATTAGATGGTGGCCAAATAACATGGCCGCATTTCTTACATTTTTGAAAAACTAATTTTTTATTTTTAGTAGCATCCCAAAAAAATTCATTATCATATGTAATAACAGAAGATAGATTGCTCAACTTAATCTCCTTAATATAATCGTAGAATGTGTTTGAAGGACTCCTCCGTTATCACTGCACAGTATTATTTCTGGCTTCTTGGTTTTTGTTTTTCCCCCTAACTGTCTTTCTCCGCACCTGCCCATTAGCTGCATTACACCCTCTGTTAATGGTGTCATGCCCATGAAGTAAGCTTCAGACAACAAACCGCCAGATGTATTAATTGGCAGCTTGCCTCCAGGAGCGGTATATCCATTTTTAAAGAAATACTTGCCCTCTCCTGGTTCAAAGAATCCGTAATCTTGTAGCGTTATTTCAACGGTGTATGTAAAGCAATCATATATTTCGCAAGCGTCTATATCGTTTATTGTTATTCCTGACATCTCTGATGCCATTTTGAAAGCCTTCTTTGCTCCTGTAGGACCAGCCATATACTTGGATTGATGTATATCTACGCTGGGGTTAGCTTCTCCTATGCCTGAAATAGACACTACTGGATTAGGTAGGTCTTTCGCCCTTTCTACAGAGGTAATTATACATGCTCTTCCGCCGTCGCTAATTAAAGCGGCATCAAACTTTCTAAAAGGTTCAACAATATATGGGGAGTTTATGTAATCATCTTGTGTCAATGGTTTTTTATACATAGTAGCATTTGGATTCAAGTTTGCCCACTTTCTTTGATTTGTAGCTATTTCCATCCAAGTTTCTGGTCCTGTGTTAAATTCATACATGGCTCTTCTGGCCGCAATAGCATAATCCCCTACAAATCCAAAATCTCCGAACAAGAAATTTTCTCCCTTGGTTTCTGGATGGGTGGCTTCTTCTATAAACATTCTTCCACCAGAAAGGGCGTTATCGGCATATATTAGCAAGATATAGTTACAAAAACCCGCTTCCAGTAAGGATATAGCATGCATTATATGATGTCTTGGGCAGTAAGATTCTTGGCTTAATGCTGTAGGTTCTATTCCTAAATATTGGGCAACAAGATAGGGTGTTACTTC
>Ga0256829_1001659_pt1 | contig 17857 bp, 15 predicted proteins | sample 131447metaG_FD_185979 | JGI IMG/M metagenome (GOLD analysis project Ga0256829, IMG submission 185979) | Hydrothermal vent microbial communities from Lau Basin, Pacific Ocean - 131-447 | ecosystem: Environmental > Aquatic > Marine > Hydrothermal vents | place: Pacific Ocean: Lau Basin | collected...
TATAGTCACATTGCTGCCCAGTGCTACTTTGCCCTCGATAACAACGTTTATATCTATTTCAACATCGGTACCGTGAGTAAGTTCACCACGTAAGTCAAAACGATGTGGGTCAGCTAAATATACGCCATCAGTCATTAATGCTTTAGCTTGTCTAAATTGCAGGGCACGCTCTAAATTGGCTAGCTGTAATCGATTGTTGATACCCTCTACTTCGCTCACTTCTTCAGGGTGCGCCGCTCTTATTTGCTTGCCTTCAGAGGCGGCCATTTCAATAACGTCCGTTAAGTAATATTCACCTTGGGCGTTATCGTTGCTTAGACTACCCAACCAACGTTTTAAATCAGCCCCTTGCATCATCATCATGCCGGTATTGATTTCGGTAATGGCTTTTTGCGCTTCTGTGGCGTCTTTGTGCTCAACAATTGCCGTAATATTGTCGCCGTCACGAATTATACGGCCCATACCTGTTGGATCGTCTAAGTTAACAGTAAGCAATGCTACATCGCACTCAGCTTTAACCGCTTTCAAGCGTGCTAGAGTGTCTTTTTGAATAAGAGGCGCGTCGCCTACTAGAACCAAAACGTCTTCATTATCTTGTATGAAAGGCACAGCCTGCTGCACAGCGTGCCCAGTACCCAACTGCTCTTGCTGCAAACACCAGTTTAAATTGTCGCCGGTCAGCTCTGCTTGGAGTTGCTCACCGCCATGTCCGTAAACTAAGTGAATTGCGTCAGCATCAAGTGCATCAACGGTGTTGATAATGCGCTGCACCATAGGAATACCGCCAATTTTATGCAGTACCTTGGGCTTAGAAGATTTCATTCGCGTGCCTTTACCGGCCGCAAGAATCACCACTGAAAACGCCATGTTTGTTCCTTTAGAGCGAATAGATAAGAAATAGGATTTTATAACAGTTTAACCAACGAAAGTGTTTGTGTCGTGTTAGATACCGTTTTTATTTTTTCGGTGTCGATTTAACAAAATCCTCATAAATTACACATTATTAGAAGGTAATTTACACCTTTGCTAGCAGTGTACTTATTGAACAGGTATAATCCCACCGGAAAGGCAGCGAATAAGTATGTGCAAAGGAGATGCAGGCGCCGTGAACACTTTTAGAACACTACATCGAAGCATTCTTATATTGTTTGCCGTAGTGGTAATTTCCATCGTCACACTTGTACATTTCAGTATTTCTAAAATTGTGGCAGAGCAAAGCCGCGCTCAACAGCAGTCTCTTTCCCCGGCCATTTCTCTTATTGTTGAACAAATTCTAAAACCACTACATACCTCCGAAGCCCTAGGAAACTCTCGCGAGCTCGTCGCTTTAATGGAAGGCAACATTATTGATGAATCAACCATTTTGAGCGCACTGCGCCGAATGGAAGATGAATTCGGGTTATCTTTTTTTATTGCCAGTGAAACTGTTCGAAAGCAATACAATTCTGACGGCTCTGTCATTTCTTTGGTCGAAGGCGATGTAAGTTGGTACTTTAAGTACAAAGACTACCCAGCTGATGCTGTGGCCGATATTGGTAAGTGGGAAGACACCCACTTTTATATCGACATAAAAATCTACAATGACAATGACGAGTTTCTCGGCTTTTTTGGTGTGGGTAAAAGCCTGAAAAGCTTTTTAGAGATCTTTCAAACTTACAAACAAGAATACGGCTACGATTTTTTGTTCGTTGATAACACGGGCGATATCATGCTGTCGTCTGACCCTACACTTAACGCCAGCTATTCAAATTTCACAAACTTACGCGAACTCCCTTGGTATACCGAGCTACCGCTAAGCGTACAAAACGACCAAGCGTTAAATAACAAACTGGTTACTATTAACGATAAAGATTACTTAATTGCAGAAGTTAAGCTCAACCAGTTTGGTTGGACGGTATTTTTGTTAAGCCCTTTAACTGACCGACAGGCTGAAATTTCACAAGCGTTTATCTTTAGCGTTGTGACCATTCTGGTTATTATTTTCTCGCTATTCCTGCTCATCTATAACCTGCTTTATTACTTCAGGCGAGACATGCAGCCTGACATTATCGTGAGGCACGCTAGTACATTGCCTGAAAGAGAAAACCTCGAACTGGCCTACGATTCACTCGTTAAAGACCAAAAGTCGGTCAGCATTGCCCTTATTAGTATCGATGATTACTACACCATGTGTGACACCTACGGCAAAGAAATAGGCGAGGAAGTATTAGATAAAGTTGTGGCTTATTTGTCTGATAATTCACGGGAACAAGACATTCTAGGCCGCTGGAATAAAGACGAATTTGCCTTACTGCTGCCGCAAACCGGCCCACATGAGGCCATGGAAATGGCACAAAACCTACGCCATGGTATTGCAACCCTAACCCCTGTTAGCTCTCACCCTCAACTGCCTTTAACAGCGTCGATTGGTATTTCATTTACAGCGAGTATGCGCCCTATGAATGAGGTCACAGCACACGCAGAAGACGCCTTGTACCAAGCTAAGCGAGATGGCAAAAATTTAGTGCGATTACAGCTTATTGATTAGACGCATGACGGCGACCCAATGAACCTTTGAGTCGCTGTACTACACCCGTTGTCATTGCTACGCCTAATAGTATAAACCCACCGCCAAGTAGGGTTTGTAGCGAAATATGTTCTTGTAAAAACAACACACCCCACAACAATCCAAATAAGGGCACCAGATAAGCAACAGTAATGGCTTTTGCAGGCCCAACATCGGCGATTAACTTAAAGTAAAGAATATAGGCGATACCCGTGCCACCAATGGCTAACGCGATAGTATTCAACCACGCTATTTGGCTTGGCATAGTATCGGGTAAAGTTGCTAATGCGAAAGGCGCAAGCATAAGTGTGGCAAAGGCTTGGCTACCAGTCGCCACTACCAATGGGCGTACCGAATGCAGCCATTTTTTCATCATACTTGCTGCAATTCCGTAACCTAATGTTGCTAACAGGGCGGTTAATATTGGCAAAAAGCTAATACTTCCCTGACCTAACTTGTGCTGGCTGATAACGGCAACGCCAACAAAACCAATTAACAAACCAGAAATGGCTGATTTAGTCAGTTTGTCACCTAACCACAACCAAGCAACCATGGCACCGAACATGGGGGCTGTTGCATTTAAAATGGCATTTACGCCAGCCTCTAGGTGTAAGCTACTGTAATTAAATAGCATAAAAGGAACAGCTGTATTAGCCAACCCCACCAACGCAATGGGCAGCCAATAGCGAATAACATCACCAACACCACGAATGGCAAGCAAAAAAGGCAATAACACCAAGGTAGCTAACAAGGTTCTCACGGCGACCAAACCAACAATACCAAACTCAGGTGCTGCCACGCGCATAAAAATGAAAGAGCCACCCCAAATAGCAGCTAATATTAACAACGCAATGAGGTCTTTTAGTCCCATAATCCCTGTTGTGCTCCTTCTAAATTAAGTAAAAATCGTTTTCGTTCCAACCCACCGGCATAGCCAGTCAGTGTATTATTGCTACCAATCACTCGATGACACGGCACCACAATAGCAATGGGGTTTTTACCATTGGCTGCGCCCACCGCGCGCACGGCCTTTGGGTTTTCTATAGCATTGGCTATGGCTGCATAGCTCGCTGTTTCGCCATAAGGGACACTCACCAATGCCTTCCATACTCGACGCTGAAATTCAGTACCTGATGCCGCCAGTGGAAAATCAAAGTCAGTGCGCTTTTTGTCAAAGTATTCCGTTAACTGATCACATGCCAAGGCAGTGAGTTCATTGGGCAAGGTAGCAACAGATGCATCAATAAATGTAATTGCAGTTACACCAAGTTCGCTGGCACGTACTTCTAGTAGCCCTATGGGCGTTGACATCAATTGGTTGTATTCCATGGGTTTACCTATTCTTGTACCTGAGTATTGTATCTTTCCCACAACTGAAGGGTTAGATAACTCCGCCAAGGAGCAGCGGCTTCTGGCACCAAGCTGTACGCTTGTGCCATTTTCTTCACAATAAGATCCCCTGCCAAGTAAACGTCTGGATTACGCTCACCTCGCATTTTAAGGTAATCAAGGGTCCAACCGCCAATACCTTTAATGTCCAAAATGTCATCATGGCTGGGGGTTGCTCCGTTAACAAACAACTCTGCGAAGGTTTTCAGAGCCTCTTTGCGGCGGGAGGGCATACGTAAAAACGAAAGATCACTTGCTGCTATTACCTCAGGTGAAGGGAAGTACACACCATATTCATGTTGCTCACCTAGCGCTTCTGCTACCTTGTTAAGTTGTGCAACGGCAGCTTTAACACTGACTTGTTGACCGAGTATGGCTCGGCAGCCGCTCTCGAATACATTCCACGTAGTGGGAAGTCGAAGCCCCTCACATAAATCAGTTGCAGGATATCCACTAGCCATCAAGCTCTGACGTATCATCAAAGGGTCGGCATCGGTATCTAGTACCCCTTTAAGCGCTGTGATAACGGCGTGAACAACTTTTAAGTCATCAACGCGAATAACCACGTCAAAACGGTTTTTAGCTGGGTTGATGGTTGCCCTTAAATAGCCTTTTGTACCCTCTTGAATAAAGTATCGAGCGTAACTTTCTGGCGTAATTTCCTCCACATCTTTTATTGCTCGAAGGGCAAGGAATTCGCGAACTTTGTCCCAATCATAAGGCGGGCGAAAGTGTATCGACACATTGATATCGGTATTTGGCTCACTGGTACGCGATGCGTTTTTTCGCATGTCCGATGGCGTTACTTTTAAATACTGTTTCACCGCGCGCTGAAACTGACGCATAGATTCATAACCCGCAATAAAAGCAATATCGCCAATGGGTAAGTGTGATTGCTGCAACAATTGCTTGGCAAACATGACCCTTTGAATATCTTGATACTGCTTTGGAGAGCAACCGATATGGTTAGTAAGCAACGAATGCAGATAACGCTCGCCAATACCCAACCGCTCAGCCACGCGAGCGACCGGTTGAAGAGGGATTTCACTGAGTAACTTTTGCGCCCGCGTTAACGTTGTTTTACTCCCCTCCCAAGCCGGAGACATAGGCGCGCTGTCTGGTCGGCAGCGTAAACACGGACGAAAGCCTTCACTTACCGCTTGAGCGGCAGTGGTGTAATAGTCCACATTTTTCTCTTGAGGCAATCGCGCTGGACAAATAGGACGGCAGAAAATCCCCGTAGTTTTTACTGCTACAAAGAAACGACCATCAAAGCGCGGATCTCGACTCATTCGCGCCTTGTGAAACTGTTCTGCGTTGCCCAATGGTTGCACCTAATTTATACCCAAATTCTGCGATTCAACACTCTTGATACGAGTTTATCGCGGAACTAGGCGAAATACGCGTCATAATCGGAGTTTAATGTTGTACATCGTGGGTGAGTTGATAATCACTAACACTCACCGCATAATACGGCGCAAATATTATAAAAAGACACCCAGTTGCAGGGCTGTCGTATTACGAGCTCTGACAATGTTATCCATATTGCGCGCTGTAGGTTCGCGTTTTTTACACTCCACAATACTGTTCTGCGTGTGCGCCCTTTGTGCATTACATGCCAGTGCTAGCGACTGGATTTCAGACTACGCCAACTACGTAAAAAAAGAAGCCATAAAGCACAACGTGCCAGGTTACGCCTTTGTTTATTACGAGCAAGGTAAAGTCCCAAAAGTTTTTGTTTACGGCAAAACCCACAAAAATGGCTCACCGATTACCGAACATACTGTATTTAGGTTGGCGTCGGTGTCTAAAACATTTACCGGCCTACTAGCAGCAAAAATGGTAGAGCAAGAACGACTTCGTTGGGACACTCCCATCGCCACACTGCTTCCAGATATTCCATTCACTGGAGAGGGTGTGGATGAATTGCAACTTCAGCATATTATTGGCCAATCAAGTGGTTTTATGCGTAATGCCTATGACAACCTAATTGAAGCAGATTATTCGCTAGAGCGTGTATTAACAGAGCTTGGCAAGCTCGATCCTATTTGCACACCCGGCGATTGCTACACCTATCAAAATGCGCTGTTTGGCGCTATTGAATATTATTTAAGCAACCAAAACACTTCATATCACAGCGAACTTCACACCCAGCTATTTTCGCCATTGGGTATGTCTACCGCGAGCACTGGGCGTGCAAGTTTGCAGGGGTCTGAGTCTTGGGCCAGACCTCACATTGCCATTACTCGTGACCGCTGGCGCGAGGGCAAAGTCGAAAACAACTACTATCGCTTCGCACCTGCTGCCGGGATTAATGCAAGCATTACCGACATGACCATTTACTTGCAAGCCTTACTTGGCGAGTTTCCAACGGTGATTTCATCAGACATGATAAATACCGTCACCACACCACGAGTAAAAACGGTTCGCGAAAGAAATCGCAGAGGTTGGCGAGGCTTTCTAGACGATGCCCACTATGGCTTGGGTTGGCGCATTTACGATGTAGATGGTCATCGAATTAACTATCACGGTGGTTGGGTCAAGGGTTATCGCGTAGATGTAGCGTTCGCACCCGACTTTAAAACGGGATATGTGATGTTAACCAATGCTGAAACCAACATGATCAACACCACCACCGCAGAGTTTTGGAAACGCTACTTTGAACAAGTAGAGACTGACTAACTTACTTGTTTTTCAAGTAGGTGTAACCGCCCAGGCAATCCTCGTAAAAGTCGGTCCATCGAACCCCCTCTCTAGGCTTAATGGTGCCCAGTGCCACTTGCTTATCAATAGCACGTTTCACGTCAGATGCCATGGCTTTCGGATTGTACTGCATGATATTGAGTACATCGTCAACCGACGAACCCTTCACTACTTCTTCGATGTAGAAGTCTTCAGGATCGTCGTCATAACTGAAGATATGTACTTCGTTCAAACGACCAAACAGGTTGTGCATATCACCCATTACGTCTTGATAAGCACCTGTAAGGAATAACCCCATAAAGTATTTTTCATCATCTTTAAGTGGGTGCACTGGCAGCACATCAGTAATTTCACGACCTACGGTAAATTGGTCGATTTTGCCGTCACTATCGCAGGTAATATCCACCAGTGAACAGTTAACCGTGGGCTTTTCATCCAATCGCGTTAACGGCACTACCGGTAGAAGTTGGTCTATCGCCCATGTATCTGCGGCCGACTGAAATACTGAAAAGTTACACAAGTACTGAGATGACAAGCTGAAATCTAGCTCTTGTAACTCTTCTGGCACATATTCTTGAGTGCTGTACCACGCTTGTAAGCGGGCCATAATATTCCAGTATAGGGTTTCAATTTTTGCCAGCTCTTCTAACGACAATACTCGAAGCTTAAATGCATCAAGCGCTTGCTCTTTGTATTGAGTAGCGTCATTAAAAACTTCGTGCATGTTCTTGTGGTTATCAAACTGCTCAGCCAACTCTCGAATATTCTTTAAGAATACGTGCTCGTTATCGCACTCAGTAACATCAACAGACGCTGCATCTGATTTAATTTCACCTACAATTTCTGTCACTACACAACTATGGTGAGCAGTAATCGCACGGCCACTCTCACTCACAATATTAGGATGCGGCACCCCTTCTAGGTCACACATTTCCTTAAGGCCATAAACCACGTCCGATACGTACTCTTGCATGCTGTAGTTGCGCGACGATTCGTTTGTAGAGTTGCTACCGTCGTAATCGATACCTAAACCACCACCAACATCGACGTAGTCCAACGGAAAGCCCATTTTGTGTAAATCGGCATAAATACGTGACGCTTCAGTTATGGCTTCTTTAACAGCGCGAATATCAGTTAACTGACTACCAATGTGAAAGTGCAATAAGTTAAGGCAATGAGACATGCCCTGAGATTCTAAATAGCGAGCTGTTTTGATAATCTCGGAAATAGTCAGGCCGAATTTAGCTCTGTCACCAGCCGAGCCTTCCCACTTACCACGGCCTTTCACTGTCATTTTTGCGCGAACGCCTATGGTGGGTTCTACCTCGAGTTCTTTCGCTACTTTAACCAGTAGTAGTAGTTCGCTATATTTTTCAACTACAACCACCATTTTACGGCCGAGCTTACAACCTAGCATGGCCAGACGCATAAACTCTTCGTCTTTGTACCCATTCAATACCGTTAACGAACCGTCGTTGGTGTTCATAGCAAGAGCGGTGATAAGTTCTGCTTTAGAGCCAGCTTCAAGGCCATAGTTAAACGGCGTGCCTGCATCTACGATCTCTTCAACCACTTCCCGCATTTGGTTAACTTTAACCGGATAAACACCTTGATAACGCCCTTGGTATTCGGCCCTTTCTATAGTGTCCTTGAATATGGTATTTAAATTGGCAACTTGCGAACGCAAGATGTCATGAAACCTTACCACAACAGGAAATTGCACACCTTCTTGGTGAATTTCGTCTAGCACCGACTTAAAGTCGATTCGAATACTAGGGTTGGTAGGTACTGGCGTTACATGAACATTGCCATTCTCACCAATGTGAAAATAGCCTCCGCCCCATTGGGATACGCCATATACACGCTCAGCAGCGTCAATACTCCAATCAGACAATATCGTCACCTTACTATAGAAATGTTACCTGCTAGGGCGTTATCGACCTAAACAGTAATCAGGGTTAAATACCAATAAAGATCGGTATTATAGACAACAATTTAAAACGCGCTACGCATAAATATCGCCCAATTCACATTCCAGTAAATAGTTGTTATTTTGCAACCACTTAGCCACACCTTTATAAGTAGAATCTAGGCAATTTTTGCGTACAAATATCAGTAACTCAGACGCAGCTCGAGAGCGAACTAAAGACGCGTTCTTCATGGGCTTTAGATTTTGTGCAATATAATCGGCACGGGTGTATTCATCTTCTAACCAGAACTCACCTTGCTGATTTCGGCTATCAAACTGAAGCGGAGAGACGACTTTTTCGAGGAGAGCAGCTTCAGGTGGTTGCCAAGTGCGAATATCCGCAATAACGAAATAAGCTTGCCCTTTTTTGCGCTTTGTTTCCTCAGCAAGCGCTGCAAGATACTGAATATCAACCGCCAAACTCCACTTTCCACGAAGTGTACATAGCAAACAATTGCCAGCATGTTCTATACGAAAATGCGGTGATGACATGACGAACTCAACTCCATTTGGGTGCGGGAAAATCAGGCTGGTTAAAAATCAGGCGCAATAGTAGCGTGCAAATATCAGATTGCAACCACAAATCTAATACACAGGGTACAAGAAGCTATAAAAGAGGGAAAAAGTGGGGTAAGTATCTAAAAGACGGACAAAACGGCGAGCTTGTGCTCGCCGTTGTTACACTTATTCGTCGCCAAACTCGCGAATAATAGTATTGATGGTGTCTTTAGCATCACCCAATACCATACGCGTGTTGTCTTTGAAAAAGAGCGGGTTATCAACACCTGCAAAACCGGCGTTGGCTGAACGTTTCAGTACAAAAACGGTTTTCGCGCGGTAGGCTTCAATAACTGGCATACCGTAAATTGGACTGCCTTTCATCTCTTTCGCCGCAGGGTTAACAACGTCATTTGCACCAATAACAATAACCACGTCATAGTTTTCCATGCGTGGATTAACGTCATCCATTTCGTAAAGCTGGTCATAAGGCACATCAGCTTCGGCAAGCAATACGTTCATATGCCCAGGCATTCTGCCCGCAACTGGGTGAATGGCGTAGTCAACGGTACAACCGTTTTCTTCTAGTAATGACTGTAGCTCTCGCACCGCGTGTTGCGCTTGTGCCACCGCCATACCATAACCAGGAATAACCAATACAGCTTGGGCCGCTTCTAATACATAGAAGGCATCTTGTGCAGGCAAAATTTTAACTTCGCCTTCGATTTTTCCAGCGGCTTCCACTGGTTTCGAGAAGCCAGAGAGCAACACATTCATCAGCGAGCGGTTCATAGCCTTACACATAATATTGGTAAGAATGAGTCCCGACGCACCAACAAGTAAGCCAGTTACTATCAGAATAGTATTGCCTGTTGCCAAACCAGCAGCCGATGCAGCTATGCCTGAATAACTGTTAAGCAGCGCTATTACCACTGGCATATCTGCGCCACCAATAGAAATAGTGGCCCATAACCCAAAGCTAAGTGCTAGGCCAATGGCACAATATAACCACGTTGGATTAGTTGGGTCTGTTACGAACAAATAAGCTACAACAACCATAGCCACTAAATGTAAAATACTGAGTTCGCGAAGGCCAGTAAATACCACAGCTTTTGACGACATAGTGCCAGACAACTTACCCCAAGCGATAACAGAGCCAGAGAAAGTAATGCCTCCAACTAATACGGTAAAGAATAGGGTGATATAAACAAATGCACCAGCCGTTTGGGCACCTACAAATGAGCCTTGTAAACCATTAAGCGTTGCCCAGCCCAGTAATAGTGAGGCCGCACCACCAAAGCCGTTAAACAAAGACACCATTTGTGGCATATCTGTCATTTGCACCGACTTGGCTTTCCACGCACCAAAAGCACCGCCAAGTACAAAACCCAACAGAATATAGTGATAACTAATGATTTGTTGATCTAGAAGCGTTACAACCACAGCAAACAACATACCCAATGAAGAGACAAAGTTACCTTTCTTAGCCGTATCAGGATGGCTAAGTAATTTAAGACCAAGAATAAAAAGTGCAGCCGCTACTACGTATGCAATATTGATTATGGTAATGATATCATTCACTTGCATACCCCTTACTTCTCTTTCTTCTTGAACATGCTAAGCATGCGATCGGTAACCAGATAACCGCCAACCACATTGATGCTCGCCAAAGCCACGGCAGCAGTGCCCAAAATAGTGGTTAGTAAGCTCTGCTCTGCACCCGCAGCCGCTAACGCTCCTACCAGAGTAATACCAGAGATTGCGTTTGAACCCGACATTAATGGTGTATGTAATGTGGCAGGTACTTTACGAATAAGCTCAAAGCCAAGAAAAGCTGCAAGCAATACAATAAATAGAAGATAGATAATTTCCATTGCTTTAAGCTCCTTTGTAAGCGTTGGTTAGCATGTCACTGATGATCGCACCGTCGTGAGTAATCACGCAGCCAGAAAGAATGTCGTCTTCAAGATCTAGCCCGAATGCCGACGATTCTGCGTCATAAAACTCATCAACAAGGTTATAAACGTTGTTGGCATACATGTCGGTGGCAGCACGGGCTACGTTTTGACTCCAGTGACCTGTTCCAACCACAGTGACACCATTAACTTCAACTACTTCGCCAGCAACAGAGCCTTCTACATTACCGCCAGATTGCGCCGCCATATCAACCACAACACTGCCCGGTTTCATTAAGGCAAGGGTGTCTTTTTGAATCAATACGGGAGGTTTACGGCCGAACAACTGAGCAGTGGTAATCACAATGTCTGAGCTTGCAATGGCATCGCGCTGAGCTTCTTGCTGAATCGCTTTTTGCTCTTCAGTTAATGCTTTGGCATAGCCGTCTTTCGTTTGACCGGTTTCACCAATATCAATGTGTAAGAACTTTCCGCCCAATGACTCCACCTGTTCAGCTACTACAGGACGAGTATCATAAGCAAGTACAGACGCCCCCAAACGCTTTGCGGTTGCTATCGCCTGTAAACCGGCTACACCAGCGCCAATTATAAATACTTTGGCAGGCTTAATGGTGCCCGAAGGCGTCATCATCATAGGTAAAATTGATGGCAATAAACTCGCTGCCTGCATCACCATGACGTAACCCGCAAGGCTAGCTTGTGAACTCAACGCGTCCATTTTTTGTGCACGTGAAGAACGAGGGATCATTTCCACAGAAATTCCGGTTAAACCTTTTTGCGCTATTGATTCAATTAAAGGTTGTTCGAAGAAAGGGTCGAGATGCCCGACAACAATTGCACCTTTCTTGAGTAAAGCAAGTTGCTCTTCTGTGGGTTTGTTAACAGCAACAACTATATCTGCCTCAGGTAATATAGTATTCACATCATCGATGATAGATGCTCCTGTTTCTTCATATTCTTTATTTGAATAACCAGAAAGCAGTCCAGCATTGGATTCAATGCATACTGAAATACCTTTTTTACAGAGTCGTGTTGTTGTAGCGGGTGTTGCTGCACACCGTTTTTCGACATTACCTGTGGGATCAGGTAAAGACGAATCATTTAACACAATGATTTTCATGTTATTTTCCTTACATCCAGGCGACAGAAGAAAACACGCCAACTGTGTTTCCTAGCCTTTCAATTCACGTTACCTATTATTCCGTTAAGAACTAATATCCACATTTCTTATTATTATTTTTAATTCTAGTCTGCCGATAAGGATGCAATAATGAGCAAAATATGACCCATCACCAGCACAATGTACGGTAATGAAAGCAGCAAAACCAGTATTATTTGGGTAATTCTCATAACTATTATTTATATACAATGATATAGATATGAAAGATGGAATAAAACATCAGCCATTAAATTAGTGAATGGAAATTGGGTTAAAGTAAGAGAAATACAAAAAAACACGCCACCTGAATGTTAAAGGTGGCGTATAAAAAGGACATGGATTTATGGCAATGCAGAGACAGTTATTGGGTCAGCTGAATGATAGTAAACGCAGCATCTTTTGGCCGGTTTTCTCTGTCAAATAGTAATGGGTAATCGCTGCGGCCTTGCATTGGCCAATTATTGCGCCAGGTTTGGCGATCATTTACCCCCCAAAAGGTAACGCGAGAAATGATATCTTGGTGCTTGAGAAACAATTTGAATAACGCTTCATACCTGTCGCTCAGTTGCGTATTTATGCTAGCAGGTAAACCATTGGCATAGGGGTTAAACTTCGATTGTAACGCAATATTGATTGACACATCAGCGCCCATTTCCTCTTCATCAGGAAAAGGCAATACCGACACATCAAGTTCTGTGATCATTACCTCAATGCCTAACTCACCATACGCGATAATCGAATCTTCGAGTAGACTTAAGTCTGGATAGTCCAACGCATAATGCCCTTGCAACCCAACACCGTCGATTGGAATATTTTTGGCCTGTAGTCGTTTGACCATAGCCACAACACCGGCGCGTTTTTCTGGTTTAAACAGGTTGTAGTCGTTGTAGTAAAGTTTAGCATCGGGCGCCGCTTCATGAGCATACTCAAACGCCTTCTCGATATAGTCTGGCCCTATAATTTGCAACCACAGAGAGTTTCGTAGTGTACCGTCTTCATTAAAAGCTTCATTAACTACGTCCCACCCTTGGATTTGACCGCGATACCGGCCCGCAACGGTATAAATGTGCTCTTTGAGTAAGGCTAAAAGCGCTTCTCTATCTTTGAGTTCCCCATCGGGTGATTTAAACACCCAGTCTGGTGTTTGCGAATGCCAGGTGAGTGTATGGCCAATTAAAAAGAGGTTGTGTTCGTTAGTTAATGCAACGAGTTGGTCAGACGCTGAAAAATTGTATTCATTAGGAGATGGGTGAATGACTTCCCATTTCATAATGTTTTCTGGCGTTATCGCATTGAAGTGTGATTTTACCACCAACAAATCTTCTGGTACTTGACCAGATATTTGCTGCTCATTAAGCGCAGTTCCCATCATAAAAAAAGGCGCGTAGGCATCTTTCAAATAGGTTGGTGTATTGTTGTTGGCTGTGCTAACGCAAGCTGCGCAAGCCAATCCTGTTAAAAATAGTGTTGAAGCAAGTTTAAACATAATTTCTTATTGTTAAATTGACAATAACATATTATTAACCGCAGTGGCTTGTAACTGCAAGAGGTTTTTCTCTGCTAATGATTTTGTGTAAGCTATGAATCTGCGGTAATTACAGGACACATGCTATGAGCGAAAGAGGCATACTTCATTTAGAAGAAGAAATACTAGGTGACGATTACATCGATAACATATCGGTAGACAACCTAATTTTCTCTATGCATGAAGGAAAATTAAAAGTACTCCTTGCCAAATACAAACAAGGGTACGCAAGTAATCAATGGGGACTCATTGGTCACTGGGCACGATTAGACGAAAGCTTGAATGACGCAGCGGCGCGTATTGTTAAGCAAACCAGTGGTGTAGAGAATTTGTTTCTTGATCAACTGGGTGCATTTGGAAAAGTGAACCGTTATCCAGACCGCAGAATCATCACAGTCGCCTTTTACTCACTTGTTATATATGACGACGCAAAGCTGGTTGGGGGCACGAATACCAATGAATTGGCGTGGTTCGACGTTTTTGAGGTACCTAACCTTATTTTTGACCACAATGTCATTCTATCTTCCTGTCTTGAACACTTAAAATACAAAGTCCGTCACGAGCCTATTGGTTTTAATTTATTACCTGAAAAGTTCACCCTCTTACAACTTCAAGAAATCTACGAAGCTATCTTACAGAAACCGTTAGACAAGCCGAATTTCAGACGCAAAATTCTAAAGATGAACTTACTTATAGACTGTAAAGAGCGCCAGAAAAACGTGGCTCACAGAGCCGCGTCTTTGTATCGCTTCGATCTAGACGTTTACCACAAACTCAGAGAGTTTGGATTTAGCTTCGAATACTAAAATCTCTCTTTAACGCCGAGTTTGTCTGTTGACATCAGAGGCTTTTTCACGCAAATTAAACATATTGTAAATTTGACAATAACAAAGCTTTCACAATGAATAATTTGCCTAAGCCGTTATCGGTGGTAGAAAAAGTTGGGTACAGTTTAGGGGATCTAGCAGCCAACCTGATCTTTCAAACCCTAGTTGTTTTCCTTGCGTTTTTTTACACCGATGTTTACGGAATACCAGCTACAGCAGCCGCCACCATCATCTTTGTTGGTGGTTTAGTTGGTGCCTTTTTTAACCCCATCATGGGAATTATTGCCGACAGAACCGTATCTCGATGGGGAAAGTTTCGACCTTGGATCCTTTGGACATCGGTACCGTTCGGGATAAGTGCACTACTTGCCTTCAGCACTCCAGCATTTTCTCCGGAAGGTAAGTTGGCATATGCGCTTATCACCTACGTGTTACTCGTTATTATCTATTCTGCCAACAATTTACCCTATGCTGCGCTAAGCGGAGTGATGACCAGCAACATGAAGCAACGAAACAGTCTTTCTGCTTATCGTTTTGTTGCCGTAATGATTGCCCAGTTTGTGATTCAAGTATTGCTGCTTCCTTTAGTGCTAATACTGGGTGACGGAGACAAAGCTGCTGGTTTCAATAGCCTGATGACAGTGTTTTGTGTTGTAGGTACTGTTTTCTTTTTAATTACTTTTTTCACTACCAAAGAGAGAGTCATTTTACCCAGTGATTACAGCGGGTCAGTGTATCAAGACATTAAAGACCTTATAGGTAACAAACCTTGGCTGATCATGTTGTCTGTTACCATATTGGTCTTTGTAACTTTAGCCCTTAAAGGCGGAAGTAGTATCTACTTCTTTCAGTATTACTTAGACAATTCTGCCACTAGTGAATTTCTCTCAAATTCAGGTTTCAATAGTGGAATTGCCGCGCTAAATCAATGGTTAACACAAGCAGGGCTGACCAAGTTCGAATGGCCTTCAGACCCAGCCACCTCTGCATTCTCGTTGTTTAACGCTGTAGGCATAATCACGTCTATTGTTGGAATTGGGTTTTCAAAACCACTGGCCGATAAGTTCGGTAAAAGAGACGTGTTCATGACTGCGCTCTTTATATCCACACTATTCATTCTTGGGTTATTTTGGGTGCCCAGTAACAATCCAGCGATGGCCATTGGACTCAACCTACTTCACGGATTATTTTATGGCGTAACAATACCACTGCTTTGGGCGATGATTGCTGACGTTGCAGATTATTCCGAATGGCGCTATCGAAGACGAGCTACCGCCATCATTTTTTCAGCCATGATATTTGGGCTCAAGCTAGGGTTGAGTATTGGCGGCGCAAGTGTTGCATTGCTGTTAGCGCATTTTGGTTACGACCCACTACTGCAAACACAGTCTGATGACACTATACAAGGTATTAAGCTCATCGTCAGTGTATTCCCAACTGTTCCATTCTTTGTAGCCACTGCCTGTTTGTTCACTTACAGAATTAATCGGGCACTAGAACAACAAATTGAGAACGAACTTTCAATACGCCGCGCGGCGTCTTCTTAAGCATCATTACATCGGATAGCTAAATGACCGACCTTACTCACGATCAAAAAGCACAGTTTGAATCTGCTGCCATAGCAAAACCTCTAGTAACACATATGTACACTGCCGATCCGTCAGCACATGTATTTGACGGACGAATATTTGTTTATCCGTCACACGACATAGATGCCGGGATCCCTTTCAATGACAACGGTGATCACTTTGGTATGGAAGACTACCACGTGTTTTCAATGTCTGACGTCAACGGTGAAGTCATTGACCATGGCTTGGCATTGCATGTTGACGATGTACCGTGGGCAGAACGACAAATGTGGGCACCAGACGCCGCTCAAAAAGACGGTAAGTACTATTTCTATTTTCCGGCCAAAAAAGCCGACGGAATTTTTCAAATCGGTGTAGCTGTAGGTAATAATCCAGCTGGGCCATTCACCGCCCAGCCGTTACCCATTGAGGGCAGCTACTCTATAGACCCAGCAGTATTTGAAGATGATGACGGCAGCTATTACCTTTATTTTGGCGGATTATGGGGTGGTCAGCTAGAGCACTACCCAGAGAATACTTACGCTAACACCCCAGTCGATTTGAAAGAGCATGACCAAGCCCTTGGTCCGCGCGTTGCTAAACTTTCGGAAGATATGTTGACCTTCGAGCATTCACCTAAGCAAATTACCATCTTAGATGAAAACGGAGCACCGCTCACTGCTGGAGATATTCAGCGTCGATACTTTGAAGGGCCTTGGTTACATAAATTCAACGACCTTTACTATCTGTCATATTCCACCGGTGACAGCCACCTTATTTGCTACGCCACCAGCGAATCACCCTATGGCCCCTTCAATTACAAAGGGGTTTTGTTGGAGCCTGTAGTTGGTTGGACTACCCATCATTCTGTTGTTGAGTATCAAGGTCAGTGGTACTTGTTTTACCATGATTCGGTAATGTCTGGCGGTGTCACCCATTTGCGCTCAATGAAGGCCACACCTATTGAACATCAACCTGATGGCTCAATAACAACCGTAACGCCTTATCCTGATATAACGACATAACGGTGCAAACATGAAGATACTCAACTGGTTTTGTTTAGTCCTTTTCGTGTCGCTATGTGCAAGCAGCGAAGCACAAGAAAGGCAAAAAGAGATAGATTTAGCGTATTCCAAAATAGTGAGTTTGTTACCTGAGAGCGCACAACTCATTCACAGCCCCTACTCAAATGCTTGGCAAACTTATGGTGACAATTATTCAGTCACGTCATTGAGCAACGGTGAAGTAACCGGCGGGGATTCTTTACTTGTCGACGTAAAGCGTAAAGGAACAAACCCTTGGGACGTTGGAGCGTTTTCTAATATTCAAACAACTATTGAAAAAGACGATGTCATTTACATGATTTTATGGCTGAGACTAGCCGATAGTTCAGTCGATGCTACTGCAGGCCTTCAATTGGCAGCCGAGCCATATAGTTACCTTGTATCCGAGGATTTAGCGCTTAATGATCAATGGCAAACCTATGCAATGGCTGTCAAAGTGGGACAGTCTTACCAAGAGAACGAAGTTCGTTTGCACGTGCAGCTATCTCAGCAAAAACAGAAAATAGAACTAGGGCCAACTTTGGTGTTCAACCTAGGAAAAGGGGTGGACTTGGCAGGTTTGCCGCTGCTGTAGATTTAGAATAACAGTTAGCAATTTAGACAACACACCTATCAGTTGAAGAGACTCACAAGCGCATATGTGAGTCTTTTTTAATGTGTTATTAGTTTCTGCTTTAGACAAGGAGCGGACATT
>Ga0256829_1001660_pt1 | contig 17848 bp, 14 predicted proteins | sample 131447metaG_FD_185979 | JGI IMG/M metagenome (GOLD analysis project Ga0256829, IMG submission 185979) | Hydrothermal vent microbial communities from Lau Basin, Pacific Ocean - 131-447 | ecosystem: Environmental > Aquatic > Marine > Hydrothermal vents | place: Pacific Ocean: Lau Basin | collected...
GCCTGAGCAACAGCTGATGCTACCCATACCAAAACACGTCTATCAAATGGAGATGGGATGATATAATCAGGTCCAAATTCCATATTTTCTCTCTTATGTGCTTCTTTTACTTTTTGAGGAACAGTCTCTTTTGCAAGAGAAGCTAAAGCACGTGATGCAGCCATTTTCATATTTTCTGTAATTTTTGTCGCACGTACATCTAATGCACCACGGAAAATTTGTGGGAAACCTAGAACATTATTTACTTGATTTACATAATCACTTCTACCTGTACCAATAATAACATCAGGACGAACTTCTTTTGCAAGTGGTGGTTTAATTTCAGGATTAGGATTTGCACAAGCAAAAATAATCGGATCATTAGCAGACATTGATTTCACCATATCTTGAGTAAGTAAATCAGCTTGAGAAAGACCTAAGACCATATCTGCACCGCGTACGGCATCTTCTAAAGTTCTATCTTTTGTATCAAAAGCAAAGAGTTGTTTATACTCATTTAAGTCATCTCTGCCACTATGAATAACACCTTTTGAATCAAGCATAGTGATATTTTTTACACCAAGTTCTTTGTACATGTTACTACATGCTATTCCTGCAGCACCAGCACCAATAACAACAACTTTTAAATCTTCAACATTCTTACCACTCATATCAATAACATTTATAAGTCCGGCTGTAGTAATTACGGCTGTTCCATGTTGATCATCATGAAATACAGGAACATCACAAATTTCTTTTAAGCGTCTTTCTATTTCAAAACATCTTGGTGCTGAAATATCTTCTAAATTCACACCGCCAAAACTGTCAGCCATTGCAGCAACAATTTTAATGATTTCTTCCGTATCTTTTGTGTTGAGTTCAATATCTACTGCATCTACATTTGCAAATGACTTAAACAAAACCCCTTTTCCTTCCATAACAGGTTTTCCTGCCAAAGGACCAATGTCACCAAGACCTAAAACTGCTGTTCCATCACTGACTACAGCAACTAAATTCCCTTTATTTGTATACTCATAAGCTAGTTCTGCATCTTTTTCTATTTCTAAACAAGGGTATGCTACACCAGGGCTGTATGCCATTGAAAGTTCTTCTTCTGTTGTGCAAGGTTTTGTTAAAAGTGTTGCTGTTTTCCCATTTGTATCAAACTCACTTGTAGCCTTATGGTATTGTAATGATTCTTTTTGAAACTTTAATCTTTTTTCTGCTGTCATCTATCGTCCTTATTATTCTTAATGATAAATTATATAACTATTTATTAAATAATTAAAGCTTATTAAGAAATAAAACACTATTTCCTTTATTATTGTAGTATATTCCCATAGAATTCTTACGCGAAAGGTAAACACCTCTGCCATTAAACTTTTGTGAATGTCTAAAAATATCACTTAACATCTTTGTATCAAAGCCTTCACCCTCATCAATTATTTTGGTAATAATATATGAATTTTGAAGATGTTGTATTTTATATATTTCTACAGTAATTCGTTTCTTGCATGTTTTTTCATATTCTAACAGTGATTCAAAATATATATCATCTTCAAGTAATTTATGCTTAGTCTGTGTGTCTAAGCCCAAATTACCATGCTCATAGGCATTCATAAAAAGTTCATTAAATGCAATAGAAGCAGTTTCTTCTCCATACAAATGCTGATACCATTCATTTGCTTTACGGACTGCATCAAGAGTTGTCTCAAAGCTAATATTATGAATTAATGTATGTTCATCTAATTGCAGTTTATTAATAAAAATAAATGTTCTATCATCTTCTTGTGTCGCGATTTTACTTAAAAAACTCTGTTTAATATCTTCTCTTGTATAAGCATTTAAAAAATCATCTTCAATATATTTGTTATATACAAATCCATCTTCAGTACTATTCTCAACCATTCCATCACTATAAAATAAAAACTTATTGATATTTTGAACACTACATCTATCTATTTGATAACTATCATTCCATTTGTTCATTGGGGGATTGTTGGATTTTATTTTTATAATATTTTTTTTATCATCTTCAAGTAAAAATGGAGGCATAGAAAATTTTGCGTATTCAAGTTGTGCAAAATAACTATCAAATAATATATAGTCAATGGATAACACTTCTTCATCCAATAAAAGAGGCTTCATATAATCCATAGATTCTTTTATAATTATATCAAGACTGAAGCTCTCATGCTCTATCATTTTATCTATAATATGATTAATGAAAATAGTCACAGACATTGCCGTTAAGGATGCTGAAAGACCTTTACCCATACCATCAACAAGAAGATAAAATGTTCTATGCTCATCGACAATTCTAACAGTATAAGCATCACCACTCAGGGTATCTAAAGGCTGATACAAAAAATCTACAAGAGTAATCCCTTGAGAATCTATCATTTTATAATAATAATCATTTCTAAGAATATTAAGCTCTTTTTGAAAAGCCAACTCTTCTTGGTAGACAGAATATTCTTCTTTTTCTTGTGGTGTTCCAACCTTTTGAGAATTTTGCACTCTAAAGTATCTCGCTATATTTTAAATTTTTGAAGTTCAGCCTGTAAAACATCTGAATCTTTGGATAAACTAACAACAACCATATCAACAGATGTTCTTAATTCATTATTTTTAGTTGAAACATCTATGATCTCATTCATGATCTCGACTAATTCTTTATTTTTTGTTGCTATATAGACACTTTTATGCATAACTTCCGTTGATTTCTCTTTTGTTTGCAGTAACTGATCTTTTGTTTGACTTGATGAAGTTATAAGTTCTTGAGCTGATTGGGCAATATTTCCAATATTTTTTGATGTCACATCTGTCTCTTCGGCAATTTCAACGACATTTTGTGTAATCAAATTAACATTTGCACTGATTTCACTTAATGATTTTTGTGTTCTCTCCGCTAATTTTCTTACCTCATCTGCAACAACTGCAAAACCACGTCCATGTTCACCCGCACGTGCTGCTTCAATTGCAGCATTAAGTGCAAGTAAATTTGTTTGGTCTGCGATATCTGAAATAATTTCAAGAACATCTTTAATATTTTTAGCCTGTTCTGTTAACGAAGCAACTTTTTGTACAAGCTCTTGCTGCTGCTGCGAGCCCTCATCAATAGAGTTTACAACAGCACCCAGTTTTTCTATAAATCCATCAAGAACATTAAATGTAGTGTCTAAGTCTTCTGTTACATTAATAATTGCTTCTTCTACAAAGTTTGAACGATCTTCAACATCTGCAATCAGTTCATTTACAGATGAAATTTTTCCTTCTTCTAGCTCACTATTATCTTTTAATACTTCTACAACTTCATGAAGCTTTTCAGACTCATTTTGTGTTCGAATAGATACATCCCTCACATTATATACAGTCTCTTTAAATGCAGTAATCATTACATGTAAAGCTCTAGATATCTGAGAAATTTCATCATTTCCTTCAACGACTATGTTACATGTAAGGTCTAAATCGTTAGAAACACACTCTATTTTTTCTAACGAACTTCTCACGCTTTTGTTTACGCCTCTACTAATAAGCATAATAATTATAAAAATAATAATTGCAAAAGCAATATAGCTCACAAGTGTAACTGCGGTACTTGTTTTATAGTCTGACTCTATCTTTGCTAAAATTGCATCATTGTTTTTTGCAAGTTTATCGTCAACTTTTTTCAATAAGTTTATCTTCTTCGTAATTGTTTGAAACCATACAACGCTGTCAACCCCAAAATTTCCTTCATTTGCTTTTGTTTTTGCAATTGCTCTCATTTTGTTTACTGCGACAATAATAGGTGAATTCATAGTCGTTGTATAAAACTGTTTTGATTTATCTGTTGCCATACTTAAAAACGCATCCGTATATGCATCTTGTTCTGCTAGTAATGTTATAAATTTTGCATACATACCCGGTGCAAACTTATCGGCTGAAAATGTTGCACTCAGTACTGCACGCTCTATCCCTGCTCTCTCTTTCGCTTTTAAAAAGTTTGTATAAGCATCAAGTGCTTTTACAAGTTCTGGCGTATTTGCCAGTTTTGCACTTAAAGCCACAATATTTAATATTTTTTTATTTATTTGTGTATAAAATGTAACTTCTTGTCCAACACTCATAGAAAGACTATCTACCTCACTTCTTATTTGACCTACTTTATTAATATCAGCCTCAAGATTATGAATTTCATTTTTCAGTTTAATTGAAAAATCTTTTAAATTCAGACTCTTTAAGTAAGTCTGAAACTCTTGATTTCTTTTATCGGTAAGTTGTCTTTGATTTGGTAAAATATCTGCAAATTTTTTACCTTTTGAACCCAAAAATCCAGCACTAGCACCTCTTTCTTTTTGCGTTTCATGTATAAGAAGGCTCAACTTTTGCGATAACACATTAAGCTGTTCTGATTTTTGGACAATGGCATCTTCTTTCAATGCCGAACTGATAGTGAACCCAACAATGACCACGGCAAAAGAGACTACTATTGCCGTAATAAGATTTAATTTATTTTTTATAGTCATTTTTATATCTTTTTAGCGTGAAATAAAGAAACAAAGTTCAAATCTTCAAAAAGTTCCATTAACTGCTCATTTCCAATGTTAATATGTAAATCTATATTATCTTTAAGTACTAGCTTATTAAAGTAGCCTATAACAGAAGATGTAATAGAAATGGAATCTTGTATATTTAAAATAACATGCTTGTTTGTTTTTACAAGCTCATCCATTTTCTCTTTTATTTTTCTATGGTCATCAATTGATTTTATGTTTCCATGAATCGTCATTGTATTTGATGTTACAAAAATATCCATAATTTTTCCTTATTTAAGTGCCTGACCATAATAAATGTCATATTCAACAACACTTAAAAGGTTTAGATTCAAGGCAAACTTTGGTTGGCGATACTAGTATCGTTAGCCTAAGTTTAACGAAGAAGATAAGCCTTTTAAGTGTTGCCCTTCGGGTGAAGAAAGAAAGCACAATCTACTTCGTTGAAAATCCTTGAAGCTACTAGTAGCTCCTGCGGGTTTTCGCCTTGTATCTTATGATTTCTTTCTTCATTGAATTATGACATTTATTATGGTCAGGCACTTATTTAGTAATTTACTTGATTATATCACATTTTTTATTAACGCTTGATTATTTCTAACCATTCTTTCATCTTTTTTTCATAGCCAATCTCTTTTAAATCAACAAAGTGCATTGGTTTTGTCAGATAGTCTTGCTCGACATAACCGCCATAATCGTGCGGATACAAATAATTTTCATTATTTGAGGTAATATTTTTTGGAATATCTAATATATTTCCATTTTTCACGCTTTGCAAAGCAGCATTTATTGCTACATAGGCGGAATTTGATTTGGGAGAAGCGGCTAAATAGATAACCGCTTGTGCTAAAATAATTCTTGCTTCAGGATAGCCTATCTTACTAACGCTTGTGAGACATGATGTTGTCAGGGTTAATGCCTGAGGATTTGCATTGCCTACATCTTCACTTGCCAAAATCACAAGCCGTCTGGCAATAAAATCAGCACTTTCGCCTCCATCAATTAAACGAGCAAGATAATAAATTGCCGCATCCGAATCAGAACCACGAATAGATTTTATAAGAGCAGAAGCAAGATCATAATGTACTCCTGCTTCACTACTTCCTGCTTGCAATGCATTTGGACGAAGTGATTTTAATGTATCTAATGTTATCTTATTTTGAATATTTGAAGCAAATTCTAAAAGCTTCAGCATCGCTCTTGCATCTCCGCCGCTTGAGGCGATTAAATACTCTTTTGCATCTTCATCAAGGCTTACTTCACTACGTTCTAAAGCTTTTTGCAAGAGTTTTTCTAAATCTACATGTAGAATACTTTTGAGTTCAAAAAGCATAGAACGTGAACGAATGGCAGATGTTAAAGAGTAAAAAGGATTTTCGGTTGAAGCACCTATAATCAGAACAGAATTATTCTCCATCACAGGCAGTAGAACTTCTTGCTGATTTTTTGAAAGTCTATGCACCTCATCTATAAATATCAGAGGCTTTTGCAGAGCATTTTTATACTGCTCAAAGATTTTGCGAAGCTGCTCAATTTTTAATGATGTCGCATTAAATTCATAAAAAGGAAGTTGCATACTTTTTGCTATAACTCTGGCAAGAGAAGTCTTTCCCACTCCTGCAGGTCCATAAAAAAAGCTATGCCCTAGTGCCTCTTTTTCACATAAAACACGAAGCGGAGCATCTGCTGCTGTTAAATGTTCCTGTCCTGTAATATCGTCAAAATTACTTGGACGCAGCAGATTTGTGAAGTCCATCTTTAGCTCTTTTTTTCTCTTCTTTTAAAAATTTATACAATGCGGAATATTCACTTCTGCTTAAATATCTTGTCTTACCAGTCGGCAAATTATTTAACTCTATTTCTGCAAAACTCACACGTTTCAAGTCTGCCACTTCTGCTCCAAAATGGGCAAAAAATCGACGTAATTCACGGTTTTTCCCTTCTTTAAGAGCAACTTTAAGTATAGAATAATTGGGTTGATTTTTTTGGACCTTATACCCGATAAAAGGCTTAATTTCCATAGAAGTAATCTTAGAATGTGAATGTGCACCTGCACTTGCATCTTCAAGATAAATACCGTTTAGCATTGCATCTTCCATATCAGGCGTTACTTCTCCTTTGATTTTAAGCTTATAAATACGTTCCAAATCGGACTGCATCAAAGAAGTCGCCACATGGGACGCATCCGTTAAAAGTAACAGCCCTTCACTTGCAAAGTCAAGACGCCCGACAGGAATAAAATGACGAAATTCTTTACTTAAAGAATCGTAGATAGTTTTTCTTCCTTTAGGATCACTCTTTGTTACAAGTTCCCCTTTTGGTTTATTATAAACTATTACAGTATATTTTTCCTGTGGGGAAATCTGTTTGCCACTTATATAGACGATATCTACGCCTTCTTGCACTTGTGTTGCCGGATTTATTTCTATTTCTCCATTTACACGCACGTAACCATCTTGCACTGCTTTATCGGCTTCTCTTCTTGAGTAGGTCGAATAGTGTGCGATATATTTGTTTAATCTCATCATAATTTTTACGAAATCCCTTTTTCTATAAGGGTATGAATGTGCAATACCCCTTGTATTTTTTTCTCTTTGTCGGTTATCACCAAAAGTTGAATTTTTTTGCCTTCTATCAGCACAAGAGCATCACTTGCTAGCATTTCTTCATCATCAATACTCAAAGGATTTTTTGTTGCATATTTTAAAACATTATCTTCAAGTGAAAAATCTTTACTTATCAAAGCCCGTCTAACATCTCCATCACTCATTAATGCCACAAGCCTCTCTTGTTCATCTACAATAAGTGCCGTTCCGACTCTCCCTTCACTTATTTTTAAAATGGCATCTTTGACTTTTGCATCTTCCCTAATAAGAGGTAAATTATCGGTTTTCATTAAATTTTTCACAGTCACAAAAAGTTGTTTTCCTAAGGCTCCACCGGGGTGAAAAGAGGCAAAATCACTCTTTTTAAAATCTCTAGCTTTCATGAGGCACACAGCTAAAGCATCGCCAAGTGCCAAAGTTAAAGTTGTTGAACTTGTCGGTGCTATATTTAAGGGGCATGCCTCTTTTTCGACTACAACATTTATAACAACATCGCTATATTTCCCGAGTGTCGAGTTCTTATCTCGTGTCATCCCAATAAGCGGTGTACCAAAACGTTTTATATGCGGTAAGATGGAGCCTAGCTCTTCACTCTCACCAGAGTAACTAATGGCAATAACCACATCGTCTTTTCCTATCATTCCAAGGTCGCCATGCAGAGCTTCTGTTGGATGTAGAAAAAAACTCGGCGTTCCAGTAGAAGCAAAGGTAGCCGCCATTTTGGCACCAATTAACCCACTCTTACCAACACCACTTACAACCAACTTACCTTTACATGTAAGAATGAGTTTTACTGCTTTATCAAATTCATCACCAATATTTTTTGCAGCATCCATAAGTGTCTGTGCTTCAATATTTAATGTTTCTTGTGCAATTATTTTATAATTCATAGTCTCATTATACCTTTTTTATTATCAAGAAGATATAATACTAAAAATATGATTTTACAAGGAGAAAATATGAGAGACGAAATTGGTAAATATTTAGACACAATTGACACCCTAAAACTCGAAAACAGAGTACTCACACATAATACGCTAATTTTGGGCGAAGAAGGCTCTGGAAAAACAAATTTGGCTTGTAGAATTCGTAACTTCGTGATTGATAACGATGTGCCTACGCTTTACATGGATTTTGCCAACTCCCATGAAAGTGAAGTAGAACTTAGATACAAAGATGAACATTTCAATTATATTCGTTTTGATGAAAGCGAAACTTTTGATAAACAATTTTCCCAACTTGTGGCTGAAAAAAAACATATATATATGGCAGTTGATCCTAGTTTTTTTGCAAACAAAAGAGAGAAGAAAAGTAAACTTTCAAAAGTCATTTCGCAACAAGCACTTTTGGATGATTATTACTACTTTTTTCATGATATTGAAAATTTAAATGGTTTTTACACAAAATTTGAAGATTTTTTACTTTATATGCTTAGCTTTGTAAACCTTCAAAAACATGGATTTACCTTTTTGGCACAACCACATCAAACTTTTGAAAATCCACATCTCAAGCTATTATTTTCATTTTTGTATGTAGGCAAATGTTCTAATGCAAATTATTTCAATACAGCAATACTCAAAACACTCAAAAAAAATAAATTTTATTATCAATGCAGAACGGCGTATCCAACACTCTTATTTAACGATATTAATAGCAGTATGATTAAAATTGACGAGTATATTCCAGAGCTATAATTATGCAAAAAATATTTGAAGAAGTTAGTTCTCTCGATGACAGATGTTATAAAAACTTTTTCTTAAGTGAAGATATTTTAATGGAACATGCCGCAGAAGGCATGGCATCTTATATAAAATGCAACTTTGCAAATAATATAAACATAACAGTAGTCACAGGAAGCGGGAACAATGGAGCCGATGGCATAGCCCTTTCCCGTTTGCTACATGCCAACTATGATGTTTCACTTTTTTTTGCTAAAGAACCAAAATCAGAAATGGCTTTATTACAAAAGAAAAGAGCACAGGCACTAGGTGTTACTGTTATAAATACTCTTGAAGAATGTGACATCATTGTTGATGCTATTGTCGGAACCGGTTTTAATGGTAATTTCAATGAAAAACTCACAACTATTTTAAAAAAAATAAATAGTTTACAAGCTTTTAAAATTGCTTGTGATGTGCCAAGCGGAATGACAAAAAATGGTGAATGTGCAAAAACAACCTTTCAAGCAGATATAACACTCACAATGGGTGCTTTAAAAAAATCTCTTTTTTTGGATGAAGCAAAAGATTTTACAGGAAAAATTGAAGTATTAGACCTAGGCATTGCACGAGGACTTTATGAAACCCAGACTAATTGGCAATTGTTGGACAATGATGATTTGCAACTTCCAACAAGAACAACCCAAAACTCGCACAAAGGCAGTTTTGGACATTTTGCTGTTCTTTGTGGAGAAAAACAAGGAGCAGGTATTATGACTGCACTTGCCGGATTAAAATTTGGAGCCGGATTACTTACACTTGTGGGTTATGAAAATCATCAATTACTCAATCTTCCTTATGCGCTTATGTATTCGCATACTTTACCGACTAATACAACAGCTATAGCTTGTGGAATGGGGCTTGGCAACGAATTTAGTGACAAAGAGCTGCACAATTTTCTAAAAAATGATTTACCATTACTGATAGATGCAGATATTTTTTCTATGGATATTATTTTAGAGATTTTACAGCGTAAAAATATTGTTCTATCGCCCCACCCTAAAGAGTTTGTTTCGCTTTTAAAAATTACAAATTTAGCTGATATTACTATAGAAAATTTACAAAAAAATCGTTTTAAATACACAGAACTATTTTGCAAAGCCTACCCTGATGCAACACTGCTCTTAAAAGGTGCCAATGTAATTATTGGACAAGATAAGGAATTCTTTGTCAACCCTCACGGCAGTGCAAAACTTGCAAAAGGTGGAAGCGGAGATGTTTTAAGTGGTCTAATAGGAAGTCTTTTAGCTCAGGGAAGAGAACCTTTAAATGCAGCGATACATGGTTCACTCGCCCATACAAAATTAGCACAAAACTACACTGGTACTGATTTTTCTCTTACACCAGAGGATTTAATACACGGCATTGGCAATCTATAAGATTGCTTATGTTATAAATCTGATAACTAATTATAATATAGGACATACATAACATGGATAACAAACTAAAAATTGGGAAATACGAACTAGGTTCAAGACTTATCGTTGGAAGTGGAAAATATGACTCTTTTGAAACAACAAAAGAGGCTACTCTTGCGAGTGGTAGTGAGCTTATTACTGTTGCAGTAAGACGTTTAAATATTACAGACCCAAGCAAAGAAAACCTGCGTGATACATTTGCAGGGACAAATGTAAATTTTTTACCAAATTCGGCAGGATGTGTTACTGCCGAAGAAGCCATTACAACATTTCGTCTAACGCGTGAAGCTACGGGCATTGATTTAATCAAACTCGAAGTCATTGGTGATACACAAAAAACACTTTACCCTGATGTGCTTGAAACCATAAAAGCATGTGAAGTTTTGGCAAAAGAAGGCTTTACTATTATGGCATATACTTCAGATGATCCAATCATGGCAAAACGCCTTGAAGATGCGGGAGCAAATGCTGTTATGCCTCTTGCAGCTCCTATTGGAAGTGGTTTAGGCATTCAAAACCCATATAACATTGTGTTTATTCGTGACGCTATTAATGTTCCAGTCATTGTGGATGCAGGTATAGGCTGTGCAAGTGATGCTGCCTATGCCATGGAGCTTGGAGCAGATGGAGTACTTACAAATACAGCAATAGCCCAAGCACAGAACCCTATGATAATGGCAGAAGCGATGAAATATGCCGTTCAAGCAGGTCGAATGAGTTACCTTGCAGGAAGAATTCCAAAACGCCCATATGCAACAGCATCATCTCCAGTTGATGGAATGATACAATTTTAATAGTCCCGTAAAAGAATAACATCCTTTTACTTCGCTCTCTTTATTGAAACTTGTCAGATAAATGGGTCATCAAAAGCAGTTGACCCATTCCTTCAAAGAACTTTTCTATTCCCATTTCTTTTGCATTAATCGCTTTTTGTAAAGCTGTTAAAAATACAAGACAAGACTCTTCTGATGCTTGCATGTAAGTATCTATAATATACTCAAAACTTAATGAATGCACGGTGCCGTTCACATCAAAATCTATACTCGAAATCGGATTAATTCCCTCATTATGTAAAATTTCCATACACTTTTGTTTGAGAACTTCCATTATAATACACCCATCAAAGAGAGCATAACAATAAACATGGCTACAGGTGTAATATAACGAAGTGAAAAGTACCATGGTTCAAAAGCCCATTTCAACTGCGGACGCATTACAGCTTCAACTTTAGATTTTTCCATAACAAAGCCTACAAAAACTGCCATTAAAAATCCGCCAATAGGGAGCATAACAGCAGCAGTAAGATAATCAATCCAATCAAAGAAATTTCTGCTTCCCCATGTTAGATATTCTTTTGCTCCATCTATATTTGATAAAATTGCTAAAACACCAAAAAGCCAGAAAAAGAGTCCCATAGAAATAGTAGCCCGTAACCTACTCCATCCAAATCTATCTATAAAGTACTGTACCATCGGCTCTACAAGCGATACAGAAGATGTAAGCCCTGCAAAAGCAAGTGCTACAAAAAATAAAACAGCAAAAATATTTCCGATAATACCCATTTCATAAAAAACGGCAGGCAATGAGATAAATACAAGGCCAGGACCTTTAGCAGGGCTTGAGCCATACTGATACAAAAACGTAAATAAAATAAGTCCTGCGACTATAGCAATGATTGTATCTAAGAAAACGACCCAAAAAGCACTCTTTACTATATTTGCACCCTTTTCTAAAGATGCTGCGTAGGTCATAATAGCACCCATACCAAGACTAAGCGTAAAAAATGCATGTCCCACAGCTGTAACAAAAGCCTCTGAATTTATTTTAGACCAGTCCGGGGAAAACATAAAATGAACTGCTTTTGAAAAACCATCAAGGGTAAGAGCATACGCAAACATTGAGGCTAATATTATCATCAATGCCGGCATCAAAAATAAATTCATTTTTTCAATACCACCTTTTAAACCTTTATGCAATACATAGGTGATAATAATAAAAGATAAAGTATGATAAAAAAGCTGTGTCCAAAATTCGGTATGAAGCATCGTTGTAAATGTAACTTCAGCCTCTTTGACAGTAGATGGCAGATATACTAAAGAAGTCACGATATAATTAAATATCCATCCTATTACAACAGAATAAAATATCATGATGAAAAGGCCGCTTAAGCCTTGAAAACCTGCAAACTTCCATAAATTTTTATGTTTAGGAGCCAATTCTTCAAAAGAAGTAACTGTATCACGTCTGCCAAGATACCCTATGAGCATCTCTGCTATCATAATAGAAAAACCTATTAATAAAACTGTTAAGAGGTATATCAGGACAAAAGCACCACCTCCATACTCTCCGGTAATATAGGGAAACTTCCAAATATTACCAAGTCCTACAGCACTTCCTGCTGATGCCATTATAAAACCAATTCGACTAAATCTAGCTATTTTCATACGTAACTTTCTGTGTTTAATTATGCTAATTATACTGAAAAAACAAGAGTTTTAAAAAGAATTTACAAAAACCATTGACATTTTGAATCAAATTGACTATAATTTCGCCTCATTAATCAGCATAATCTGCTTGTTTAATGTGTCAGTCGGGGTGTAGCTCAGTATGGTTAGAGTACCTGGTTTGGGACCAGGGGGCCGAAGGTTCGAGTCCTTTCACCCCGACCACTTTTAAATTTCAATTTTTATATTTTACTAAACATGGTGGGATTAGCTCAGTTGGTTAGAGCACTGGTTTGTGGTGCCGGGGGTCACGGGTTCGAATCCCGCATCCCACCCCATTAAATATAAAAATAATAATAATATAACAAATATAGTAGCGTCCGTGGCTCAACTGGATAGAGTTTCGGATTTCGGCTCCGAGGGTTATAGGTTCGAATCCTATCGGGCGTACCATATTTTTTGATGCGTCCTTAGCTCAGCTGGATAGAGCAATGCCCTTCTAAGGCATAGGCCAAAGGTTCGAATCCTTTAGGGCGTACCACTGCATTTCTTATATTATTATGTCTGAAGTGACATTAAAAACTTATCCACGCGGATGTGGTGAAATTGGTAGACACGCCAGACTTAGGATCTGGTGCCGCAAGGTGTGAAGGTTCAAGTCCTTTCATCCGCACCACTTATAAAGACCTAAATCTAGGCATTAATCAAACTTTTAAAATCACTAGGGGATACTTTAGGGGATACTTACTTATTGTTTTTTTACAAATCATAAAAAGTATCTACAAACTTTACAATCTTTTCCAACACTCTTGGAACTATTTTTTTACGCTCTAAAAGCTTTGGTTTTACTTTGAGTGTTTTTGCTACGTCATCTTTGAGTGGTTTTCTCTCTTCATAGACATAAGTGTCTACAACCTCTTTCACTTTTTGACAGTCAAGATTTTCTTCTTTACAAAGTTTATCATAGGCACTCTCTTTTTCATTTTCCCAAAACTTCTCAAACTCATTTTCAATATCATCACTATCAGCAATATGAAGCATATTTTCATTGATAAACTTCTCTATAAGTTCTTTCTTACTTCTTAGGTGTGTTTGACCGCTGATTATGCTCATAATGTTGTTTTTCTGTGCTTCTTTGTCTTTTTCATCTGCATCTTTGTATCTTGCTAAGAGTTGCAAAATGTAAGCTACATTAATTTCATCTTTATGAATAAGTTCTAATTCAAAGTCCACATCCTCAAGTATAGACACTTTTTCACTCTCTTTTTGGCTTTTAGTCTTTTCGTACAAGTCAAGATATTTAGATTTGTAATCCTCAAAGAGCTGCTCATTCATAGATAAATCCGACCATTTAAAATCACTAAAGCTCTCAAGTATATTTTTAAGCCGCATAATATTTCTAAACGCCTGTACAAATTCCAATACTCTATCTTCACCCTGATTTTCTAAAGCATCAACACTCTCAAGCGTTGGAGCAATCTTTGTCAGTTTAAGAAACGCCTCATTAAAATACTTTACATACTCTTCATAGGGTTGCATAATAATTATCTCTTTAGCCTCTTTGTTTGAAAAGAGTGCTATGGCATCATCTGTATTTTTCTTCAAATTTCTAAAACAGACTATGTTACCCTGTGATTTTTTCTCATTGAGTATTCTGTTCGTTCTTGAAAACGCTTGAATAAGTCCGTGATACTTAAGATTTTTATCGACATAGAGGGTGTTAAGCGTTGGAGAGTCAAAGCCTGTCAAAAACATATTTACCACTAAAAGTATATCTATCTCTCTTGCTCTTACTTTTTTAGAGATATCATTATAGTAGTTATAGTAACTTTGTGAATCTTTTGTAGTGAACTTTGTACCGAAGAGTTTATTATAATCCCCTATGTAGCTCTCTAGCTTATCACGGGAGTGTTGATTGATGTGAGCTTCATCTACACTTGCCCCATCACTCTCATCAAGTTCATAAATGCCGTTGGCATCTTTATCGTCTTCATTGGCACTGTATGAAAAGATAGTTGCAATTTTTAGGTTGTGATTTTTACGCTTAAAAAGTTCATAATACTTTGTGAGCATATCCACACTGCCCACACACATCATCGCCGTAAACTCTTTACTATGCGTTTTTCGTGGATGGTTGGCTATGATGTAGTCTGTTATCTTTTCTATTCGCTCATCACTCTCTAAAAGCTCTTTTGTGTCTATGTTCTCTACATCTATGTCAATCTCTGTTGCAGCGTTTTCTTTCTCTTTATATTTTCCGACATACTCAACTGAAAACTTAAGTACATTGTCATCTGCTATGGCATCTGTGATGACATACTTATGCAGCGATTTATCAAAAAGTTCTGCTGTTGTTCTTTTACCTAGTTTATTACCTACTGCGTTCTCGGCAAATATCGGTGTACCTGTAAAACCTATCATCTGATTTTTGTGAAAAAACTTTGTAATTGCCAAATGCGTTTCACCAAACTGACTACGGTGGCACTCGTCAAATATAAAAACAATGTGTTTATCTTGGAGTTTTTCCATTTTTGATAAATACTGCTTTTTGCTTATGGCAGTATTGAGTTTCTGAATTGTAGTGACTATAAGTTTTGTGTCATCACTAAACTGCTTGACAAGTGCTTTTGTGTTGTCCGTTCCATCGACTGAGCCGTCACTAAAACTGTTAAACTCTTTTGTAGTCTGATAGTCCAAATCTTTTCTATCAACCACAAAGACAACCTTTTTTACATGAGGCAGTTTCATAAGAATTTGTGCCGTTTTAAAGCTTGTTAGTGTTTTACCGCTTCCCGTTGTATGCCAAATGTAGCCGTTTTTATTCGTGTTTTCTACCCTGTCGATGATAGCTTCGGTTGCGTGAAACTGATAGGGTCTAAGTATCATCAGTATTTTAGGCACTTGTGCTAAAACAATGTACTTACATATCATCTTTGAGATGTGGCATCGCTCTAAAAACACCTCTGTAAACTCTTCTAAATTTGTGATATTTTTATTTTCTACATCAGCCCAAAAAAAGGTCTGTTTAAAAGACTGTTTACGGTTATTTGCAAAGTATTTTGTATTGACACCGTTAGAGATGACAAATACCTGAATATAATTAAAAAGTGCATGATTTGAGGCGTATGAGTGTCTTTGGTAGCGGTTTATTTGGTTAAAAGCCTCTTTTATCTCCAAACCTCTGCGTTTAAGTTCTATCTGTACAAGAGGCAAACCGTTTATAAGCAGTGTAACATCATAACGGTTTTTATAGACACCATCTACCGTTATTTGACTACTTACTTGAAAAAGGTTTTGACACCAATGCTCTGAGTCTAAAAACTCTATGTATTTGCTTGTGCCATCATCAAGAGGCAGCACAAATTTGTCTCTAAGTATCATAGCCTTTTCAAAGACTGAACCCTTGTTTAGGTGGTTGAGTACGCGTTTAAACTCACTCTCACTCATCGTAAAATTGTTATGTTTTTCGAGTTGTGTTTTAAGATTGGCTTCTAGCCACTTGTCATCTTTTATGGTAACTTTTTCATACTCTAGAGCTACAAGTTGTTTGATTAAATTGGTTTCTAATACTGCTTCGCTTTGGATACTCACAATTTTACTCAAGAGAAGTTATTATGCAACTTCTCTTGTGCCTAAGAGTATAATATTATTTTTGCTTAGCTTGAATGTACCGTCATTCATTTTTTTAATAGCAGACTCTATACGCCTTTTTAATAATGACATTTCATTATAATTATCATCTAGCAATAAACCCAACAAACCACTTTCAAGGTCGTTATCTAAATGGTAGCCGTGTTTAGTAGATACCACTGCAAGTTCTGTTAACAACTCATTTGTTACATCAAACAGTTGTTTAATATTTTGTTTGCTCATAACTGATTCCTTTTATAGAGTTTGCAAATACTGACATTATAAAATGCTGATATTCTAAATCTGCCTGTTTTTTAGTAAATATTCCATCACTTACTAATTTATACATAATGGCAGATGCTTCTTTTTTCGCTGTGTTATATTGTAACACAAGTTCATTTACTTTTTTCTTGCTTTTAATTATTAGTCTGTAGTATATACCTTTACCACTTACTGCAACAATTTCTTTTAATTCATATTCCATAGCTAACATAACATCTTGGAAACTCAAAGTTGCTCCTGAGGGATGGTTATGTATCAACTTATGCCCTTTCATTCTGCTCAATTCTAATTGGCTAAATTGTATTGCCATGGGAGTACCACTTTTTTCAAATATAATTGTGCCATTATCATCGACAATAATTGCTTTTTCTTTATAATTCTGGGTATCTCTTAATATTTTACTCTTAAACGGTTCATAAAATTTATACTCATCTGTTTTATAACCTTTTGAAAAAATATGTTTTTTTGATAATGCAATAATCTCTTGTATCTTTGCATCACCAGATGCAATAGCCTTGTTGTATCTTTTTTCTCTACCACTATCTGCTAAATATACTTTTTTCATTTCCCTCTCTTATGATTACACAAACATCTTTTGCAGCAGTGCTTTTTTAAACTCTTTTGTGAGGTTTAACTCTTTGCTGACCTGCTCTATTTTTGTGTCTAGTGATGAGAGGAAGTTTGCTATTTTTGTTTGTTCTTTTAGGGATGGTATTAAAAAATTAATATGTATCATCTGAGAAACCTTAACACTTGGTTGAACAGCCCCCATTTCAATTCTTTTAAATTTATGGTTATTTTGTTTTTCTATTAACAAATAAAACATAAAAAGGTTATTAGAATCTCTAAACCTTAATCCAACAATATTTTGTGCTATTACTGCCTTTACATCATTTTTATACAAAGAACAAATTGCCGTTTGTCCAACAGTTGAAAATAAAATGTCTCCATTTTGCAAATACTTTCTAAACCATTGATTAAATGTATTGTTATCAACAAATTTTGAAACTTTTGAATAATTAATAGTTTTATTTCCAATTGCATTTACTTCTATCAAAGGGATTCCATTATCTGTAACAGGAGGTGTTTTACCTCTATTATCTATTATCATACTAAGTAAATCTTGTAACTTTTTTTCTTTCCACTCAGGAAACTCACTTCCATTATCATCGGTGCCCTGAGCTTGCGAGGAAATGCCCTTGGGGTGAAAGCGCAGCTCTTGTGAGAAGATTT
>Ga0256829_1001661_pt1 | contig 17840 bp, 25 predicted proteins | sample 131447metaG_FD_185979 | JGI IMG/M metagenome (GOLD analysis project Ga0256829, IMG submission 185979) | Hydrothermal vent microbial communities from Lau Basin, Pacific Ocean - 131-447 | ecosystem: Environmental > Aquatic > Marine > Hydrothermal vents | place: Pacific Ocean: Lau Basin | collected...
CCATAGTTTTTGGATTTACTTTTAGGAGAAGAACATAGATGGCAATCATAAATGTAACAGATGATAGTTTTGATAATGATGTATTGAAGGCATCAGGTGCTGTACTTGTCGATTTTTGGGCACCGTGGTGTGGTCCTTGTAAACAAATTGCACCATTACTGGAAGAAGTTGCCGCAGAAATGGGCGATAAAATTACTATTGCTAAAATTGATATTGATGATAACCCAAACACACCAGGTAAATACGGTGTGCGAGGTATCCCTACATTGAGTATTTTTAAAGATGGCAATGTGCAAGGAACAAAAGTAGGTGCTGTCAACAAAGCCAAGTTGGTTGATTTTATTAACGAACATTTAGATTAATTTTATATCTAGGGTATAAAGGTGGCAATATTTCAGTTTTTGCAAAAGGTGGAGTTTAACTCTGCCTTTTTTGCATCTACTTTACTAAGGATTTATTTATTCTTAGCAATGTTAAGCCTGATTTTGGGCTTATTTTGGAAAAACTTTGATTTGCCACCGACAACACCGCAAGGGTTTGGCATTGCTTTTTATCAACATGTACTTGGGCATTTGGATGGGCGGGCTTGTCCTGCATACCCTGTTTGTTCGGCGTATGCTAGAGAAGCGATTCAAACACACGGTGCTTTGGTGGGCTCTTGGTTGATGATTGATAGACTGATTCATGAAACGAGTGATTTGTCGCTTGGCCCTTGGATCAATTGGAAAGGTGAAAAACGATTGTATGATCCACTTAAACGAAACGATTTTTGGTTGGAGAAAGAACATGAACATTGAAGTAACACAACAAAAGCAACATGAGCGTGGTTTTACCTTGTTAGAAATTATGGTGGTGTTGGTGATTATTGGTGTGCTTGCTGCTATGGTTGCACCACGATTTATTGAGCGGGCGGATGAAGCTAAGGTGGATTCAACACGAGCTCAAATTAAAAATATTGAGCAAGCTATGAAGTTGTATCGCTTGCAACATGGGCATTACCCTTCTTCTTCGGAAGGTATTCAAGCACTGGTTTCCCCTGGCAAGAATGGTAAGCGTTACCTAGATAGTTTACCTAAAGATGCATGGGGCAATCCATTTGTGTACTTGTCGCCTGGTGTACATGGTGATTTTGATATTTTATCTTATGGTGCTGATGCCAAAGCAGGTGGTTCAGGTTTTGATGCTGACATTGGCAATTGGGATGAACAAAAATAGAAACTTTTTTGCCGTATAAACATGCCCAAGCAGGCTTCACCCTGCTTGAGATTTTGTTGGTGATTGTGATGATTGCGGTAACTTCAGCCATGGTTGTACCATCGTTGGATATTTCGGGTGCATCTTTGGATGATGAATCCGAAAGGCTGCAATCCACATTGCGCTATGCTTCTCAAGAAGCACAATTGTCGGGTGAACCCCTACGTTGGGTCGCCACGAAATATGGCTGGCATTTTGAAGTTTTAGTACAAGATGAAGCGAATAAAAAACAAGACTTTGCAAGTTTGTCGTCAACAACCACATACACAGAGCCGAGTTATACTTGGCAGGCATATGAAGATGAGCCATTGCAGCCTTACGAGATACCAGCACCTTTGTTTATTAAAACTGTTGCACAAGCCATTGAATTTGATTTGGGTGTAGAAGTGAAAAACACAGGTCAAGCTGAGAATAAAAAAGAGCCTATTGTCGGTCAGGTGCTTTTTTTGCCAGATGGCACAACATCTCTCAGTGATATTGTGTTAGCCAGTGAGGATGATGGTGTTAAACCTGTTGTGTTACGTGTCCGTCCTGGTCCTGCGGGTATTCGTTTGAAGAAAGAGGGTGAGAACTAATTTTTTACCAAGTGAATTAATGCATCTAAAGCATCATCAAAATTGTCATTAATGATTTGGTGTTGTGCTTCATGGGCATGGTCTATTTCTGCTTGTGCAGCAGCCACACGTTGTTCAATCACATTAGAATCATCTTGTCCTCTTTGGGTTAAACGCTGGCGTAAAACTTCAATGGATGGTGGCAAAATAAAAATCCGCGTAGCCGAAGGAATTTTCTCAGCGACCTGTGCTGCACCTTGCCAGTCAATTTCTAACAATACATCTTTACCTTGTTTAAGCAGGGCTTCTACATCACTTTGACGTGTACCATAATAATTATGATGGACTAGGGCAGATTCTAAGAATGCACCGTTGTCTTTTTGTTTTTTAAAGTCTTCAAGGCTTAAGAAATGATATTCACGTCCATCTTTTTCACCTGGTCTGGGTGCTCTTGTGGTGCAAGAAATAGACAAATGAAGGTTAGGACAAGCTTCAAGTAGTTTGTTGCATAAGCTGGATTTTCCTGCGCCAGAAGGACCTGAAATAATAAAAAGTTTACCGCTCATGCTGTTTGTCCAGTGAGTTGTGCATATTTATCTTTGAGTTCATCTTCACTTTCAACTCGGTTGGGGTCTTTGGGGATACAATCTACAGGACAAATGGCAACGCATTGGGGTTCATCATAATGCCCTATACACTCGGTGCATAAGTCTGGGTTGATTTCAAAGATTTCAGTACCTTCAAAAATAGCATCATTGGGGCACTCTGGTTCACATAGAGCGCAGTTGATACAGTCGTCAGTAATCAATAATGCCAAAGTTTTTCTCCCAATCATGTCAATAAAAGCAAAACCCTACAAATAAAGCATTGAATCACAAGGTCATAACTGTTTCACTTGCTCGCAAGTATGAATGATGTAGGGATAGTGATATGACAACAAGAACCAAACAGCAAATGCTGCTATTTATTCTTTTGCTGGCAGCAGATCAGTGGAGCAAATGGTGGATTGAACAACAGCTTCCTTTTTTTCATATGGTGGTGGTTGATGGCTTTTTTAATCTGGTCAAAGCACATAATTATGGCGTGGCATTTTCTATGTTTGCCGATTGGAATCATGCATGGCGAACCAATTTATTGCTTGGTGTCACCATAACGATTGCTGTAGTTGTCAGTGTGTGGTGGTGGCGAGAGCGGCATAAGGCTGGGCTTGAGTCGTGGCTGTTGGTATTAATATTGGTAGGTGCTGCGGGCAATATCTTGGATAGATTATACCTTGGTTATGTGGTGGATTTCATTGATTGGTATATTGTATGGGATGGAAAAGCATACCATTGGCCAGCTTTTAATATTGCAGATGCTTGTATTTCGCTGGCAGTTGTATTGTTGCTTGTTCGCAGTTTCAAAAAATAAGCTATAGAAAAGCCCATGTTATCAGCGTGTAACGGGTTAATTTACCTAAGCTGACTAAAGCGATAAATACATAGATGTTATAGCGTAATGCGCCTGCGACCAAACATAGTGGGTCACCGATGATGGGTAACCAAGCAAAGAGTAGGGCAGGTGTGCCCCAGGTTTGGAAATAATGTTCTGCTTGCTGTTGTTTGGCTGCTGATATGTGAAACCAACGATGACTAAACTGGAAGCCGTATTTTCCCATATAATAAGTGATAATGCTTCCCAAAACATTACCTAATGTTGCCATAGTAACCAGTAGGTAAGGGTTGTTTGCGTTATCTTGTAAACGATAAAGAAGCAGTGCTTCTGAACCACCTGGAAAAAGGGTGGAGGAAATCAGTGCTGAGAAAAAAAGTGTCCAGTCAAGTTGTGTAAGCCATATCATCCCTGCCTAGTTCAATGCTAAAGCAGTGATATTGCAAGTATTATCTTTTGCATTATCAATGCTGTTTTAATGTTATTTATGTGATGTGAGCTTAATGATAGGTAAGTTTACCAGCTCATTTCTGTGAGGTGTTGGGTAATCATGGCATCGAATTCTGAATCCCGAGTTTTGATTTCAACTTCTTCAATAGTAGTGAGGTTAGATAAGTGTTGATGGACAATGCTATCAGCTAGGGTAAGGATGTTGTCATTGATATTGCAGCTATTACTACTGTGGTGTTGTCGTATGCGTTGACAAAATGTATCTTGGAATCCCCATTGTTTTAAGATAATAGCACCGACTTGAGCGTGATCAATACCATATGCTTGTTGTTCAGCTTGGATAAGCTCTTCACCATGAAAGTTGGCAAAATCTTGTTCAAAATATTGGGGGTCAATACGTATGCCTAAAATAGCTCTGCCTATATCATGAAGAAGCCCACTTAAAAACAATTCATCGGAGTTAAGCTGGCTTTCTTTGGGTCGTTGGATACAGATTTTTCGACAAGTTTGACCGACCGCAAAAGCATGCGCCCAAAAACGACGCATGTTTGCAATGCCTGTGGGTAGTGAAAAACCATACAGTAAAGATATGGATAAGGCGATATTGCTGGTTTCGATGCGTCCTAATCTAGAAATTGCAAACGATAAGCTGCTAGTAGGCTTGTTCATAGGGTTGTAGTAGGAAGAATTTGCAATTTTCACAATCATAACAGCAATAGTTTGATCGTGTTCTATGGCTTGTGTTAAGTCTTGTAGCGTTGATTCAGGTGTGTTGAGTACACTTTGGATATTAAGGAATAAATCTGGCAATGTTGGTAGGCTGTCAATACTGTTTAATGTATCGATGGTTGATTGGCGTAAAAGTTTAATTGGGCTCATAGCCGAGTTGAAGCAAAAAAAGTGCCATATTTTTATTTATTGTAATGCCAAGAGTTAAAGTTGTGACATATATCATTTCTTGGTCTATATTACTGATTAGTTTGATGTTAAAGGTTGAAGTAGGTGACAAGTTAACAAACTATGTTTAACATTTCAGCCAATAATTATTGTTTTATTTCCCCTAAGGAGAAAGTTATGAAAAAAATACACACACTATTGGCAGCTTCTGCCCTGCTTTTTGCAAGTCAGGCTCATGCAGCAAGCATTACAGGCTTTTCAGGAGCACAAGCTGCATACACAGGTTATACACAAGACTTGGCCGCTGCAGCATGGATGAACCCAAGCAACTCTGCTGAGCCGCATTCTTCAGGCATTCTACCATTTGGTATTCAAGCGGCTGTTGAAGTCACAGCATTAAAAATTGATCCCAATGCAGCACAATGGCAAGCTGTGGGTTATACTCAGTCAACAATTCCTCTACCTAGAGTACGTATATCAGCGGGTATCCCATTTGGTTTAGATGTAGGTTATATGAGTTTATCAGCTAAAGACTTAGGTGTTGACCTTTCAGGTTATGAAATTCGTATGGCGTTTGGTAATTATATTCCTGTACCTATGTTAGAAGCGAATGTGCGTTACCATTCAAGTTCGCTTACTTTAACTGACTTGGAAGTCAAAAACACAGGTTACGCAGTGATGGTTGGTGCAAACTTACCCATTGTTAAGCCTTATGTTGAGTTTGGGACTGTGAAATCAACATCTTCGGCTACAGGCGCTTTGGCAGCTTTCCAACAGCTTGATGAAACCAATTCTACACTGGCTTTGGGTGCGAAAGTTGAGTTGGCATTTTTTATTGTAAATCTTGAGAAATCAACAGTTGGCAGTAAAGATTTAACAACTTTGAAATTAGGTTTTGAATTTTAAGCGAAGCTTTATTGTTTTTTGATGTTTTAAGCCCACCACAAGCTATGTTTAGTTTGGGTGGGTTTTTTTTATGGGTGGTACTTTTGTGAGTAATGATATGAATCCTCAGCGGTGGTTGGTAGAGCATGGCGATATACTGTATCGCTTTGCTATGCAGCGCGCACAAAATGAGGAATTAGCGGCAGATTTGGTGCAAGATACCTTATTGGCAGCTTGGAAAAGTAAAGACTCTTTTTCAGGAAGCTCTACAATTAGAACTTGGCTTATTGGTATTTTAAAGCATAAATGGATTGATTATTTACGCAAAGAAATCAGACAACGGGATCATGCAACGCTAGCTGAAGGTGACCCTACAGCATGGTTTGACCCAAACAATGGAGCATGGTTGAAAAAACCACAGCAATGGCATGATGACCCAGCGAGTTTATGCCAAGACACACAGTTTTTTCAGGTATTGCAAACTTGTGTAAAACATTTACCAGAAAAGCAGCGTTTGGTGTTTGATATGCGGGAGTTACAAGGTTTGGATTCTGATGAAATTTGTAAGGTGTGTGATGTTTCCGCGACCAATGTACACGTATTGTTGCACCGTGCTCGGCTTGCTCTGCGGCAATGTTTAGAAACGCATTGGTTTGGAGGCAAGAAGCCATGGTGAATATAAGATGAAACATGCATGTGAAGAGATAAGTCATTTAGCTTCTGAGAAGTTAGAGCGTCGATTAAGTTTTATGGAAACTGTTCGCCTACGTTTGCATATGCTGATGTGCTCGGCATGTAGACATTATGATGCTCACATCACAACCCTACATAAGGCATTAAAGATAAAGCGAAAAAACACTTTTAATGCGATTCATTTGCCTCAAGATAAAAGAAAAAAGATTGAAATAGCGCTTAAAGACTCACCTCGAGATTAAAGTATTGCTTACAAACGAAGTGTTAGGTGATGATTTGTTTGTGAAATGGTGATTTAACTTTTAGAGTTACCCCTGCACTATGACAAAGTCTTAAATATTACTGTTGCAAGAAAGGAGTTAAACTTTGACAGGTGATACACAAGTAGGTTTAGCTCCTATTGCTGATGTTCCACGTTTTCCTGTACGTTGGCGCTGGACTATGGTGGTTGGTCTTGCTGTAACCCTTGCTGTTGCAGTATTATCATTGATAGTGCTAGATATGGAACGAGATGCTTGGTTGAAAAATCAAGAGACACAAGCTGGCGTGCAAGTTAGCAGACTGGGTGATGAGTTGAAAATCCCTATGTTGGCGGGTAGTGCCGCTGAAACAGACTTCGTTATGCGTAATTTTGCGGAAAAGGTACCTTATGTAACAGCTGTATTTTTTAAAAGTTCATCATCGCAAGTGTGGTCAGTTGGTGAATTGGGTAACATTGAACAGGTTTTGACTGAGGTTGAACTTTCGCATGAAACCATACGTTTACCTGTCGATGACTTATGGTTTGCTAAGCAAGTAACTTATGGAGGTACTAATATTGCACTAATTGCGGTGCGTTATTCCGAAGAAGCATGGGATGCCATTGCGAGTCAATTATTGCAGCGTATGTTGTTGGCTGCATTTTTTGTAATTGTATTGTCAGGTGTATTTGTGTATTGGCTTGCAGGACGTATGAGTAAACCGCTGGAAGATTTGGCTTTGGCTGCGCGGCATGTGGCATATGGTGATTACCATCAACGCTTGGAAATTGTAGGCAATGATGAGTTAAGTGATGCGGCAGGACAATTTAACAAAATGGTTGAAGAATTAGCGCATAAGGAAGAAATGCGGGCTGTATTGGGCAGGTACCTTAACCCAGAGTTGGTCTCAGACGTATTTGAAAGTCGTGGTTTGGGTAAACTAGAAAATCGCAAGCAAGAAGTCACGGTGTTATTCGCTGATATGGTCGAGTTTACAGCATTTTCAGAAAGTACAGATACCGAAGAAGTGGTTGAGGTACTTAACCAAAACTTTGAAGTTTTCCACCGTATTATCGATTATTATGGTGGTCATGTGGATAAGTATATTGGTGATGCTGTGATGGCAGTTTTTAACCATCCTAAACAAGATACACAGCATGTTCGGAATGCAGTGATGGCTGCTGTAGCTATGACTGAGGCATGTCGGAAATTAGCCGTATTACGCAAAGATGGTCAGGCTGTTTCCTTTCGAGTTGGTTTAAATTGTGGTGATGTTATTGTTGGTAATATTGGTGCTGCAGAGCGCTTGGAATATACAGTGATTGGTGATGCTGTGAATGTAGCCTCGCGTATGGGTGGTTTGGGTGAAGGTGGTGAAGTTGTATTACCATTTGCTACATTTGAGGCAGCAGGAGAAGGTTTTTCCTTTCAAGATATGGGTGAAATTTCTGTCAAAGGTGTAAGTGAACCTCTGCGTTGTGGTGTGGTAAACATTGTGGATGATACCTTATATCATGATATGTGTATCTCTGTTGCTATGGCATTTGATTCAACACTGCCTACTGATGTAAGAATGATTATTGGAGATATTGAAAAATGAACCAGCGCGTATATGTCATATTGATTGCTGCTTTGCTTTTGTCAGGTTGTGCTGGTAAGGGCGGCTTTAATGATTTTCGTGTATCGGTAGGTTTGATTAGTCCATATAAAGCGGCTGAAGAATCATTTAAGAAAGGTGAAATGATGGAAGCACGTCAGCGCTTAGTATCCATCAAGAAAACAGATAAAGATTATGACAAAGCACGTAGATTTTTAAATAATAAAGTTGACCCTGCGCGGTTCAAATTACTTCGTTACTATGCAAAAAAAGGGAAAAGTGAAGAGGCAGATGGTCATTGGGCTCAAGCTGAAGAAGCATATAAAACTGCGGCTGGTTTATCTCGTAGCCCTAAGGCGTTGTTGCGTTATCAAAAGGCGATGAATATTAAAGCACGTCAATTACGTATGCAAAGCTTGTATATGCAGCGCTTACAAGAAGATGATGCTTGGTTAGAATGGCTGGATAATTATACACCACCACGTGGATTACTGGGTGATGATGTTGCATTTGCTTTGGCTCGTGATGATTTGGCTGAGGTCTTGGAATATAGAGTTGATCATGCATTATGGCTAGCGAATAAACATAAGAAATTGGGTCTTCCTGAAATTGCTTGGGTGTATGCAGACTCTTATTTACGTTTTAAACCTGACTCCAAAAAAGCAATGGATTTAAAGCTGGCGATGAAAAAACTCATGCCGAAAGTATTAAATATTGAGAAAATTGATAAAAAAACAGTGTTGAGCCAGACAAAGAAAGTATATCAAATAAATCCAATAAAAACTGTGTATAAAAAAGTGAGTAAGAAAGATGTTCAGCTTTTGATGAAAGCAGAAAAGTGGGCAAAAGCTAAACGTGCGGCATTAACCTTACGCCGACAAGGTAACCCTGATGCCGATGCTTTACTTAAAGTGATTGAGCAAAAAACATCTGCACTTGCAGCAAGAGCTTATGAGCAAGGTAATATTGCTTTCCGTAAAGAGCATATTGAACAAGCTGTCTCTTTTTGGGAAAAAGCAGTGCAATGGATGCCTGATGAACAATTATATGTAGATACATTAAGAAGAGGGCGCAAAGTACAAGAGCGTTTGGCAGCATTAAAACGTGAGGAAAGCCCTGCTGAAAAAGATAGTAAGGTTGAGGAATAAACATGCGTGATTCGATTGTGATGCCACGCCGTAAAACGCGGCAGATTATGGTGGGTAACGTGCCAGTCGGTGGTGATGCACCCATTGCTGTGCAATCCATGACCAACACATTAACTACAGATATTGATGCCACAGTAGCACAAGTGTTTTCCTTGGAAGAAGCGGGTGCTGATATTGTTCGTATTTCTGTGCCTGATGCAGAATCTGCTGCTGCCATGCCTGAAATCTTGGCGCAAACCAACTTGCCGATTATTGCGGACATTCATTTCAGCTACAAAATGGCATTGCTTGCGCTTGATGCAGGTGTGCATGGTCTTAGGTTGAATCCAGGCAACATTGGTAGCCGAGATAGGGTTGAAAGAGTTGTTAAAGCAGCGCAAGAACGTGGTGTTTCGATTCGTATTGGGGTAAACGCGGGTTCTTTGGAAAAAGAAGTCAATGAAAAGTATGGTGAGCCATGTGCTGATGCCATGGTGGAATCGGCTTTAGGACATATTCGTATTCTTGAAGATATGAATTTTAATGACATCAAAGTATCTCTTAAAGCCAGTAATATTCCCATGACAGTGGCAGCATACCGTAAGCTTGCAGATAAAGTGGATTATCCTTTTCATTTGGGCATTACTGAATCAGGTAGTTTGTTTGGTGGTACCGTTAAATCATCAGTGGGTTTAGGTTTGATTTTAGCTGATGGTATTGGTGATACTATTCGTGTGTCACTGGCTGCAGAACCTAAAGAAGAAATTAAAGTAGGCTTTGAAATCCTTAAAAGCCTTGGTTTACGTCACCGAGGGGTCAACCTTATTGCCTGCCCATCATGTGCTCGGCAAAAATTTAATGTGATTGAAACTGTACAACTTTTGGAAGAGCGCTTGGCGCATATTCAAGAGAGTGTGGATGTGGCTGTGATTGGATGTGTGGTTAATGGTCCAGGTGAAGCCAAAGAAGTTGATTTAGGTATAACAGGTGGTTATCCCGTGCATACCTTTTATCATGATGGTGAGAAGTTTGGTAAAGTGCGCTCCAACACTATGGTTGATAGTTTGGTTGAAGAAGTTGAAAAACGTGCTGCGATGATTCGAGAAGCCAAGGAGAAGGGCAATGCTTAAATATATCATGGTTGGATTAATGGTTCTGGTTTTAGCAGGTTGCACCCAAGAGACACAAAATAAATTTGGCAGAGCTGTACAAAACTGGACAGGTGTTAACGGTGTATTAGAAGTGTATGCTGGCAATAAACTGGTGAAACGGTTTTTAGAAATAGATAAGTTGAGTACAGCTGTAGCTACAGATGGTAATACGCCACGCCCATATCGTTTTGGTTACGGTATTCTGGATGAAAATTTAAATATGGTTGCTGATAAACGCGAAAAGAAAGTGTATTTTGAGTTTTCAGATTATTCCACGTCTTACATTTTTTATACCTATCCAAAGTAGTGTTTCACGACTTATGTTTAGCGTCCTTTTTTATAGGGAGAGTATAACTCTTCCTTGAGAGCGAGTTTAGCCATAATTTCTTAAACCTTTTCTGGCTGGTTTCAGATTGTTTGAGTTTTTTTCAACATTCTTCATTGCTCTTGAAAGCGTACGAATGCAGGTTTAATCTCACTTCATTTAAAGAACAGTTTTTTTATCTTAAGAACTGCTCAAAGAATTTTATTAGGGGCTGAACTTTAGGCTAACCCCTATAATCATCAAAATCGTGTGAGGGTAGTTTGATGCGTGCACATTATATTCAACATGTAGCTTTTGAAGGCTTGGGTGCGATTCAGCCTTACTTACAAAAGAAAGGACATGAATTAAGCGTAACTCATTTGTATGCGGGTGAACACCTACCTAGTATGGATACATTCGACTGGTTGATTGTTATGGGTGGTCCCATGGGTATTTATGATTATGGTAAATTTCCTTGGTTAAAAGCTGAGAAGGTATTAATCAAACAGGCAATTGATGCAGGAAAAACTGTACTTGGTATTTGTTTGGGTGCGCAGTTAATTGCTGATGTTTTGGGTAGCACTGTAGATAAAAGGGTAGTGTATGCCGGTAAATACAAGGAAATTGGTTGGTTTGATATTCACAAGTCAAAAGAACTTGATGGGACGGTGTTGGGCAATGTCTTTCCTGACACCTTAGAGGTCTTCCACTGGCATGGGGATATGTTTGATGTGCCTGCTGGTGCAAAAGCTGTGGGGAACAGTGCTGCATGCCCAAATCAAGGCTTTGTCTATGACAATCGGGTGGTGGGCTTTCAATTTCATTTGGAGACCACGCCTGAATCAGCAGCGGTATTGATTGATGCTTGTGGTGACGAACTTGATGGCAGTGGTTATGTGCAAGATGCGCAAACTATGCTTGCAGATAAAAAGCGTTTTGAACATTTGAACCAAACTATGTATGCTGTATTACGTGCTTTAGGAGCTTAGGATGACAGATTTATTTGAAAGCAAAGCCGATGATTGGGATAAGGGCGATATGAAGCAAATGCTTTCCCAAGCGATTGGTGGGGCGATGGTGCAAAAAGTGGCGTTCCAACCGCAACATCATGTGATGGATTTTGGGGCAGGTACGGGTTTGATTTGTTCAGCCATTGCGCCACATGTGCAAAGCATTGCCGCGGTAGATATTTCACCATCTATGTTAGAGCGATTAGCCGAAAAAACTGAGTTGCAAGGTAGGGTGACCACAGTTTGTCAGGATATTCTGGATTGCCCTTTGAAAGATAAGTTCGATGTGATTGTGAGCGCGATGGCAATGCATCATGTGCAAGATACAAATGCCATGCTGCAAAACTTTTATGACCACCTTAAAGAAGGTGGAATTGTAGCTCTGGCAGATTTGGATGCAGAAGATGGAAGCTTTCACCCTGAAGATATTGAAGGGGTATTTCATGATGGGTTTGATAGAAGTGAACTACAAAGCAAGTTAGAGCGAGTGGGGTTTCGAGATGTTCATTTTGAAACTGTCACCACGGTATATAAAGATGATAAGACTTATCCCATATTTATGGTAATGGCGAGCAAAGTTGAGAGGGTATCTGGATTATGATTACTTTTTCTGATGGCGAGAAAGAAGTATTGGTGCATAAAATTAAGCGTTATTTTGATCAAGAAATGGATCAAGATTTAGGGCAGTTTGAGGCGGAATCTGTGTTGGACTTTTTCTCAACTGAGGTGGGTAGTTATTTTTATAACCGTGGTTTGTTGGATGCACAAGCAATATTAGCGGAGCGTTTGGATGTGGTTCAAGATGCTATTTATGAGCTTGAAAAACCAACGACATTTAGCAAGTGAGTTACCTATGAAAATTTGGGTAGATGCCGATGCATGCCCTGTACCTGTGAAAGAGATGCTGTTTCGTGCAGCAGAACGTGCACAAATACCAACAATTTTGGTTGCCAATAGCAATATGCAAGTTCCCAAGTCGGCTTATATTTCCAGCGTAAAAGTAGATAGTGGAGCTGATGTTGCTGATGCTTGGATTGTGGAGCATTTAAGCGAAAAGGACTTGGTAATTACGGCAGATGTACCCTTGGCTGCTGATGTGCTTGAGAAAGGGGGGATGGCATTGAGCCCACGTGGTAGTTTGTTTTCACCAGAAACGATTAAAGCAAAGTTGAGCATGCGTAATTTTATGGATGAACTTAGGGGCAGTGGTGTGGTTACGGGTGGGCAATCAGCATTTAATCATAGTGATAGACAAGCCTTTGCCAATCAGTTGGATAAGCTATTAACCCAATATCGTAAACAGAGCGGCTAGTTTTTAGTTTGCCGTACCGCACGCATGAATTATTTGGATGTTCCAAATAAGGGCGCTTTACAAATAAAAAAGGCTGCTATTCAGTGATGAAGTAGCAGCCTTTAGAACTTTATTTCAAAAGTTACTGTTTAGCACAATCCCAACCCCAAGCACGTTGTTTCTCAACAAATGCTGCGGCCTTTTCTTCACAATAACCTTCTTGGTTTTGTGCTTGCCACAAGCTTTCGGTACCCGATAGTTTTGTATAGGTGACTTCGCAAGGAACAGCTTGCCCTTCATTAGCATAAACCACACTAATTTGGCGCTCTTGGTTACCATGTGTGCAGGTATAGGTTTCATTTGCCAATAATGGTGTGGCTAGAAGTACACTTGTACAGGCTGTTGCTAGTGCAATATTTTTTATTGAAATCATAGTCTTACCCTCCGCTAACCCTTTTTTTAGAGTGCGTAATAATGGCATTATATGCATAGCCTAACGGTGTTGCACATCACAAAGTGTGTAACCTTTTATGCAGTATAACGACTTTATGAGTGTAGTTGGTTATTGGAGGAAGGTAAAGCGTGTATATTTTATTTTTAACTTCACTTGCATTGATTGCTTTTGCTGCAAATTCTATTTTATGCCGTTTGGCGCTTTATGATGGGTTGATGGATGCAGGAAGTTTTACTTCATTCAGGCTTATCTCGGGTGCAGTTGTATTGGGTCTTATTTTTTCCTTTCGTAGTAAGCAACAACAGGCTTTACAGGCATCAGGTGGTTGGCTGGCAGCTAGTCTTCTTTTTGTTTATGCAATCACATTTTCCTATGCTTATATTGCCTTGGATATTGCTACTGGTGCCTTAATTTTATTTACAGCAGGTCAAGTTACTTTAATTCTATCCGTTGTGGTTTTGGGTGGGCGATTGAGTTTTCTGGAGTGGATGGGTTTATGCTTAGCACTTATGGGTTTTGTTTACTTGATGTTGCCGAGTGCAACGACACCATCGTGGTATGGTTTTATATTGATGAGTATATCAGGCGTGGCATGGGGTTTTTATACCTTGCTAGGTAAAGGCTCGAAACAACCTTTGGCGGATACCACAAGTAATTTCATGCGCTGCCTTCCTTTGGTTGTATTGTTGATGTTTTTCTCCTTTGAATACACGCATTTTAATTTTCAGAGTTTGTTGTATGCCGTATTGTCAGGGGCGATTGCTTCGGGTGTGGGTTATACCATTTGGTATATGGCATTGGAAAAATTAGAAATGATACATGCTGCTGTGGTGCAACTGTTTGTGCCAGTATTGGCAGCAGTGGGTGGTTTATTGTTTTTAGATGAAGTGATAACGATGCGTTTACTGCTGTCAGGCTCTATTATTCTGTGTGGTATTTTACTGGTGATACTCCAGCGCAATAAAGCTTAGTTTTAATTGGAGTGGACGAAAAGTAAACGGCATGGTTCAATATTGATTATGAAACATGGCTTACAACAACCTTCTTGGCAAACACGGTTACATAACACCTTGGATGCACCATATATGCAAAAGCTTAATGCCTTTCTACAGAACGAATATGCTACAGGCAAAGTGATATACCCCAAACCCGAGCATATATTTCAGGCATTGAATACAACACCTTTTGACCAAGTGAAGGTGGTGATTTTAGGTCAAGACCCATACCACGGTGAAGGGCAGGCACATGGTTTAAGCTTTTCTGTGCCTGTAGGTGTGGCTGTGCCGCCATCGCTAAAAAACATATACAAAGAACTTCATGATGACTTGGGTATAACAATACCGAACCATGGATGCCTTGAATTTTGGGCAAAACAAGGTGTGTTACTGCTAAATAGCGTGCTTACTGTTGAGCAAGGCAAAGCCGCTTCCCATCAAAACAAGGGTTGGGAATTGTTTACTGATAAGATTATTGCATTGCTTAATGATGAAAAAGAGCATGTGGTTTTTATTTTGTGGGGTGCTTATGCGCAAAAGAAGGGTGCAAGTATTGATGGGTCTAAACATTTGGTGATTCGCGGTTTGCATCCATCACCTTTATCGGCGCACCGTGGTTTTTTTAAACAACACTACTTTTCTCAAACCAATGCTTATTTAGAAAAACATGGGTTAGAAACTATTGATTGGTCATTGCCAGAGTATGGGCAAACTACGTTGTTTTGATTACAAAGTAGTGATGAGGCTACATATCTTTTTTATAAACCAGTTTTGCACCATGTTTGATGTATAAATCGGTTAATTCTTTGCTCATAGAGCCATAAAAGGCAAAATAATAAGGGTAATCATAGTCTTTATCTAAAATATTTGGGTCAGCACCTGCTTCTAACAATATACGAATGGCATCCATATCCTTTTCGCAAAGATGAAGCGGTGTGGATAACCAATCATTTTGTATTTGAAGGTTTGCATGGTTTTCAATCAGAAAGCGCATAGTTTTATACTGCTGGTGTTTGGTGGCATGGTGTAGCGCAGTATTACATTTTTCGTCAACGCTGTTGATGCCGCAACCATCAGCAAGGATTTGTTTTAACTGTTGAATATCACCTTCTTTTGCAGCATCAAACCACTGTTGCCTTGTTTGCTTATTTTTAGTGCCCATCAATCAGTTGTCCTTTTGCATGTGTATGGTGAAATCATTGTCCAAGTATGTATCATATAAAGAGACATCATTGCTCAGTGTTTGACAGTATTCCACCATAGTTTTGGGTTGCGGGCAGTGCAAGTCGTGAGCTTTAATGTGTCGCCCATCTAACATATTAAAAGCAACACCCTTACGGCACAGTTGGTACATGCGGCGAATAATGCTGTAGGCATAGGCTGAATCATCATGCAATTGCTCATTTAAAGCACCTGATAAGATTACCCAGTCAAACTGATTTGTTGTTTCTAAATCAAATAAGTCACCAGTAAAAAATGTAGCTTGTGGGTGCTGTTTCTTAGCATGGGCTAATAAATCAGGGGATAAATCAATGCCTGTATACTCAAGAGGGCATTGATGTTCAGCACTCCACGCATAAAAATCACCAAAACCACAACCTACATCCAATACCGTATCATGCGCTTGAATACCTATATCAGCTAAGACTTTAAAGCGTAATACTTGGATGTCACGGCCACTCCAGTACAGTGCATTGGGATGGTAACCATAGCGGGTAAAACTATCACTATGTTTATCAATAATGCGCTGTCGTTGCCGTGCATCCATATTTTACTTGGTCAAAGCCATGAAGATTTGTGGCAGCTTTTCAGGTAACTTATCTACATTATCAATCACTGTGTAGTGCTTACCAAAAATATCTTGCACATATTCATCAGCTTTGGGGTCTAGATTGATGCAATAGCTATAAATGCCATCTGCAGCCAATTCTTTCACTGCTTGATGCGTATCATGAATCAATAGTTGATCATCATCGACATCAATATCTGCAGGTTCACCATCGGTTAACACGAGCATTAACTTCTTATCTGCTTTTTGCCCTTGCAAGTAATGCCCTGCGTGACGCATGGCAGCACCCATACGCGTTGAATATTTGGCTTCCATGGCGGCTAAACGGCGCTTCACTTCAGTATCGAAATGTTCACCAAAACCTTTGATATGCGAGTATCTAACATCATGGCGTGTATTGGAGCTAAAGCCGCCAATAGCAAATTTGTCACCCAGCTGTTCAATTGTCCAAGCAAGTAATGTGACTGCCTCTTGAGAAAGCTCAAGAATGGTTTGTTGGCTGCCTTTGGCTTTTTCATTTAAGGATTGTGATAAATCCAAAACCAACATCACTGCAATATCCCTACCATCATTTTTATGGCTCATATTGATGCGCATATCAGGCTGCGAGCCACTTTTTAAATCAATCAATGAACGAATAGCGACATCTAAATCAAGTTCAGAGCCTTCTTCTTGATAGCGAATGCGCACTTTCTGCTGTGGTTTTAAAGCGTCTAAAATAGCTTTAAGGCGTTTGGCAAGCGCACCATGTTTTTCAAGAATCTTATCAATGACATTGGCATCACCACTGGGGTGAATAGCCTCATACACACTCACCCAATCAGGGCGATAGTGTTGTGAATTATAGTCCCATTCGTGATAATGTCTCGGTGGTAGCGCATTCACATCATCTTGCTGCTTTTGCTCTTCTAAATGCTCAAAGGTATCCTCTTCTTCGTCACCCTGCTCAATATAAATCCATAATGCACGGTTATCATCGCGATAACCTATTTCGGTATTATCAAAATAAATATTGGGTGATAAGTCTGCCTGACGGCGTGTTTTTGCGATAAAGGACAATGCGAGGTCTGCCATTTCTGGTGTGCTTGATTCACCTTTTTTCATGACCTCAAAAAAGCGTTGCACAAAACTATTCAGCACTTCATCTTGCAATATAAAGTCAGGGTCAAGAATAGCGCGGGAAACCAATGCTAAACGCAAACGAATCAATGAAACATCTGTACGTTTCAAATCTTCTTGTTTAGGGATGGGGTGCAGGGATAAGAATAACTTTCTTAAACCCGGAAATTGTTGCATAGCCAAATATTCCACGCGTGAATCTTCAAACAATTCAACAGCAACACGCTGAAAAGGGCTCCAGTTATCCACAATCACCTTACTGCTCCAGCGTCTATGCGCGGCAATATGCGCTAAAGTAGCTCGGTAACGGTTGATGCCAGATACGCCATTGAAATCATCATACACATCAGGTAAACGAATCCCCATATGATCATAATAAGGCATGGGTTTACGCAACTCATCAAAAGCCAGTGAATAGGGCACCAAATAATCACTATCTTGCCAAAGCCCACGTAGATACAAATCCAATTGGCGCTCGTGATCAATCAGTAATGTGCCATGGCGTTCGCGTTGCATCACAGCCACAGCATCAGGGGATTGCAGGCTGAAATAATCTTTTTGGCGTTCAGGGTGTTTATTATAATACTTCACACCGTAATC
>Ga0256829_1001662_pt1 | contig 17839 bp, 13 predicted proteins | sample 131447metaG_FD_185979 | JGI IMG/M metagenome (GOLD analysis project Ga0256829, IMG submission 185979) | Hydrothermal vent microbial communities from Lau Basin, Pacific Ocean - 131-447 | ecosystem: Environmental > Aquatic > Marine > Hydrothermal vents | place: Pacific Ocean: Lau Basin | collected...
CTGCACTGAAGGCACTCGAGGGTGACACCTCTGAGATCGGCGCACCGGCCATTCTGGAGCTGATGAAGGCTGTGGATGATTTCATCCCGACCCCTGAGCGTCCGATCGATAAAACCTTCCTGATGCCGATTGAGGATGTATTCTCCATCTCCGGTCGTGGTACTGTGGTGACCGGTCGTGTTGAGCAGGGTGTGATCAAGGTGGGTGACGAGATCGAGATCGTCGGTATTAAAGATACTACCACCACCACCTGCACGGGCGTGGAGATGTTCCGCAAGCTGCTCGATCAGGGCGAGGCGGGCGACAACGTGGGCGTACTGCTGCGCGGTACCAAGCGTGATGAGGTTGAGCGTGGTCAGGTGCTGGCGAAGCCGGGCTCCATTACCCCGCACACCAACTTCAAGGCTGAGGCGTATATCCTGACCAAGGAAGAGGGTGGTCGTCATACCCCGTTCTTCAACGGCTATCGTCCGCAGTTCTACTTCCGTACCACTGACGTGACCGGATCTGTGACACTGCCGGAGGGCACCGATATGGTGATGCCCGGCGATAACATCTCCATGGATGTTGAGCTGATCACACCGATCGCCATGGACAAAGAGCTGCGCTTCGCTATCCGCGAAGGTGGACGCACGGTCGGCGCTGGCGTCGTTACCGACATCAGTAAGTAATAAATCATTAACAAATGTGCAGCGGCGGCAGGTTTTTCCTGCTGCCGCTTTGCCGTCACTGGAGAATAGAGAATGCGTGAACTGCTTGCTTTGGCGTGTGAAGAGTGCAAACGCCGCAATTACACGACCGATAAAAACAAACGCACCATGACCGACAAGCTGGTACTGAAAAAATACTGCAACGCTTGCCGGAAACATACTGCGCACAAAGAGACAAAGATCGGCAAATAAGCTGTCAGCGCGCCCGATGCGGGTGCGTGACGGGATGATGCCGGATACACGTTAGGCCAGTAGCTCAATTGGTAGAGCACCGGTCTCCAAAACCGGGGGTTGGGGGTTCGAGCCCCTCCTGGCCTGCCATTTCTTAACGTGTTCAACCACTCATCGGAATGTGCTGCATTCTTATGGGTGCCAATGATTGAGTCGCAACGGCTGCCGGGCAGGTGGCAGCGATTGTGATTCAAGAGAGGAGCAGAGATATGAGCCGCGTAGCTGATATGCGTAAATTCATGAACGAGGTGAAGGTCGAAGCCAAGAAGGTGACATGGCCGGATCGCAAAGAGACGATGCAGGCCACCCTGATGGTGTTTGTCATGGTGATCTTTGTCGCGCTGTTCCTGTGGCTGGTCGATTCTGCACTGAGTGCACTTGTGAAGCAGGTGATCTAAATGGCGATGCAATGGTATGCAGTACAAGTTTATTCCAACTTTGAAGATAAGGTGGAGAAGAATCTCCGCGAAAACATCGAGCGCGCCGGACTGCAGGATAAGTTCGGCGAGATCATGGTGCCGCGTGAAGAGGTGGTGGAGCTGAAAGATGGCCAGAAGTTGATCTCGCAGCGCAAGTTCTTCCCCGGCTATGTGCTCGTGCAGATGGAGCTCAACGACGAGACCTGGCATGTGGTGAAAGATACCCGTCAGGTGAGCGGTTTCCTCGGCTCCGGTGGCAAGCCGCGCCCGATGCCACAGCGTGAAGTCGATGCGCTGCTGCACCAGATCGAAGAGGGTATTGAGCGGCCGAAGCCGAAGGTGATGTTCGACATCGGCGAAGCGGTGCGTGTCATCGATGGTCCGTTCGCATCATTCAATGGTGTGGTGGAAGAGGTGATGGAAGAGAAGGCGAAGCTGAAGGTGAGCGTCTCGATCTTCGGTCGTCCGACACCGGTGGAACTCGACTATATTCAGGTAGAGAAAGGCTAACTTTTTCAGACCGAACACTATTTCCATAGGATATGGAGATGACCACGAGCAAAACGTGGGAGCGTGCCGCAGCAGTGGCAGGCGAATAAAGGCGGAAGGCAGGAGCCTGAAACCGGTTGGAGATAATATAACATGGCAAAAAAATTAGATAAAATCGTGAAGTTGCAGGTGCCAGCCGGCTCTGCAAACCCCGCACCGCCAGTCGGCCCGGCTCTGGGTCAGGCCGGCGTCAACATTATGGAGTTCTGCAAGGCGTTCAACGCCAAGACGCAGGAGATGGAGAAGGGCTTGACCCTGCCGGTCGTCATCAGCGTCTATGCCGATCGCTCATTCGACTTCGTCATCAAAACCCCGCCTGCATCGGTGCTGCTGCTCAAAGCGGCCAAGTTGCAGAAGGGTAGTGGTGAGCCGAACAAGAAGAAGGTTGGCAAGGTGACCAGTGCGCAGCTGCGCGAAATCGCTGAGGTAAAAATGCCTGACCTGAACTGCTACGACCTTGATGCAGGCGTGAAAATTATTGAAGGCACAGCCCGCTCCATGGGTCTGGAAATCGAAGGGTAAGGGGATCACGATGGCGAAAGTAACCAAACGTATGCAAGCCAGCCTCGCAGCAGTGCCAGCGCAGGCTGTCACGGTAAAAGAGGCAATTGAAGCAGTCCTGGCGCAGCCCGGTGCGAAGTTTGACGAGTCGATCGATGTAGCGATCAAGCTGGGTGTCGATCCGCGTCACGCCGATCAGATGGTGCGCGGTTCAATCGCGCTGCCCAACGGTACCGGTAAAACCGTGCGTGTGGCGGTGTTTGCCAAAGGGCCGAAGGCAGAAGAGGCGACTGCTGCCGGTGCCGATTTTGTTGGTGCCGAAGATCTGGTCGAGAAGGTGCAGGGCGGTTTCATGGACTTTGACCGCGTGGTCGCCACACCGGACATGATGGCACAGGTTGGCCGTCTCGGTCGTGTGCTCGGTCCGCGTGGCCTGATGCCGAACCCGAAGCTGGGCACAGTCACCATGGATGTCACCAAAGCAGTTGGCGCCATTAAGGCCGGTCAGATTGAAGTGCGTGTGGACAAGGGCGGTGTCATTCATGCACCGGTGGGTCGCCGCTCATTCGATGCCGAGAAGCTGGCTGAGAACATCGAGGCGCTGTTGGCAGAGCTGAACCGCATGAAGCCGGCTTCCGCCAAAGGGCGCTACATGCAGAAGATGTCGATCTCTTCGACCATGGGTGCAGCCGTTCGCGTGGATGAAACCACCCTGTAACAGTTACAGGGTATAACAGTTTGGCCGCCATATCGGCGGCCGCAACCATCGGCAGCGGCGTCATCGGGTCTCAATCGATACCTAGTGACGGCAACGCCGACAATAACGATCCGTCCAAGACTGCTGGAATTGAGCCCTTCGGGGTGAGATTTAATAGGAGCAATCCTTCCCGCATAGATGGAGTGCAAGCTCACTTGCGCGGGTCGAAAAGCAAGGGGGTAAATGTGAATAGAAATGACAAGCAACAGATTGTCGAAGATCTTCACGCCGCCTGGTCCGAATCAACAGCTGGTATTGTGGCACAGTACCGTGGCTTGACGGTTTCCGAAATGGGAGACCTGCGCCGTCGTCTGCATGATGCAGATGTGTCACTGCAGGTGGTCAAGAATACCTTGGCACGCCGCGCAGCTGAAGGCACGGACTTTAAGGCTGCTGAAGCGCTGTTTACTGGCCCGGTTGCCATTGCATTTGGTAGTGAACCTGTCGGTATGGCAAAAGCCATCGACGAGTTCGCCAAAGAGCATAAGGCGCTGGAGATCAGAGGCGGTGTTCTTGACGGCAAGATGATGGATGCAGCGGGTGTGAAAGCACTGGCCAGTCTGCCATCCCGCGAAGTTCTGCTCGCCAAGATGCTCGGCAGCATGCAGTCACCAATTTCCGGATTCGTCCGTACATTGGCTGAAGTACCTGCATCGTTCGTGCGTACACTGGCAGCCATTCGCGACCAGAAAGAAGCGGCATAATCGACGCAATCTGACATCGATATCACTTTACTAAAAACGACTTAATTAAAACTATAGCAAGAGGAGCTAAATCAAATGGCAATTTCAAAAGATGAACTAATCGAAGCAATTGAATCAATGACTGTACTCGAACTCTCTGAGCTCGTGTCTGCACTGGAAGAGAAATTCGGCGTATCTGCAGCGGCACCTGTCGCAGTAGCAGCTGGCCCTGCAGCAGCAGGCGGTGAGGCTGCGGCTGAAGAGCAGACCGAATTCGACGTTGTACTGGCTAGTGCTGGCGACAAGAAGATTCAGGTGATCAAGGCTGTTCGCGAAATCACCGGTCTGGGTCTGAAAGAGGCCAAGGCACTGGTTGACGGCGCACCGGGCAATGTCAAAGAGGGTGTTTCAAAGGACGAAGCTGAAGAGGTCAAAGGCAAGCTGGAAGACGCAGGCGCGACTGTCGAGCTCAAGTAAGCCGCAGTTGTTGTTGCAACTTCAAGCATCGTGATAGGGCTTTTCCCCGGCAGCGCAAGCTGTCGGGGATTGGCCTTTTCGCATCTTTGCTGTCCGGCGATGCAGAAATCGCCGACCACAGTCATCAGTTAGAAAAACTCAACGGCTCGGTTTGATTCGTTGGGGTGTTACAAAATCAGTTTTTTCAGTTCGAGGGTATTATGGCCAAGCAAGCATCATTGAAACGTATCCGTAAGAATTTCGGCACCATTCAGTCTCCGATCAGCATGCCGAACATGCTGCAGTTGCAGACTGAGTCGTTCCACGAGTTTGTCGGTTACGGCGAAGCGGTGAACGAATCCCGCCTCGCGACCGTTTTCCAGTCTGTTTTTCCGGTACGTGACTATGCCGGCCATGCTGAATTGGCATTCGAGGGGCTCGAGTATAGCCCGCCACGCTACGATCTGGACGAGTGCCGCCGCCGCGACATGACCTACGCCCTGCCGGTGAAGGTGAAGTTGCGTCTGAAGATCTTCGAGTCCGAAGGTGATCGCCGCAGTGCCAAGCGCAAGGTGCGCGAAGTGCGCGATCAGTCGGTTTACATGGGTGAGATCCCGCACATGACTGAGTACGGCTCATTCATTATCAACGGTACGGAACGCGCGATTGTCTCCCAGATGCACCGCTCTCCGGGTGTCTTTTTCGACCACGATCGTGGTAAAACCCATGCATCCGGCAAGTTCCTGTTCAAGGCCAGAATCATCCCCTACCGCGGCTCTTGGCTCGATTTCGAGTTTGATGCCAAAGACAAAGTCAATTTCCGCATCGACCTGCGCCGCAAAATGCCGGCCGGTATCCTGCTCAAGGCGATCGGCCTGACCACACAGGAGATCCTCGACCGCTTCTATCAGCGCCGCACCTACCGCTTCATCAAGAAGGGGATTCAGGTGCAGTTCGAGCCGGAGAAGTTCGAGGGAACCCGTGCGGTCACCACCATTGAGCTCGATGGCAAGAAGGTTGTTGAAGAGGGTAAGAAGTTCACTAAACGTGCCATCCGCCGTCTGAGCGAAGCGGGTGTGAAGTGGATTGATGTGCCGCTGGAGTCGGTGATCGGTGAAGTCGTCGCCGAGCCGGTGATGGGAGCAGGTGGTGAGATTCTGGTCGATCACAATCAGGAGCTGACCGAAGATGCGATCACCGTATTGCTGGAGGCGGGCATCAAGAAGATCGATTGCCTGCTGATCGATGGCGCGGTGCGTGGCCCATGGCTGGCCGATACGCTGCGCTTGGATGCAGTGCAGTCACGCGAAGAGGCGCGGGTGGAGATCTACCGCATGATGCGCCCCGGCGAGCCGCCAACGGTGGAGACGGCGCGCGCCCTGTTTGAATCGCTCTTCTATGACAAATCCCGTTACGACCTCTCCCGTGTCGGTCGTATGAAACTCAACTCCCGCCTCGGCATCAGCGATGACGATGTGCCGCTCGATCAGGGCACACTGCGAGTGGAAGATATTCTCATGACCCTCGATACGCTGCTCTCCCTGCGTGACGGTATCGGTGAAGTGGACGATATCGACCATCTCGGCAATCGCCGCCTCCGTTCAGTCGGCGAACTGCTGGAGAATCAGATCCGCATCGGTCTGGTGCGCATGGAGCGCGCCATCCGTGAGCGCCTCTCCTCCGGTGATCTGACGGAGATGATGCCGTCGGATGTGGTCAATGCGAAACCGTTGATCGCCGCCGTCAAAGAGTTCTTCGGCTCCTCGCAGCTGTCGCAGTTCATGGATCAGACCAATCCGCTCTCGGAAGTGACCCACAAGCGTCGCCTCTCCGCTCTCGGCCCCGGCGGTCTGTCGCGCGAGCGTGCCGGCTTTGAGGTGCGTGATGTGCATCCGACCCATTATGGCCGCCTCTGCCCGATTGAGACACCGGAAGGACCGAATATCGGTCTGATCAACTCGTTGGCGACCTATGCCAAGGTGAACGATTTCGGTTTCATCGAGTCTCCCTACCGCAAGGTGGTCGATGGCAAGGTGACTGACGAGGTCGAGTACCTCTCGGCCATCGATGAGAGTACACCGGTCATCGCGCAGGCCAACGCCAAAGTCGATGAGAACGGCCGCTTTGTGAATGAGTTTGTCCAGTGTCGTCAGGGTGGCGAGTTCATTATGGCCTCCCCCGACATGATCAACTACATGGATGTCTCGCCGTCGCAGGTGGTCTCTGTCTGTGCCGGCCTGATTCCGTTCTTGGAGCACGATGATGCCAACCGCGCCTTGATGGGCTCCAACATGCAGCGTCAGGCTGTACCGCTGCTGCGCTCCGAGAAGCCGCTGGTCGGCACCGGCATGGAGGCGCCGCTGGCGCGTGACTCGGGTGTGTCACAGGTTGCCCGCCGTGGTGGCGTGGTCGAGCGCGTTGATGGTGAGCGCATTGTGGTGCGTGTCAACGACGATGAGCAGGTGGAGGGCGAACCGGGTGTCGATATCTATCGTCTGTTCAAATATCGCCGCTCCAATCAGAACACCTGCTTCAACCAGCGTCCGCTGGTTAAATCGGGCGAGATTGTAGCCAAGGGCGATATTATCGCTGATGGTCCATCGACCGACCTCGGTGAGTTGGCACTGGGCCGCAATGCGCTGGTCGCCTTGATGCCATGGCGTGGCTACAACTTTGAGGATGCAATCGTCATCTCCGAGCGCATTGTGAAGGATGATGTCTACACCTCCATCCATATCGAAGAGTTTGAAGCGGTCGCGCGTGACACCAAGCTGGGTGAGGAAGAGATCACCCGCGATATTCCCAACGTCGGTGAAGATGCGCTGCGTCACCTCGATGACTGCGGTATCGCTTATGTCGGCGCGGAAGTGAAACAGGGTGATATTCTGGTCGGTAAGATCACGCCGAAGGGCGAAACCCAGCTGTCGCCGGAAGAGAAGCTGCTGCGCGCCATCTTCGGTGAGAAAGCTTCCGACGTGCGCGACACCTCGTTGCGCGTCAAACCGGGCAATGAGGGTGTGGTGGTCGATGTGCAGGTCTTCACCCGCCGTGGTGACGAGAAGGATGACCGCGCCAAAGCGATCGAAGAGAGCATGATCGAGCGCCTCTACGCCGATAAGGAGGAGGAGCGCCGCATCCTCGAAGCCAACGCCATCAGCCGTCTGCAGGCGTTGCTTGAAGGCCAGACCGTGGCGATCTTCAAGGGCTTGAAGAAGGGCGACGTGATCAAGGCGGAGCATTTTGAAGGCTTGAGCCTGCGTGATCTCGCCAAGGTGTCGGTGGACGATGATGCGATCAATGCACGTCTGGCCGAGATTCACGAGTCGATGGATAACGAACGTGCCAAGCTGGAAGCGCGCTTTGAAGAGAAGGTCGCCAAGGTGCGCGAAGGCTCCGAGCTGAAGCCGGGCGTGATCAAGGTAGTCAAGGTCTTCGTGGCAGTGAAACGCAAGCTGCAGCCGGGTGATAAGATGGCCGGCCGTCATGGTAACAAGGGTGTGATTTCGGTGATTGTGCCGGAAGAGGACATGCCCTTCACCGAGGATGGCACACCGGTTGATATCTGCCTGAACCCGCTGGGCGTACCATCGCGTATGAATATCGGACAAATCTTCGAGATTCACATGGGCTGGGCGGCCAGTGGCCTGGGCAAGAAGATCGATGCCATGCTTCAGGCCAATGCCGAGATGGCAGAGCTGAAAGCATTCCTGCTCGATATCTATGCCGAGGACAAAGCGGCTTGCAAGCATATCGAGGCGATGGACGATGAGGCGCTGATCGAATTGGCCTCCAATCTGAAGGGCGGTGTGCCGATTGCGACACCGGTGTTCGATGGTGCCAAAGAGGAGCATATCAAACGGATGCTCAAGCTCGCCGATCTGCCGGAGTCCGGTCAGGCGACGCTGTATGATGGCCGTAGTGGTGAAGCGTTCGATCGTCCGGTCACCATCGGTCATATGTATATCATCAAGCTGCACCATCTGGTGGATGAGAAGATCCATGCCCGTTCGACCGGCCCCTACTCGCTGGTTACCCAGCAGCCGTTGGGTGGTAAAGCGCAGTTCGGTGGCCAACGCTTCGGTGAGATGGAAGTGTGGGCGCTGGAGGCATACGGCGCGGCCTATACGCTGCAGGAGATGCTGACGGTGAAATCCGACGATGTGCAAGGGCGCACGAAGATGTACGAGTCGATCGTCCGTGGCGATATGTCATTCGATGCCGGTATTCCGGAATCATTCAATGTGATGACCAAAGAGCTCAATGCGTTGGGTATCGACCTGGCCATGGTCAAGAAACCCACCGAGAACGAAGGAGAATAAATCATGCAAGAACTGCTGAAGATGTTCCAGAAACCGTCCAGTATCGAAGATTTCGACGGTTTGCGTGTCGGGCTGGCCAGCCCGGAAAAGATTCGTTCATGGTCGTATGGCGAGGTCAAGAAGCCGGAGACGATCAACTACCGGACATTCAAGCCGGAGCGTGATGGCCTTTTCTGCGCCAAGATTTTCGGTCCGATCAAGGATTACGAGTGCTTGTGCGGCAAGTATAAGCGTTTGAAACATCGCGGCGTGGTCTGCGAGAAGTGCTCGGTGGAGGTGATCCAGTCGAAGGTGCGTCGTGAGCGTATGGGGCATATCGACTTGGCCGCACCGGTGGCGCACATCTGGTTCCTCAAGAGCCTGCCGTCGCGCATTGGCCTGTTGCTCGATAAGACCCTCAAAGAGCTGGAGCGCGTCCTCTATTTCGAGTCCTACATTGTACTCGACCCCGGTCTGACCAGTCTGGAAGAGTTCCAGGTGCTCACCGAAGAGGAGTATATCGAGGCGTTCGAGGAGTATGGCGAAGAGTTCCGCGCCGGCATGGGTGCGGAGGCACTGCAGGAGATGCTGCGCAAGATCGATCTGGAAGAGGAGCGCCAGAGCCTGCGCGCGCAGATTGCCGCCACCAAAGCGGTCACCAAGCTGACCAAATTGACCAAGCGCCTCTCGACTGTCGAGGCGATGATCGGTTCGGGTAACCGGCCGGAGTGGATGATTCTCGATGTGATTCCGGTGTTGCCGCCGGAGATTCGTCCGCTGGTACCGCTCGACGGTGGCCGTTTTGCCACCTCCGATCTGAATGACCTCTATCGTCGCGTGATCAACCGTAATAACCGTCTGAAACGCCTGCTGGAGCTCAATGCGCCGGAGATCATCACCCGCAATGAGAAACGCATGCTGCAGGAGTCGGTCGATGCGCTGTTCGACAATGATCGCCGCAGCAAGCCGATCACCGGCAACAACCGCCGTCCGCTGAAATCACTCTCTGACGTGATCAAGGGTAAGCAGGGTCGTTTCCGTCAGAATCTGCTCGGTAAACGTGTGGACTACTCCGGCCGTTCGGTCATCGTGGTCGGCCCTGAGCTGAAACTGCATCAGTGCGGCCTGCCGAAGAAGATGGCGCTGGAGCTGTTCAAGCCGTTCATCTACAACAAGCTGGAGGCGCGTGGTCTTTCCAACACCATCAAGGCCTCCAAGAAACTGGTCGAGCAGGGCATTCCCGAAGTGTGGGATATCCTCGCTGAAGTGATTCACCAGCATCCGGTGATGCTCAACCGTGCACCGACGCTGCACCGTCTCGGCATTCAGGCGTTCGAGCCGATTCTGGTCGAGGGCAAGGCGATTCAGTTGCATCCGCTGGTCTGTACCGCCTTCAACGCCGACTTCGACGGCGACCAGATGGCCGTGCATGTGCCGCTCTCCATCGAAGCGCAGACCGAAGCGCGGGCATTGATGATGTCCACCAACAATGTGCTTTCGCCGGCGACCGGTAAACCGGTCATCGTGCCGACGCAGGATATGGTGCTGGGTATCTACTACCTCACCCGCGAACGTCCGTTCGGCAAGGGCGAGGGGATGCTCTTCTCTTCACCGGCCGAGGTGCAGCGCGCTCTCGATGCAGGTGCGGTCGATCTGCACAGCCGCATCGTCTGCCGTCTGCGCGGCGAGCGTGTGAATACCACTGTGGGTCGTGCGATTCTCTCCACTATTCTGCCGGAGGAGATGCCGATCTCGGCGATCAATCGCGAGCTGGGCAAGAAAGATACCGCCAACCTGATCGAGGAGTGCTATCGCGTCGCCGGTAACAAGGCGACGGTTCTGCTGGCCGACCGTCTGAAGGTGCTCGGTTACAACTACGCGACCAAATCCGGCGCCTCATTTGCGCTCGATGATGTGGTGATTCCCGATAGCAAAGAGGCGACTGTGGCGGCGACCGAAGCCGAGGTAGCCAAGGTGCAGCAGCAGTATGCCGACGGTCTGATTACCGCCGGCGAGCGCTACAACAAGGTGGTCGATTTGTGGACCAATACCACCGACAAAGTGGCGCGGGCGATGATGGATAACCTCTCCACCGACACCCTGACCAGCCCGGACGGTAGCAAGACCGAGGAGGCGAAGAGCTTCAATCCGGTCTATATGATGGCTGACTCCGGTGCGCGTGGTTCGGCGCAGCAGATTCGTCAGCTGGCCGGTATGCGTGGTTTGATGGCCAAGCCGGATGGCTCGATCATCGAAACGCCGATCACCGCCAACTTCCGCGAAGGATTGACCATCCTGCAATACTTCATCTCCACCCATGGTGCGCGTAAAGGTCTGGCCGATACCGCATTGAAGACGGCGAACTCCGGTTACCTGACCCGTCGTCTGGTCGATGTGGCGCAGGATGCTGTGGTGCGCATTCAGGATTGCGGTACGACTAACGGCGTGACCTTGACTGCGCTGACTGAGGGCGGCGAAGTGATTGAGCCGCTCTATGAGCGTGTGCTTGGTCGTGTGCTGCTGGAGCCGGCGCTCGATCCGATCACCGGCGAAGAGGTGGCACCGGCGGGTGCGATGGTCAACGAAGAGCTGGCCGCGAAGATCGATGAGGCTGCGATTGAGTCTGTGCGCATCCGCTCGGTGCTGACCTGTGAAGCCGAAGATGGCGTCTGCGCCAACTGCTACGGCCGTGATCTGGGTCATGGCACACCGGTAAGTATCGGAGAGACGGTTGGTGTGATTGCCGCGCAGTCGATCGGTGAGCCGGGTACACAGTTGACCATGCGTACCTTCCACGTTGGCGGTACCGCCTCCCGTTCTGCCGAGCAAGCGCATGTTGAAGCGAAGTATGCCGGCAAGGTGAGCTTCGAGTCGGCCATTACGGTGACCGATTCGCAGGGCTCCGAGATTGTCATCAACCGCCACACCGAGGCGGTGATCAAAGATGGCAAGGGCAAGGAGATGGAGCGTCATCGTATCCCGTATGGCGCGCATCTGGTGCAGAAAGATGGAGACAGCATCAAGGTGGGCGCCAAACTGGCCGAGTGGGATCCATATACCATGCCGCTGATTGCCGAGACCGATGGTCTGCTCCGCTTTGTCGATCTCGAAGAGGGGATCACCATGCGTGAGGAGTCCGATGAAGTGACCGGCCTCTCCAACCGCGTGGTCATCCAGCAGGCTGATGCGCGCAAGGATGCGCTGCGTCCGCAGCTGCAGCTGGTGGATCCGAAAGACCCCGATGGCGATCCGATTGTGCTGACGCGTACCAACACACCGGCACGCTATTTCCTCTCACCGGGCGCGATTCTCAATGTTGAGCACGCGGTCGAGGTGAAGGCGGGTGATGTGCTGGCACGCATTCCGCGCGAAGCCGGCAAGACCAAGGACATTACCGGTGGTCTGCCGCGCGTGGTCGAGCTGTTCGAGGCGCGCAAACCGAAGAATCTGGCCTTCATTGCCGGTGCCGACGGTGTGATCTCGTTCGGTAAAGATATTCGCGGTAAGCGCCGTGTCTATGTCGAGCCATCCGATGGTTCCGACAAGCTCGAGTATCAGATTCCGAAGGGGTCGCAGATCCTCGTGCAGGAGGGTGACCGCGTGCGTCGCGGCGAGCGGCTGATGGAGGGCTCTCCGGCACCGCAGGATATTCTCAAGGTGCTCGGCGTCGAGGCGCTCTCCAACTACCTGACCGATGAGATTCAGGAGGTCTATCGTCTGCAGGGTGTGAAGATCAACGATAAGCATATCGAAGTGATCGCCCGCCAGATGATGCGCAAGGTACAGATCATCGATCCGGGTCAGTCCAGCTTCGTGGCCGGCGAACAGCTGGTGCGCAAGCATGTGCTGGAGGCCAACCGTAAGCTGGAGGCGGAGGGCAAAGCGCCTGCCACCTTTGAGCCGATCCTGCTTGGTATCACCAAGTCGTCGCTGAACACCGAGTCGTTCATCTCGGCGGCCTCCTTCCAGGAGACTACCCGTGTGATCACCGAGGCGGCGCTGGCTGGCAAGACCGACTGGCTGACCGGTCTGAAAGAGAATGTGATTCTCGGACGTCTGCTGCCTGCCGGCACCGGACTGGCTGCTCGCATGGCACCCAAGCCGCAGGCCGATGAGCCGGTGGAGGAGCTGGTCGAAGCGGCACCAGCTGCCGATGTGCTCGAAGAGCTGGGCGATGTGGTCAACGATCTGCCGGCGGATGCGCCAACGGATGATGCGGCCTGATCGCCTCGATCTGATAGCAGTGTAAACCGGGAGAGGGCGGAGTGAAGACTCCGCCCTCTCTGTTTTGATGGCGCTTTTATTCTGCTATGTTGGCGGCCATGATCGATCTGCTCTGTGTGGGGCATGCCTCCTTTGATGTTGCGATGGGTGTGACGCATCACCCTTGTGACGATGAGAAGATGCGCGCCGAATCGCTGCGCCTCTCCGGCGGCGGGCCGGCGGCCAATGCAGCAGTGATGGCGGCGAAACTGGGTGGACGTGTCGGCTTTTGCGGCTATCTCGGCCACGACCTGTTCGGTGATGCGCACGCAGCTGAACTGGAGGCTGCGGGGGTTGATATTCGCTGGTTGGCGCGCGGCAGAGCGGCGACGCCGCTCTCCCAGATCCTCGCCAAGCCGGATGGTACGCGTTCGGTGGTCAACTATCGCGGTGCGTTGCAGCCATTGGCGGCGGCGTGGGTGGCGCAGCTGGAGCCATTACCGGCGGTGGTGTTGATGGATGGTCATGAGCCGCACTGTGGGCGGCAGCTGATAGCGATGGCGCAGGAAAACTGTGCAACTCGCACGGTGCTCGATGCCGGTTCACTGCATGCGGGTACGGCGCAGCTGATGGGCGCGGTCGATTATCTGGTCGCCTCGGAGCCCTTCGCGCGCCAATACTACGCGGCGACACACGGCGCTGATGCGTGTGGCACGCCGATGGATTGGCTCAAGGCATTGGCCGCGCAGAGCCGTGGCGCGGTGGTGGTGACATGCGGTGCTGGCGGACTGATCTGGTCGCGTGATGGTCAATGCGGTGAGCTGGCGGCGTTTGCGGTGGATGCGCTGGATTCCACCGGCGCCGGAGATGCGTTTCATGGTGCATTTGCACTCGGCGTGGCGCGCGGTATGGATTGGTTGCCGCTGCTCCGTTTTGCCTCCGCCTGCGGGGCACTTACCTGCTGCCAACTGGGTGCCCGTGCCGCGCAACCCGATGCGGCAATGGTTGCAGCGTTGCTGGATGATGTATGCAGCTGATTCTGGTCAGCGCCTGCCTGCTCGGTGAGCGGGTACGTTATGATGGCGGGTGCAAAAGCGTGCATGATCCGCTGCTGGAACGCTGGTTACGGGAGGGGCGCTGCCTCCCCTTCTGTCCGGAGGTTGCCGGTGGCTTGCCGGTGCCGCGGCCGCCGGCGGAGTTGCAATATGGTGATGTTGCGCGGGTGCTGCGCGGCGATGGCGTGGTGCATCGCGCGGATGGCCACTTGGTCACAAATGCTTTTTTACGCGGCGCCGAACAGGCGTTGGCCTGCTGCCGGCGGCATGGGGTGCGCATGGCTATTCTGAAGGAGCGCAGCCCCTCCTGCGCCATTCACGAGGTCTATGACGGTACATTCGCCGCGCGGCGTGTGGCTGGTATGGGGGTGACGGCGCGACTGCTGCTGCAGCATGGGGTGCAGCTGTTCAACGAAACATCACTGCAGGATGCGGCGGCCTATCTGGCACTGCTGGAGGGGAGCCGAATAGCGTGAGAGGTATGCGATGATACATGATTCGAATCCATCTTGGTCACAATTCTGGCTACAGTGGGGCGAGACGACAGTGCTCGATATTACGCTGACACACTGGCTGTTGGGCATGGCCGCGCTGTTTGTGACAGTGGTGATGCAGCGTTATCTGATCCGCTGGTTTCACGCTGCCGCCCAGCGGATGACCAGCCGAACCGAGACACCGCTGGATAATATGCTGCTCGAAGCCGCCGAGCGACCGGGGCGGATGTTGACCTATCTGCTCGGCATCTTGATTGCCGTACATCTGCTCAACCCGCCGGCGGCGGTGTTCCCCTTTGTCGCATGGCTGGATAGTGCCGGTCGAGTGGCTTCGATCATGATCGGCATCTGGTTTTTGTGGCGGTTGATTGAGGGGTTGGCGGTCTATTTCACCGTGCGCACCAAACAGACCGAGTCGCCGCTGGATGATCAGCTGGTGCCGTTTATCGCCAAGACGCTCAAACTGTTTCTGGTGATCACCGCAATCTTGATGATCGCGCAGAACATGGGCTACTCCATCTCCGGCTTGATCGCCTCGCTCGGCATCGGCGGTATCGCGATTGCGATGGCGGCCAAGGACACGATTGCCAACATCTTCGGCTCGATCATGATTTTGATCGATCGTCCCTTCACGGTTGGCGACTGGATCAAAACGGACGCCTTCGAGGGTGTGGTGGAGGAGGTCGGCTTTCGCTCTACCCGCATCCGCACCTTCGGCCGCACACTGGTCAATGTGCCGAACTCGACGCTGGCCAACATGGTGATCGACAACATCGATGCCCGCTCCGAGCGGCGGGTGAGTATGCGCATCGGGCTCACCTACGATACGACGCCCGAGCAGATGGAGAGCGCCATTGCCGGTATCGAGCAGATCCTAGCAACCCATCCGGGTGTGGATCAGAGCTATCAGCTGGTGAAGTTTGATCGCTTTGAAGACAGCGCACTGTCGATTTTCCTCTACTACTTCACGGCCAGCAAGGTGTGGGAGGAGTATTTGCAGGTGCGTCAGGAGGTGAACCTGCGCATCATGCATCTGCTCGATTCGCTGGGATTGGCGTTTGCCTTCCCCACGCAGACGCTCCATATCGCATCCGATTCCGCATCTGATTCAGCCGCATCGCATCCGTTTGCACAGGAGGTGTCGCATGAGCGATAAACCGCAAGTCGAAGCATTTACCGATGGCGCCTGTTCGGGCAACCCCGGTCCCGGTGGTTGGGGTGTGCTGTTGCGTATGGGCAGTCATGAGAAGGAGCTCTACGGCGGCGAGGCGAATACCACCAATCAGCAGATGGAGCTGCAGGCGGCGATTGAGGCGTTAAAAGCGCTCACCCGGCCATGCCGGATCACCATCTGCTCAGACTCGAAATATGTCGTGCAGGGGATGACCGAGTGGCTACCGAACTGGAAACGGCGCGGCTGGCAGACGGCGGGCAAAAAACCGGTGGCGAATCTTGCCCGCTGGCAGGAGCTGGATCGCCTGGCTGCAGCGCACGAGGTGCAGTGGCAGTGGGTGAAGGGGCATGCCGGCCATGCCGAGAATGAGCGTGCCGATGCGCTGGCGCGGCGCGGTGTGCCGCGATAACCAGCTGTGCCGAGCCATCCCCCTTGAATCAATTACCCCGTGACCCTATCTAGCGGCCTCATCGATTTTCAGTCACACCATCGATTCAAGGAGAGATTATGACAACCACCACCAAAGAGACCCACGCTTTTCAAACCGAGGTGAAGCAGCTGTTGGATCTGATGATCCACTCGCTCTACTCGAACAAAGAGATCTTTCTGCGCGAGCTGATCTCCAACGCCTCCGATGCGGCCGATAAACTGCGCTTCGAGGCGACGACTGATGACTCGCTCTTCGAGGGCGACTCCGATCTGCACGTCTATATCGAAGCGGATAAAGAGGCGCGCACCATCACCATCCGCGATAACGGTATCGGCATGAATCGCGACGAGGTGATCGACAATATCGGCACCATCGCCCGCTCCGGCACCAAGGAGTTCTTCGGCCAACTCTCCGGCGATCAGGAGAAGGATGCTCACCTGATCGGCCAGTTCGGTGTCGGCTTCTACTCCTCTTTCCTCGTCGCCGACAAAGTGACCCTCACCACCCGCCGCGCCGGTGTCGAAAAGGCGCATGGCGTGCGCTGGGAGTCCAAGGGTGATGGCGAATATGTGCTGGAAACCGTCGAAAAAGAGAGTCGCGGCACCGAGATTGTCCTGCATCTGCGCGACGATGCCGATGAGTTCCTCGAACCCTATCGCCTGAAATCGATCATCCACAAATATGCCGACCACATCCCCTTCCCGATCCGCATGCTCGGCACACCGCTGCCGGCGGCTGAGGGCGAGGAGGAGAAGCCGGCTGAGATCGAGACGGTCAACCAGGCCTCCGCACTCTGGACGCGGCCGAAATCGGAGCTCAGTGACGAGGAGTACAACAACTTCTACAAACATATCGGCCACGATTTTGAAGACCCGCTGGCGCGCCTGCATCAGAAGCTGGAGGGCAAATATGAGTACACCCTGCTGCTCTATATCCCCAAACGGGCGCCGTTCGACCTCTGGCAGGCGGAGTCCAAGCATGGCGTGAAGCTCTATGTACGCCGCGTCTTCATCATGGAGGCAAACGACGATCTGCTGCCGCGCTATCTCCGCTTTGTGCGCGGTGTGATGGACACCAACGACCTGCCGCTCAACGTATCGCGTGAGATCCTGCAGCAGAGCCCGGCGATGGATGCGATGAAGAAGGGGGCGACCAAGCGTATCCTCGGTCTGCTCGAAGAGATGGCCAAGAAAGCGGGCGAAGCGGATGAGGATGACACTATCAACACCGACTATGCCGATTTCTGGGCGCAGTTCGGTAACTGTCTGAAAGAGGGCGTGATCGAAGATTTCGCCAACCGCGAGCGCATCGCCAAGCTGCTGCGCTTCGCCTCCACCCAATCCGATGAGCAGACGGTATCGCTCGAGGATTACGTGGCACGCATGCAGGAGGGGCAGGATACGATCTACTTCATCACCGCGGAATCGCTGGCCGCGGCTAAGCACAGCCCGCATCTGGAGGTGTTCCGCAAGAAGGGGATCGAGGTGTTGCTGCTGCACGACCGCATCGACGAGTGGCTGACCAGTCACCTCACCGAGTTCGATGGCAAGAAACTGCAATCGATCGCCAAGGGCGAGCTCGATCTCTCCGGCATTGGTGCCAATGCGGAGGAGGAGAAAAAGGCGCAGGAGGAGAAGGCCAAGGCGGTGAAGCCGGCGGTGAAGAAGATCAAGGAGGCACTCGGCGATCGCGTCAAAGATGTGCGCGTCACCGACCGCCTGACTGAATCACCGGCCTGCCTGGTCTCCGATGAGTTCGACATGAGCTCGAACATGGAGCGCATCCTCAAACAGGCCGGCCAGGATGTGCCGACGGTGAAGCCGATTCTGGAGATTAACCCCGATCACGAGCTGATTCAGCGGCTGACCAAGATGCGCAA
>Ga0256829_1001663_pt1 | contig 17839 bp, 17 predicted proteins | sample 131447metaG_FD_185979 | JGI IMG/M metagenome (GOLD analysis project Ga0256829, IMG submission 185979) | Hydrothermal vent microbial communities from Lau Basin, Pacific Ocean - 131-447 | ecosystem: Environmental > Aquatic > Marine > Hydrothermal vents | place: Pacific Ocean: Lau Basin | collected...
TTTGACAGTATTTCTACTGACACCTAATAGTTCTGCTATCCTTCTTGTTCCTAAATTAGGATTCTTTGTTTTTAGGTTCTTAATACTAACCCAATCTTCCATTATTAACACTCCTGTTTCCTTATGCTATTTTTTTAACATAAGTATAGTTTAATTTGCTACTCAGGTGGGTCAAAAGTTTTCAAAAAAGTGGGTCAATTTTTATCAAAAAAAACACTATAACGGCTGATTGACTTAATAGTGTTTGTATCTTAGTGATTTCACCTTGTGAAAGTTTAGAGGCTTTGGAGAGAAGATTATTGACAGTTCCTTCTGAAAGAGTAATATTAAAAAGGTTCCAAAGTAGTGCTACAACTCTTTTGTTTGACATATATTAAGAAGTACTTAGGTAAGAAACAATTGCAATAATAGTTTTTCCATAGCTTACATTAGGTGTTACAGTTGCACAAAAGTTATTGTCATGATTATCATAACCACATGAAGGACATTTCTTACTAAAGCTTTGGTACTCTGCAATCTTTGTATCTATGGATGATAATTCTAAATCAACAACTTGCCTTTTCTCTTTAAGTGTAGCTACAACTGCAGAGATATCAACAGCACACTTTTTGCAACTATTCAGAGTAAAAGGAACTTCAATAATTTCATCTGGTGTACTGCTTTGAGCTAAGGTTCTTCCTTCTCTACCAAACTGAGCACCTACACTTTTAGAACTCTTCTCTCGAAGTGATTGATTTTTATTGTTTCTTTTTTTCGGTGGTGCTATTTCACTTGATGGGGAAATACTTGAGTTATTAGAGTTCTTCGGTGGTTTCTCTTGAATAGAGTTATCTTGAAGATCTTTTACATATTTAAGTAACTCTTCATGTGTTAATGACTCAAGTTCCTCTTCTGTTTTTAGGCAAAATTGATATTTGATACGATTTTTCTTCAACTGTAAACACCTACTTTTAAGATAAACAATTATAGCTAAAAAGTCCTATAAATAGGCTTTATGTAGGACTTTATTTACAAAAATATTAAAAGTTTTTCTAGCTTTATATAGGGTGATTAGTTACAACTTTTTTATGCAATAGATAGGGCGTTCAATCTTAAAAGGTACGACTATAAGCCGGGTTCTGTCGTGAGTGATTATTTATTTACTTGCTATCTTACGATAACACTCTAGCGAATGGTCAAAATATGAAGCGAAACCAATCCATTCTTGCTGCAAGTTGGGTTTACATAGCAATCTAAATTACTTTAGACTCTGGTGGGCTCTTACCCCACCGTTTCACTTTTACCTGATTTGCATCAGGCAACCTACTCTCTGTTGCACTTTCCCTTGGGTTACCCCAGCCGTCCGTTAGACGGAACTCTGCTTCAATGCAGCCCGGACTTTCCTCTTGAAATAAAATTCCAAGCAATCACTCATCGTACCTTTTTAGAGCGGGATTATACCATATTATTTGAGTTGATGTGTTAATTCTTCTAAAATAACTGTGGCATATGAGCCTTTTGGGAGAGAAAAGTGCATCTCAAACCAACTCTGCTCTTCTTTATATTCACTCTCCACATCTCTTAAAAAAGCCCAAGCAAATCTTCTTGCACCATCCATTTGGTTAAGATATGGCTCAGCTTCCAAGCATACTGCATCTTCTAACTCTTTAGCAAATTCCTCACATCTCATACTTCTTCCACCAGGTAACCATCCTGTTGGTGTTATATCTTCTTGCTCAAACCTTTTTAATTCTGCGTCCAAATCCTCGCAAACAAAAGCTTTTCCAGCAGGGTAATGATGCATCACATCACCTTTAAAAATCTTGAAAAATCTTTTTTGTTTTCTTAACTCTTTAACTAATTGCCGTGAAAAACCTAATGATTCCTCTACTTCTTTATCGCTAAATCCTTCTAGCATATGTCCGATTTTAAGTCGGTTTGAAAGCCAAGTATTGAAAAGATGACTTTGATATGCACTTATAAAAAAGTTCTTCATTTTTCTTTTTCGCTCTTTTCGTTTACCCTCTAATATCTCTTTTCCTAAGATATGGTTATCTCCATCTCTTCCGAACCTTTGATATCCAAAGAAATTTGGAAAGCCCTCTTTTGCTAGAGTTTTTAAAGCACTTTGCAATTTTTGAGCATCTATTTTATTTGCTCTTTTTAATCTTATGAAAAATCTATTGCCTTTTAGATGTCCTATCCTTATCTTGTTATTATGATATGTTTTAGAGATTATTTTTATATTTTCGTGAGTAAAATTTTCTAGTTTTTTCTCATAACTTTTATGAACTGAGATGTATTGTTTGGTCATCCCATCCTTATCTTTTAAGCCAGCATATCCAAAATCTCTTGTTTTTGCTCCGCATGCTTCACTTAAAACTTGTATCATGCCCCATGTAGTAATATCTTTTTTTCTTACATGTAAGATAAGATGCTCACCAACTCCGCTAAACTCATATAGAGGCAATTCATCTACTACAAAATCACTTGAATTTTTAGTAAAAAGTACATTTATGGGCGAATGGTTTAAATAAAATAATCGATTCAATTTCTCTCCTTAAATTGGTATGACATTATAGCAGTTTTATACTTTTTAAGCTTTTTTACAGTAAACTAATGAGAAATTATGCCAAGGAGTAAGTGTTATGACATATAAGCTTAGATTGAGTGTATTTAGATTTGATGCGAAATGCGACTATCTTCCATTTTACAAAAAACATATCATCCAAATTGATGGGGACAAAACGGTGGAACAGCTATTGGCTGTGATAAAAGAAGAAGATGGGCTTTTTGATTATCCAGTTGGAAAAAATGCAGCCATAAAGATTGACGGCAAAAATCTTTTCACAAATGTTAAAATTAGCAATATAGTATCAGAATTTGGAAAAGAATTAACGCTAATGCCTATGAGTACAAAGCGTGCAAAAAAAGATTTGATTGTTAATACTGATGATTTTTATGATAGATTTGATTTGATAGATCCTTTTGTAGATTCTAATGATAAAAAAAGATTTGATGAGCTTGTTATCTATCACTATGCATCAGATACTTACTTGTATGATGATACTTTTCAAGGTGATGGGCTTTTCCTCTTGGCTTATGAGATGACAAAAAAACATTTCTCTCAAGCAGGAGATATTTTGGATTTGATAGACAACGAAGAGACTGGTATCTGGTTACATACAAATATCTGTGGGAAAACTTTTCCTACAGATTTTACTATTGAAGGCAAGATAAATGAATTAAAAAGTGAAGTTTTAAAAAGAAGGGCTCAAGCATGAAAAAATATGTATTATACGACTCAATCATAGATGTAAATTCAACATCCCCGTTAGTAAAATCGACAAATAAACTATTTAGATTCTTAAATATAAAAGTTCCTTCGCTAAAAAATGTTCCAAGAGACATCGGATGCGAATCCATAGGCTTGGATGAAAATGCCTTCCATGATGCAAATGCAAAAATCTTAAGTTTAGTAACAGAGGCTAAAAGCGACATAGTATGTGCTGAAGATAGCTCCTTCTTATCACTAAATTTAACACTTAGTAAGCTAAAAGAAGATGAGAAATTTAAATCAGCGATGGAAGAGAAATATCAAATTAGCCCAGAGATAAATATACTTTCATTAGCTGATTTTTTAGTCAATGAAGTTGGAATTACTAAAATCAAAAAAAATATCAAAAATAGCTTTGAAAAATTTAATGCTGCTTTGTATTTAGGCTCATATCAATGTCAAGTAAAAAGATATAGTGATAACTCAAACTATAATAAACTGCTTGAAACAATTGGCTTAAACCTAGTAGATTATGACTTAAAAAACCAAGTTTGCGGATATGAAATCAACGATGTAAATAGCGCATTATCATACAAGTTAGCGGGAAGTTTAATGCTTGATATATTTGATAATGCTGCTGATTTTGTTGTGATTAGTGATGCTAGAAGTTTTGTTATGTTTGACAAGCATCAAAAAGAGTTAGAAAAAAGAGTTGGAAGAGATATTGATTTAAGTGTTTTTGGTATCGCTGAGCTATTATTGCTCTCATTTGGAGTTGTAAATAAAAGCGATATCGGCTTAGATAATCATGCAGTTGAGGTAAAATTAATATAAATAAGACAAATTTAATCCTAATTATATTATAATGACCTTTTAAAATTAACCAAAAGGAAAAAATATGCCAAAGATTAATCGTTATGTCGATATAGACACAGTTGAAAGAGAGTCTAAAAAAGATTATATAGATAGACACTCACCATTTGTTCATTGTGCGGATAATGCAAAAAGTGGAGAAGTTTTTAGTGTTACAGTAAAAGTTGGAAATGAATATACTCATCCAGATGATTTTGACCACTACATCGCAAATGTATCTTTATACAATGGTGAAACTCTTTTAGGAAGAGCTGACTATGTTGCGGGCACTCTTGGCGGACAAGGTGCAAAAGGACATGTAGAGGTAACTTTTAACATAGTGCCAACAACAAAGAAACTAAATTTAGTAGCTCAAGCATACTGTACAAAGCACGGTGTTTGGGAGTCAACTCCAGTAGTTGTAACCGTATCTTAACACAAAAAGCCTCATAACTGAGGCTTTTTACTTACTCACCAAAGCTATCAAGTTTTAAACTCATTTAATTTATTATTTAATGTTTCTGTCATATCATTTAGATGCTCGGCCGCACTCGCTATCTCTTCCATACTTCTTGCGTTTTTAGAGGATATATCACTCACCAAAGAGACTTGATCCGCTATCTCATCCACATCTTTTTGTGTCTTCATGTTGCTTTTTTCTATAGTATCTGACGTTTTAGTTGCGGCTTTTTGCAATATATCTGTCATATCATTTATCTTCTCTTCTACACTTGAGGCACTTTGGGATAGTTGTTCTACTTTTTTAGAATTTGCACTCATCTCTTCACTGCTTTCTACTATAGATTGAACTATTACATTTATAGTGGCATTGATTTCTACCAATGACTTTTGAGTTCGCTCAGCTAACTTTCTCACTTCATCCGCCACAACTGCAAATCCTCTTCCATGCTCTCCTGCTCTTGCTGCTTCAATAGCTGCATTTAAGGCTAGTAAATTTGTTTGATCAGCTATATCAGATATGACTGTCAAAACATCTTTTACTTGAGCTGCATCTGAGCTGAGTTGTTGTATTTTACTTGCTAATTCTATCTCTATGGTAGCACTTTGTTGTATGTCTTCTGCTAGGACTAAAATTGATTTATTGGCGTCATGCATGTGAACATTCACCTTCTCTAACTCATCTTTAGCGTCTTTTGCTTCTTGAACTGAGATTTCTAAATTTGATTTAACCTCAATAGATTTAGCACTCGCCTCATTAGTGGCCGCAGTAGAGTTTTCCGCCATCTTGCCAACTTCTAGAGCCGTAGAAGACAATTCATTTGCGATAGAAGAGTTTTCAGCAGATATATTTTTAGCTTCTTCCGTCATAGCCCTAACTTTTTCTATAAAATTGTTTATCTCTATACTAGCAAGTGCAATCTCATCTTTGCCATTTATCTCTAATTGTCTAGTTAAATCTCCATCTCCACTAGAGAGTTCAGCTGCTCTTCCTGTTAAATTATTTATAGGTTTAAGTACATAGTATCTAACCAAGAAATACAATATCACAAATAAAATGAAAAATGAAAAAACAGATATAAGCATCTGACTTTTCACAACAGATATTGCTTTATCGACATTACTATATACTATTTTTTTGTTTTGTCCTATAAGTGCATAAGCGACAACTTTACCACTAAAATCTCGTATAGGCATAGATGCAAAAACATAATTTTTAGTTTTTAGTAAAGTTTTTGGTTGTGTGATATTTACACCACCTAGCTCATTGAAAAACTGTATATTCGCAATATTTTCTTTGACTGCCAATGTATAATCTCCGATAGTTTTTGATTTTTTTAGGAAGGTAGCGATATTAAGATATTTGTTTTTCAAAACTATAAGCACATCATAATTTGATTTTTTGCCGTCTTTCACTATAGAGTTAAAACCCTGCATAAACTCTACAGATCCTAGATATTTGCCTTGCTCTATGATAGGAGATACTCCTCTTAGAATCAAACCAGCACGACCAAGCTCTACAGCCACAAGAGGCTCTTTTGTCTCTTTGACCTTTACTATAGTTTTTCTAAAAGAGGATAGGTCATCACCCCATTTCTTTGGCTTCCATACCCTGAGCAAACTATGCACATTTGCATCATGTATGTGGATTTTTATATTTTTTAAAGATGTATCTCTTTTAAATTTTCCAATCAATTCCGTTAAGCCTTTTTCGGAATATTTTCTATCACCACCTGTAGCCAAAGAAGTTACATACTCATTGCCACTGAGCATCATTGAGCTCATCAAAGATAAGTCTTTTTTTATTTTATACTCATCATGAAAAAACTGCATATAACTTTTAACCTCTTCATTTCGCACCCTGCTCTTCTCTTTTGATGATGAAATGTAAAAGTCACCAACCAAAACTGCAACTAACAGTAGTAGCAGGATAAACATGGGTATAAACATCTTCTTTGCTATCGACATAATCTTCTCCTATAATATATTCTTATCTATGAATGGTATATGATTTCATATTATACTATGCTTAAAGTTTTTAATAAGCACGAACAGCAATGGAATATAAAAGAGGTTTAAAAGTGTAGCCCAAGCTATCCCAAAACCCAATGATATCGCCATTGGTTGAAGTATGACTGATTGACCAGCTGCAAAAAACATCAGAGTTGAAAGTCCCAAGACAGTCGTGATTGATGTCAGGAAAATTGGTCTTAAGCGACTCGTGGCAAGGCTCAATATATCTTGTATATTTTTTGCTCTTTTGAGAGAATCTACCATTATAATACCATCATTTACAACGACTCCACTAAGACCAACTATGCCTAAAAGTGAAGGCATCGTTAGATTCATATCCATCACTAGATGCCCAATCAATACTCCAAGAAGCGAAAGTGGGATAGTAGAAAGAACAACAAGAGAAAGTGTGATAGAATCAAACATCCAAACCAAGGCTATAAAAATCAAGAATACAGCTATAATTCCAGCTTCTGCCATCTCTTTTTGTATTTGTTTGTTTTCCTTCTCTTCACCCTTGATATTTATGGTAACTCCATTTTTTCTTATTTTTGCAAACGATGGTTTTAATTCTTTCAAAAGCTTTGATGAAGTCATTTGATTTTTATGCAAAGAGGCATAAACTGTACTAACCCTAACGCCTTCATTTTTATATATATTTGCATCACTTTTTTCATACTCAAAATCAACGATATCTTGCAGTCTTACTTTCTTAAGGCTACCTGGAATATCCACATAAAAAGATTTCAAAGATTCAAGCGTGTCTTTGTTTAACTCTTGCGTGACTATATTTATCAGCTCATTATTGTAAGTCATTTTATTTACATCTGATGCGAAAAAATAAGGTCTGAGAAGTGAAGCTATCCCTCGTTCGCTAAAACCTAGTGCAAATCCATATTCATTTATCTTTAATTTTAACTCTTTTGCACCCTCTTCCTTGTCGTCACTCACATTAAAGACGCCTTTTATACTTTTCATCTTTTTTTCTACTACATGTAGAGCACTTCGTACTTTTTCATCATCTTTTGCACTAAAGGCTAACTCCACATCGCTCTTCACGATGCCAGCTCCCGGAACTATGACTTTGAACTCATTGAAATCTGGGCTGTTTTCAAATGGTTTTGTGTATTTTTTTATCTCTTTCAGAAGCTCTCTTGCACTTTCAGCTCTTTTCATATCACTTCCATCATATGCTGGAGAAAGGTAAGGATTTATGTATTTATTGTAAAAATTCTCTGGTTTTCGCTCGTGTAAATTTATAAAAATATGAAAGTTATTTTCAGCCAAATGTGGTTGAAATTTTGCATCTAGCATAAAACCAGATATCGATGTCACAGAAGATACTTCACTCTTTGGCAGTTTTTTAAGCAACACTTTTTCAACTTTTGTAACCAACGCTTGTGTTTCTTGCAATTTATAATTAACATTTACTTTTCCACTGATATATATCTGAGTATTATCAAAATCAGGGAAAAGCTGAAAACTTGTTCTTTTAAATAAAAACACTGTCAAACTTATGCAAAAAATCAAAAACAGCAAAAGAACACTTTTTTTATATTTCATCAATGATGATATGATGGCCTTGTATGCTTTATTCCAACTATTCCACCATGATTCATTTTTTTGCTTTTTAGTTTTAGCTTTTAGAAAATCCTTTGCATGTAAAGGCAAGAAAAAGAAGGCTTCAAAAAGAGAACTTAAGAGTAAAATAGATATGACTATCGGCAAGACTCTCATAAATACACCCATGTCTCCTGACATGATAAGAAGAGGTAAAAAAGCAAATATGGTAGTAGAAGTGGCCGTAAGAACTGCTGGGAACATTTCAGATGCACCGTTTATCGCTGCTACCTTTGGACTCTCACCTCGTTCTAGATGTTTATAGATATTTTCTGCCACTACGATAGCTTCATCAACAAGCATTCCAAGAGCGATTAATGCTCCTAAGAGTGAAAGCATATTTAAACTATATCCTCCCATTTGCATCGTTATTAAACCTATGAAAAAACTGACAGGAATACCAAGACCAACTATAAAGGCAATTCTGCCACTGATGAAAATATATACAGAAAGCGAAACCAAAATCAATCCAAAGATGATATTTGAAATGACAGTATTTAGACGATTTCTAATCCAAATAGAAGTATCGGTATAAACCTCAAAATCATAATTTTTATATTTCTTCTTAAACTTTTTTAAAACTTTTTTAACGCCTTTTACCAAATTGATAGCATTACCTTCTTTGGCTTTATTCATATTTATCGATATATTTGGTCTTCCATTAAAATGTGAAATCTCAACTGGGTCGGCTAATTGAAAATTTGCACTAACTATATCTTTTAATCTTATCATTTTGCCTGATATGACAAGTGGCATATTTTTAAGTTTTCTTAGCTCCTTAATGCCTGCAATCGTACTAACAAAAAGATGCCCACCTCTTTGTTTGATAAGCCCGATGGGGTAGATACTGCTGATAGAACTCAGCTTTGATGCGACTTCATTTGCATTTAAACCGTATGCTAAAAGTTTGTTTTCATCGATTTTTAGCAAAAGCTCTTTATTTGAATCTCCTCTTATGCTTATATCACTTAAATTTTTTATCTTTGAAAGTTTAGTTTTTAACTCATCAGCAACATCGAGCATCTTGTCTTTTGGGGCATTTGAGGCGATAGCTATAGTTACAAGAGGATAAGAAGTCTTTAAAACTTTAGCGACTGGCTCATCCATATCGCTTGGAAAATCTTTTCTTGCAGCGGATATGATATCTTTTACATCATTTAGAGTTTCTGCCTGATTTGTTCCTTCTCGTAAATACACAAGTATCTTAAAAAATCCATTTTTAACACTACTTTCAATTCTACTAGCATCATTTAAATTTTTCAAATCATCTTCTAAAGGTTTTACTGCAATCTTATCAAGTAAATCAGGGCTAGAACCCGCATAAAAACCTGTGATGGATATAGTCTCTAAATTTGATGGTGGGAAAATTTCTTTTGGAATCTTTTGATAAGAAAAAATTGCCAATACAACCATAAAGAGTAAAAAAATATGATTTAAAATTGATTTTTCAACTGCAAATGTTATAAATTTTTTAATAAGACTCATATTGCATTTCTATTTTCTAATTTGATTTGCCCTGCTATGGGCTTTTTTATAGACATTCATCTCTTCTCTTTTTCCTATTGCTATGATATAAATCATAATTTTATCTTCGATAATTTTATAAACTATTCTATGTCTTTTATTGTTAAAATATACTTTTTTAAATCCAGCTAATTTGAGATTATTTTTATTTCCTAGCTTAACTCCAAGTTCTGGTGTATTTAAAATCTGTTTTAATTTTTTCGTAAATAAAATTTGAATTGAGTTATTTAACTTTTTTAATTCTTCTTTTGCCTCTGGATGAAATTTAAAGCCATACATCAATCGTCCAAAGACAGATTTAATTCTTTTAAAACTTCATCGCCATCAAGATACTCTTTTTTCGGTGTTGCTAACCTTTTTTCTATACTTTTTAAAATTTCAATATCCTCTTTTTCATCAAGCAGATTCATTAAACTTTCGTAAATAGCTGTGGGTATCATCACTGCTTCAATTTTGTTATTTTTTAAAATTGCTAATTTCTCAACCATACCATTTGAAACACTTGAAAGATAGTGCCCAAATTGTTTTGATATATCAGTTGAGGATGCTAATTCATTTTGTGCATAAGCTACCATTTTTTATCCTTTATTATCATTATAATTGTACGGATAATTATACCAATTTAAAATTAGTTTTTGATTAAAATACCGTATCTAACACTTGATTTTTAAATTTTATATATTCTACTTTTTGCTTTAAAAATCGATTTTCTTCTTTAAGCACTGAATACTCGCTTGAGAGTTTGCCTATGTCTCGGCTTATATAATATATCTCATTTTTTATATATATTTTTGGCAAAAGCACAACTAGAGCTATAAATATACTCAGATAAACTATCACCAAGAGTTTAAAATCAAGATTATGCTCTTTTTTGTTTTCTTTGTCTAATTCATTTAGAAGTTGACTTTTTCCGGTCATATTAATCTAAACACTCTCATCTTTGAACTTCTACTTCTTGGATTTACCTTTATCTCTTTTTTTGATGGGGTAATTGGTTTTTTAGTAATTATTTTACCAAGAGAGTGATTGTTTCCACATGTACATTTCATCACGCCACTTGAACAGATACAATTCTTTGCAAATTCTTTGAAAACTCTCTTAACGATTCTGTCTTCCAAAGAGTGAAAAGAGATGATAGCAACCGTGCAACCCTTTAGTTTTGAATTTTCTATCACTTTTAAAAGAGTAGCTAGCTCGTCTAATTCATCATTTACTTCAATCCTGATAGCTTGAAATACTAAAGTAGCAGGATTTATACCTTTTTTAGATGGAAATTTTTTAAAAAGCTCAGTCAATTCGCGTGAGCTTTTAATCTTTTTATTTTCTCTTGCATCACATATAATCTTTGCAGCCCTTTTGAAATCTCGAACTTCACCAAAATCTCTTAATATATCTTCTAATTCTTGTTTTGAATAATTATTTACTACTTCGTAAGCACTCAAAGAGTTATTTTTATCCATTCTCATGTCCAGTAAATCACTGTTAAATCCAAAACCTCTACTTTCATCATCTAGCTGCAATGAAGATACTCCAATATCTGCGAAAATCCCTCGTATAGGTAAGTCAGAGTATTTTGAAATCACCGAAGAAAATCTAGCGTTTTCAAATATAATCCTATCTCTAAATCTTTCAAGTCTTTTTTTACTAAAATCAATAGCTGTCATATCTTGGTCGCAACAGATGAGTTTTATATCACTATTTTGCTCCAACAACGCCTCACTATGCCCTCCATATCCAACAGTACAATCCACGATATATCCATCTTTTATATCTTCAAATGTAGCTTTTACCTCATCTAGTAAAACAGGAATATGTGGAATTTTCAACTTATGACACCTTGTAGTAATTTTCGATATAATACCAAATATTGGGTAAATAAAGGTTAAATTGTGCACGAATTTATAAAAAATGAGATGAAAAGTGTCGCTCTTTCTATGTTTAGAAAAAACTTTTTTGGTATTTTTCATGGTTCTATATCAGCAAGAGTTGAACAAGACCAATTTATCATAAATAAAAAAAATGCGATATTTGACAACTTAGAGACAAAAGATTTTATAAAATTATATTCAAAAAAAGACTATAGATGGAATGAAGCAAGCATAGATTCGGATATTCACTTAAATATCTATAAATTCATAAGCGAAGCAAAATTTATAACTTACACTATGCCTCCGTTTGTAACTGCATATTCGATAAATCATACATCTATAAAACCCATAGACTATTTTGGCTATAAGAAGTTTAAGGAGATAGAGATATTTGACCCAAAAGCCTTTGAAGACTGGTATGAAAGAGCAGAATTTGAGATTTACAACCATTTAAAAAATAAAAAAACAAACATAATCGTTATAAAAGGCTACGGCATCTACATGTTTGGTCGAGACCTCCAGCAAATCGCAAAAACCATAGCTATATTGGAAAATAGTTGCAAAATTTTACACTACATGTAGAAGTTTTTCAACCATGCCAATCATCTTTTTAATCTCTTTTTTTGTGATAATATATGGGGGCATAAAGTAAATTATATTGCCAAGTGGTCTTATGTAAATTCCCTCTTTTAAGGCTTCTTGGAAAAATCTTAGACCAATTCTCTCTTTTGCATCATATCCTTGTAGCTCAATCGCACAAATCATTCCTCGTTGGCGTACTTCTTTTACATTTGGTAATTTTTCAAGTGGTTTTGTTAGCTTTTGCATCAAAGCTATCTTTTTTTTGTTTTTCTCTATAATATTTTCATTTTCAAATATGTCTAAAACTGCATTTGCAACTGCACATGCTATGGTATTTCCTGTATATGAATGTGAATCTAAAAATGACTTTCCTTTGTCATACTCACAATAAAAAGCGTCATAAATATCATCAGTAAACAACACAACAGAAAGAGGCATGTATCCTCCTGTGATTCCTTTTGAAAGACAAAGAAAATCAGGACTAATCCCAGCTTGCTCACACGCAAACATACTGCCAGTTCTACCAAATCCAACCGCAATCTCATCAGCTATCAAAAATACTCCGAATTCATCACACAAAGCTCTTAATTTTGTGATATAACTCGCATCATACATCTTCATACTTCCTGCACATTGGACTAGTGGTTCTATCACAACTGAAGCTATCTTGCCTTTATGCTTTTTAAAAATCTCTCTCATATCATCTATGGCTTCATCTTCATTAACTAAAGAAGGTGATTTAGCTTGGATTGTTTTAAGCAGTATTTCACTATATACATCTTTGTAAAGCCCTGTATCGCTAACTGCCAAGGCACCCATCGTTTCTCCATGGTATGAATTTTGCAAGGAAACAAAAAGGGGTCGGCTTTCACCTTTGTTTTTAAAATACTGAAAAGACATCTTTAGCGATATTTCTATGGCACTTGAACCATTGTCGGCGAAAAAAACTTTTTTCAAAGGCTTAGGAGTGATGGCAACTAATCTTCTTGCTAAATCAATCGCTGGCTTATGGGTAAAGCCAGCAAATATGACATGTTCGAGTTTCTTGATTTGTTTTTTTATCTTTGAATTTATGTACTTATTGCTATGCCCAAAAATATTTACCCACCAACTGCTTATACAATCAAGATACACATTTCCATCAAAATCATATATATAAGCACCTTTTCCTTTTTTTATCGGTATCAAAGGTATCTTTTCGTGGTCTTTCATCTGCGAACATGGGTGAAATATATATTTTAAATCTTCTTTCATAAGTTTTTCGTTCATTTTATCCTCTTCCTTAGCAACATTTAATGAGTTTAAGGATAGAATTATATCAAATTTTTAGGCATATAAATGTCTATTTGAAGGAAAAGAATGATTACTTGGATGCAACATCACAATAAGTATTTGGTTATAACTATTTGGGTCGCAACTTTTGCGTTTATAGGCGCGGGTTTTGTCGGCTGGGGAGCATATGATTTAAATACAAATAGAGCGACATCTGTTGCAAAAGTTGGAGATAGAAGCGTTAGTGTTTCTGAATTTCAACAAGCTTATGCAAACAATTATAACTATTACAATCAACAACTTGGTGGAAAGTTAACTAAAGAAGATGCTAATAAAATGGGTTTAGAAAAAATCGTAATGCAAAATATCATAAATGAAACTTTACTATTAAATTTTGCTGATAGTCTTGGACTTAGCGTTCTTGATAACGACATAAAAGACCAGCTTAAAAACGATAAGAATTTTCAGATAAATGGAGTTTTTAATAAAAACAGATATTATAGTTTATTAAAAAGTCAAAGCATTGGTCCAAAAGAATATGAATTAAGTCTAAAAAAAGAATTACTTTTAAATAAATTGCAATCTCTACTAAAACTTCCTGTTAGTAAAAGAGAGATAGAAGTTTTTACATCTTCGCTTTTTATGCAAGACAAATTAATGGTTGGAAGAATCACTGTTGACCCCTCTTCTATATCCATTAAAGCTGATGATATAAAGAAATTTTGGGAAAGCACTAAGGATAATTATAAGACAAAAAAACAATATCTCTTAGATACTATAAAGATTGGGTTAAATAGTGGCTTGGTAAAAGATGATAAATTAAAGAAATTTTGGCAACACAAAAAATACAATTACAAAAATAAAGATGGCAAGATTCTTAGTTTTGAAGATGCAAAAAGTAGTGCAACTATAGACTTTAAACTTAAAAATAGCAAAAAAACAGCATTAAAAACTTATCTAAAATTTAAAAAAGGAGAAACTAAAGCTACCAATAAGCTAATAATCAATGATGATGATAAAGTTTTCCCTGTTAAAACCTTGAGATTAGCAAACAAAGGTCAAGTTTTAAAACCAATAGCTAGAAAAGATGGATATCTGATTGTAAAAGTTACAAGCGTTCTGTTGCCAAGAACTATGACATTTGACGAAGCAAAGCCTTTTGTTTTGAGTAAATTTAATAGATATGAAACACTGAATGCTCTAAAGAAAAAAGCTGAAGCAAGATTAAGTTTATTTAATGGAACAGATATTGGATTTGTAACGAGAGATTCTCTTAAGAAATTCGCTGGTCTTAGCGAAGCTCAAAGTTCACAAATGATAAACTCTATATTTGACAACAAAGAGTTAAAAGGCTACAAAATATTTGGCAATAGCGCGATTTTATATAAGGTTATGGAACAAAAGTTGCTTAATACAGACAAGTTTAAAACATATAAAGATTTGATTATAAAAAGCATCACTACAAATAAAGCTAGTGAGATAAATCAAAACTTATTGATAAAATTAAGAAACATTTATAAAGTTGAACAGTATTACAAAGGAAAAGGAAAGTAATTGAGCACTACAATACTTGGTATCGATATCGGATCTACTAAAATTTGTGCAATTATTGCAGAAAAAAACAGTGATGGCGATATAAAAATCCTAGGAGCTGGGGTTGCAAAATCTCAAGGCTTGAAGAAAGGTATCATAACCAATATAGAACTTGCATCAAATTCCATCAAAAATGCTCTAACAGACGCAAAAAGAGTTGCGGGAACCAAATACGAAAATGTTATAGTGTCGATTTCAGGAGCTTACACAAAAAGCGTACAAAGCACTGGAGTTGTAAATGTTCCAACTCACGACATAGGTATAAAAGAGATAAACAGAGCCATGAAGATGGCTGACCACAATGCAAACATACCTAGTGAATATGAAAAATTACACATACTTCCATATAACTTTAAAGTTGATGGACAAGAGAATATAGAAGACCCTCTTGGGATGAATGGCTCAAGACTTGAGGTGCAAGTACATATAGTAACGGTACAAAAATCATCACTTAGCAACCTTGAAAAAGCTGTCAAACTAGCTGGTGTTAAGATTGACAATATCGTTCTTACAGGTTATGCTTCGGCTATAGCTGTTGCAAATGAAGACGAGAGAGAACTTGGTGTTGTCGTTATAGACATAGGAGGGGCTACTTGCAATATGATTATACATGCTGGAAATTCAGTAAGATACAATGATTTTCTAGGTGTTGGCTCAAACAATATAACAAATGACCTTTCAACTGCCCTTCATACTCCAATAAATGCTGCTGAAAAAATGAAGATTAATTATGGCTCTTTAAGTAGCAATTCTTCAGAATTGATAGAATTGCCTATCATAGGTGATGATGGCTCAACTCATGAAGTCTCCTTGGATATCGTTTCTAATGTCATATATGTAAGAGTTGAGGAAACGCTAATGATATTGGCTAAAATGCTTGAAGACAGTGGATTTAAAGACCAAGTTGGCGCAGGAGTTGTGCTCACAGGTGGGCTTACAAAGATTGAGGGCATAAGAGATTTAGCCTCTGTTATATTTGATAATCTTCCTGCAAGAGTTGCAAAACCAAGAGAGATGGATGGATTATTTGAAACGCTAAGAGACCCTAGCTACTCATCTGCTATCGGATTGGTGCTATATGGTGGTGGTTATTTTACTCCATATGAAATAGATTCAAATAAAAATTTAAGATATAAAAACGAAACCCTAGAGTTTCCAACGCATAACCAAGCACAATTTGATAAGACAAGCGACATAGATGATATATTAGAAGAAGGCATAGAAATAGTAAAACAAGGCGACAAAATATTAAGCACAAAAGATAAATTGGCAAATATAGCAGATATAAATGACAAAAATGACAAAAATGGTTTCTTTGCTAGTTTATGGAACCGACTAACACAACTATTTTAAGGGAGTAAGCACATGAGCGGCTTTAGCATTGAAGAATCAAAATATACTTACGGGGCAAAGATAAAAGTTATAGGTGTCGGTGGTGGTGGTGGAAATATGGTTAACCATATGATTGCTGAGGGCATCAAGGGAATCGACCTTATAGTTGCCAATACAGACGCTCAAGCACTAGACCACTCAAATGCAACCACAAAGATACAACTTGGTGAAAAAAAGACAAAAGGTCTTGGAGCTGGTATGATTCCTGAAGTCGGCAGAGAATCTGCATTGGAAAGCTATGAAGAGATAAAATGTGCTTTAGAAAATGCAGATATTGTATTTATCGCTTCAGGTTTTGGTGGTGGCACAGGAACAGGTGCAGCACCAGTAATCGCACAAGCTGCAAAAGAGATAGGAGCACTCACAGTATCAGTCGTGACAAAACCATTTATGTTTGAAGGTAGGAAAAGATCAAAATTAGCCCAAAATGGTATAAATGAACTCAAAAAAGAGAGTGATTCTATCGTAGTAATTCCAAACGATAAACTTCTTTCTATAGTCGATAAAAAATTGGGTATAAAAGACAGTTTTAAAATAGTTGATGATGTGCTTAGTCGTGCAGTAGGAGGCATGAGCTTAGTTGTTCTATCCTCTGGAAATAGCGATATAAATCTCGACTTTGCTGATGTTCAAACCGTTATGAGTCATAGAGGTATGGCACTTATGGGTGTTGGCACAAGCCAAGGTGAAGGGGCAGCGGCAGAAGCCATCAAAAATGCTATCGAATCTCCACTTCTTGATAATATGTCAATAGATGGTGCTCTTGGTGTACTTGTTCATTTTCACATACCACCTTCTTGCCCTATAGCCGATATAAGTGATGCCATGGAGATAGTATATAACAGTGCAGATGAAGATGCCGATGTAATCTTTGGAACAACCACAGATGATGCAATGGATGCAGATGAAGCAAGAGTTACGATAGTAGCAACTGGCTTTGAAAATAAATTAAAAACAGAAAACATACAAACAGAAGTAAATCAAATTTCTATAAGAGAAAGAATGATGAATATGAAAAAGGTAGTTGGTGGATATGAGGAACAAGACGACTATCTTGATATCCCAACCTACATGCGAAACCAAATGGATTAGAGATTTTAGAGTCCTTTGTGAAGAAGCTACAGCTCTTCACAAGGCTTTGAAAATAGATACCCTTGTGAAAAATCAACACCTAAATCACATAAAATATCAAATATATTTTTATCCTCTACAAACTCAGCTATAGTCTTTATATTCATCTTTTTGGTAAAGTGTAAAATACTCTCAACAGTTGCAAGTTGCGATTCGTTTTTGTCGATATCTTTGACTAAAGAGCCATCTATCTTGATAAAATCTACATTCAATTTAGCCAAATAGCTAAAGTTGGAGTATCCTGTTCCAAAGTCATCGATTGCTATCTTGCACCCAT
>Ga0256829_1001664_pt1 | contig 17833 bp, 17 predicted proteins | sample 131447metaG_FD_185979 | JGI IMG/M metagenome (GOLD analysis project Ga0256829, IMG submission 185979) | Hydrothermal vent microbial communities from Lau Basin, Pacific Ocean - 131-447 | ecosystem: Environmental > Aquatic > Marine > Hydrothermal vents | place: Pacific Ocean: Lau Basin | collected...
ATTTTGATCGCCAACGGCTGGATGCAGAATCCGGTCGGCGCGGTGTTCAATCCGGAGACAATGCGCATGGAGCTGAACAGCTTCGCTGATCTCATTTTTAATCCGGTGGCGCAGGCCAAGTTTGTGCACACCGTCAGTGCCGGTTATACCGTCGGCAGTGTGTTCGTGCTGGCGATTAGCGCTTGGTATCTGTTGCGCGGCAAGCATATCGAGTTTGCCAAACGCTCATTTGCGGTGGCGGCCGGCTTCGGATTGGCGGCGATTTCATCGGCCATTATTCTCGGTGATGAGTCCGGCTATACGGTGGGTGATGTGCAGCGCGCCAAACTGGCCGCGATTGAGGCGGAGTGGGAGACGGCGCCGGCGCCGGCCAGCTTTACCCTCTTCGGTATCCCTGACCAGGAGAAGATGGAGACCGATTACGCGATTCGCATTCCTTATCTGCTTGGTCTGATCGCCACTCGTTCGGTCGATGAGCCGGTGAAGGGGCTCAAAGATATTATTGCCGACAATGAACAGCGGATCGCACGCGGTGCGTTGGCGTGGAAGGCGCTGCAACAGCTGCGGGTGGATAAGCATGATGCAGACGCGATGCAGCAGTTGAAGCAGTATCAGGATGATCTCGGTTATGGCCTGCTGCTGCATGGCTACGCGAAAAATATCGGTGCGGCGACACCTGCGGAGATCCATCAGGCCGCCCTCCACTCGGTGCCGCGTGTGGCGCCGCTCTTCTTCACCTTCCGGATGATGGTGATTTGCGGGTTCCTGTTGTTGGCGCTGTTTTTGGCGACAGCGTGGAGCGTCTATCGCAACAACTTCATGCACAAACGCTGGCTGCTCTATAGTGCGCTGTTCGCCTTGCCGCTGCCGTGGATGGCTGCAGAGCTGGGCTGGTTTGTGGCCGAATATGGGCGTCAGCCTTGGACGATCAGCGGCATTTTGCCGACCTCACTCTCGACTTCGAGCCTCACGGCCACATCGGTGCAGGCGAGCCTCGGCGCATTCGTCATTTTTTACGCGGCGCTCACTGCGGTGGAGATGTATCTGATGGTCAAATATGCGCGCAAGGGGCCGGCGGCGCTGCATGCGCATTGAGATGGATGCTTGTGTGATGAGAAGCAATGTAATAATAAGGAGATAAGCGATGTTCGATTATGAGATGTTAAAACTGATCTGGTGGCTGCTGCTCGGTGTGTTGTTGATCGGCTTTGGTGTGACCGGTGGATTCGACCTCGGTGTGGGTGCGATGCTGCGGGTGATCGGGCGCACGGATGATGATCGCAAGGTGATGATCAACTGCATTGGCCCGACTTGGGATGGCAATCAGGTGTGGTTGATTCTCGGTGCCGGCGCGGTATTTGCCGCTTGGCCTCTGGTCTATGCGAGCGCTTTTTCTGTGCTCTATCCGGCCATGCTCGCGGCGCTGTTTGCGCTCTTTTTCCGGCCGACCGGTTTTGAGTATCGCGCCAAGGTTGCCGATGCCCGCTGGCGCGCCTTCTGGGATTGGGGCTTGGTGGTTGGCGGCGCGGTGCCGGCGCTGGTGTTTGGTGTCGCCTTCGGTCTCGTGCTGGAGGGTGTGCCGTTCCACTATGATGCCGATATGCGCATTGTGATGGATGGCAGCGTGCTGGCGGCGTTGACACCGTTCGCCCTGTTCGCGGGGCTGGTGTCGCTGGTCATGTTGAGCATGCACGGGGCGGCGTTTATCAACCTGAAAGCGCGCGGCGATGTGCAGCATCAGGCGCGGCGTTGGTTGGGCAGACTATCGCTGACGCTGGTGGCGCTGTTTGCAATCGGCGGTATCTGGGTAACCCAAGGGGTGTCAGGCTATCAGCTGCTCTCCGGTGGTGATTTCAACCACGCCATGACTCCGCTGGATCAACAGGTGACGCGCGAGGTCGGCGCGTGGATGCGCAATTTCACCAAGATGCCGTGGATGTGGGCAGCACCGGCTGTCGGCTTTGCCGGCGCACTGCTGGCCGGGTTGTCGCGTGGATTGCCGCGTGTTGCATTGGTGAGCTCGGGGTTGAGCGTGGCCGGCGTGATTCTGACCGCGGGGTTCGCCGCCTTCCCGTTCATGCTGCCCTCATCGAGTGTGCCGTCACAGAGTTTGACGCTCTGGAATGCCAGCGCCAGCGAGCATTCACTGGCTTTGATGCTGATTGCGGCCTGCTTCTTTATTCCGCTGATTCTGCTCTACACCACATGGGTCTACCGCGTGCTGCGCGGCCCGGTGCGTTCAGCGGATGTGAATAAGCAGGAGTACGGCACCTATTGATGCCGGTTTGTGGTGATAAACGCGTAAAGGAGATGGAATAATGTGGTATTTTACTTGGATTCTCGGTGTATTGTTGGCCTGCGCATTCGGCGTGTTGGCGGCGGTTTGGTATGAGTTTCAGCAAGACGATTTCATTAGCCTAACGCGGGATCAGTGATGCGCAGCCGTGTGAGGTTTTGCGTTGTCGCGCGTCTTGCACCATGGAGCTCTTTGCGTAAGCGAACTCCGTTTGTTCAATAGTTGGCTCGTGAAAATATTTTCATGTCGGCTTCATGCTGAGCTCACGGGCGCACGCCAAAGTTCCTCGCGTCTGGTGCTTCCCTCCCTCCCCTCCCCGCATCAGACCACTAAGGGCTCTGTGAAAACAGGGCCTTTTTTGTGTTACTCAAGAGTTTTTTGTTTACATGCTTGTGCTGCGGTCGCTGATCTGTCATCTGCTCTTCTGTTTGCTATTTGGTGTGGATTATGACACATTGCCGCCTCCTATTTTTACCGGGTGGGATTTTCTTAATAAGAGAGGAGATGAACAGTGAGTGATGCGATTCAACAGGTCTTTGACCTTGTAAAAGAGAACGAGTGCGAATTTGTCGATGTCCGTTTTACGGATACGCGCGGCAAGTGGCAGCATGTAACATTCCCGATCGGCGAATTGAATGAGGGGTCTTTCAAAGACGGTTTTGCGTTTGACGGCTCATCGATTGCCGGTTGGTGCGATATCAATAATTCCGATATGTCGCTGATTCCTGATCCGGCCAGTGCCAATATCGATCCATTCTTTGAGGCCTCCACGCTGGTGCTGGTGGCGCAGGTGATCGATCCGTTGACTGGCAAGGATTACAACCGCTGCCCGCGTCAGGTGGCGCAGCGCGCATTGAAATATATCAATGAAGCCGGCATTGCCGACACCGCCTATTTCGGCCCTGAGCTGGAGTTCTTTGTTTTTGACGGCGTGCGTTACAGCAATGAGATGGGCTCTTGTGGTTATGAGATCGCCTCTGAAGAGGCGGCTTGGAACTCCAATGTGGAGTATGAGGGTGGCAACACCGGTCACCGTCCGGGCGTGAAGGGTGGTTATTTCCCTGTGCCGCCGGTCGATTCGCTGCATGAGATGCGCAACGATATGTCGCTGGTGATGACCGATCTCGGCATCGATATGGAGTGCCACCATCATGAGGTGGCGACTGCCGGTCAGTGCGAGCTGGCGATGCGTTTTGGTGAGCTCATCGAGCAGGCCGATAAGGCGCAGTGGTATAAATATGTGGTGCAGAACGTGGCCGATGCGCACGGCAAGACGGCGACCTTCATGCCGAAACCGATCTACAACGACAACGGTACGGCGATGCATGTGCATCAGTCGATCTGGAAAGATGGTAAAAACCTCTTCGCCGGCGACAAGTACGCCAACCTGAGCCAAGAGGCGCTCTGGTACATCGGCGGTATTATCAAACATGCCCGCGCGCTGAATGCTTTCACCAATGCTTCCACCAACTCATATAAGCGTTTGGTACCGGGTTTCGAGGCGCCGGTCATGCTGGCCTACTCGAACCGCAACCGTTCGGCGTCGATCCGTATCCCGGCGGTCAACTCCGATCCGGCGCGTCGCATTGAGGTGCGCTTCCCGGACTCCTCCGGCAACCCGTACCTCGCTTTCACTGCCATGCTGATGGCTGGTCTGGACGGTATCGCCAACAAGATCGATCCGGGTGACGCGGCGGATAAGAATCTTTACGAGCTGCCACCGGAAGAGGAGGCGAAGATTCCGACCGTCTGCAGCAGCCTCGATCAGGCACTGGAGGCACTCGACGCCGATCGCGACTTCCTCAAAGTCGGTAACGTGATGGATGACGACATGATCGACGCCTACATCGCGCTGAAGATGGAAGAGGTGAACGAGCTGCGTATGCGTCCGCATCCGATTGAGTTGCAGATGTACTACTCCTGCTAACTGCTGAAATGTAAACGGTATTTTATTGTTTTGCATGAAAACGGTCGTCCAGATGGGCGGCCGTTTTTCTGTTTCGGCTGTGTGGCTGATAAAAAACTTGCGCTTTGTGATTGTTGCGTCATTATTTTGACTTCATGAATGGAGGGGTTGTTCTGAATCTGCAGCCTCGCTGATGAGAGGTCTCTCAAGTTCTGTCTGAGAAAGTGATATGTGATAGACCTGTCGTTCATCAAGGGAGAAGCGTGACGTGAAGCAGTCTGCATTTATTCTGCTGGTGGAAGATAACGATGATTTGCGCGTCAGTTTGCAGGAAGCGCTGGAGGGCGACGGTTTTCATGTGACCAGTGCGGCCAACGCGATGCGCGCGCGCGAGGCGACGGAGCTGGGGCGCTTTGATGTGGCGATTCTCGATGTGCGGTTGCCTGATGGAAACGGCTTGGAACTGATGCGCGCGTTTCGCGACAATGATCCTGATATGGGGATTATCATTATGACCGGCTATGCCGAGATCGATACGGCCGTGGATGCGGTGCGTCTCGGCGCGAATGATTTTCTCAAAAAACCCTTTGATCTGGATGAGATGTTGGTGCGTGTTAATGAGCTGGTCAAAACGCATGCGCTGAAAAAGGATAATCTCTCTTTGCGTGCCCAGCTGCGTCAACAGGAGGCCCCCGGCCTGATTGGTCACTGCCCGGCCATTAAAAAACTGCAGGATACGATCCAGCTGCTCTCCAACTCCGATAGTACAGTGCTGATTTCCGGTGAATCCGGCTGCGGTAAAGAGGTTCTGGCCAAGGCGCTGCATCAGGCTGGCACCCGTTCCGGCAAGCCGCTGGTCTCGATTAACTGCGGCGCTATCCCTGAAGAGCTGCTCGAGTCAGAGCTGTTTGGTCATGTGAAAGGGGCATTCACCGGCGCGATCAAGGCGCGCCCGGGGCGTTTCGAGGTGGCCAACGGCGGGACGATTTTCCTCGATGAGATTGGCGATATGAGTCCGAAGCTGCAGGTAAAACTCTTGCGCGTCTTGCAGGAACGCTGTTTTGAGCCGGTGGGGGGGCAGCAGAGTATCCATGTCGATGTGCGGGTGATTGCCGCGACCCATCGAGATCTGGAAGAGGAGATTGCAGCCGGGCGCTTCCGTGAAGATCTCTACTATCGTCTCAATGTGATTCCGTTGCATATTCCACCGCTGCGCGAGCGTGGCGAAGATATTTTGCTGTTGGCCGATCACTTTATGACTCGCTTCAATAAAATGAAGAGCGCCCGTATCACCGGGATTTCCGAAGATGCCCGGCGTGCGATGCTTCACTATACGTGGCCCGGCAATGTGCGTGAGCTGCAGAACTTGATTGAACGGGTGGCTACGTTGAAACGCGAAGGGGTGATGATGCTTGAGGATCTGCCGTCGCGGATGATCAGTGAAAAAGATCGTTTGCTGCAGAGCTTTCAGATGGATGTCGACCATGCGACGACGATTGATCTAAAAGCGACAGTGGATGAGTTTGAGAGCCATCTGATACTCTCAGCGTTGCAGCGCTTTGATTGGAATAAAAATCGTGCTGCCAATTTTTTGGCAATGAATCGCACCACGCTGGTGGAGAAAATCAAAAAGAAGGGGCTGCAACCGACCGAGTAACTGCATGTTGTGGTTCAGGGCAGTCGCATGAACACCGCTCATTCCCGAGGGGTATATCGGGCATCTGTGAAGCGATGGCTCCCCGCTTGAGCTACCCGGAGATGATGTGATCGTGTTGTCTAAAGGAGTGCGAACAACGTTCATGCAATGGCTCCGCTGGTTTTCGGCATGAATCTTGCGCAGGGCAGCTCTATGCAACTGTTGATGCGATGCTATCTACTCCGAATGATCCGTTACACCGCTATATTGTCGCTGCTGCTGGTCGTGGTGCCGTTGCAGTCGTGGGGCAGCGCCGAGCAGGCGATTCAGGCTGCGCGCAGCTATCTGCATAACGGGAATCCGGAACAGGCGGTGAAAACCGCCCGATTGACGTTGCGGCGTGGCCATCTGTTTATTGACGATCGCTACACGCTGCTGGCGATTGTCGCCAAGGCTGAGATTCTGCGCGCCACCACGCAGCATTTTGAACGGGTGGATGACGCGATTCAGGCGATCGATGCGCTGCTCAAGGAGTTTCCTGATCGTCAAGAGGCGGCGGAATTCCGTTGGCAGCGGGCATGGTTGTGGTGGAAGAGTGGAAAGCGCAAACAGGCGATCACGGCGGCACGTGATATCATCGCTCAGGATCAGCAGCCGGAAAACCTGCGCCGTGCTTGGCTGCTGCTGGCTAAGATTCATATCAGTATGAATAAATTTTCCTATGCGCGGAGTGATCTGCTGCAGTACGGTCTGCAAGTGCGCTCGAGGAGCCATGCACAGGCTGTGGGGATGGCGTGGATGGCGCTGGTGGATCGTGGTGAGCATCGTGACAAGGTGGCATTGAAGAGTTTGCGCGCTGTGGATCGGGTTTGGCCGGATGTGGTGCGTCTTGAGCCGCAGATTTTTGCTGCTTATATCGAGTTGCTTGATCGCAGTGGCGATCAGGCGGCGACGCTGAAACTGGCCGATGAGTTTATGCAGCACTATATCGACACCCCCTATACGGCTCGTATCCGTTTGATGCGTGCGGATATTCATGCTATGGATGAGGCTACAGCCGACGCGGCGATCGAGGAGTATGGTATCTTGGCCGAGAAGGAAGCGGAGACGGTAATCGGCCGCAAAGCCTTTATGCGCAAGTTGATGTTGCAGTTTCGCCATGAGCAGGAGCGCAAGGTGCTGTTGCCGGCAATGGTGGCGTTGAAAAAGATCGCTGATGAAAATCAGTTGTCGTTGATCGAAGATGAAGCGATGCTCGATCTGGCGCGTCTCTGGGTGCGGGTGTTGAAGAGCAGTATGGCCAAGGCCGGGGCGAAGGCTGGAGGCAATAAGGTTGGGGTTCAGGGCGGCAGGCAGAGCGTCCAGACTAGGGGTCAACAGGGCGCTCAACAACGGGTCGTCAAAAAATCGACACTGTCGCAGCCGGTGCTGCAGTCGATGCATTATCCGGCGCTGCAAGCCTATTCCCGCGCTGCTCTTTCTGTGGATGGCAAGATTGCGACGGCAGCCAAGCAGGAGGGCACGGCGTGGATGAAAGCGCGCCTGCTGCAGTTGCTGGATGCACAGCAGTGGCTGGGTGTGGTGAGCATCTGGCGGCAATATCCGCAGCTGCATCCATCGGGTCTGCAGTCTGAAGAGTTGCAGATGGGAGTGGCGCATGCCATGCGGATGCTGATGCTATTTGATGGTGCGGAAGCGTTGCTGAAGCCGTTGTATGCGCGCAATCGGCATAGTGTGCGCGGCGAGCGGGTGATGTTGGAACTGGCGCATCTGTGGCTTGATCGTCATGATTCTGACGGTGTGAAAAAGGTGACGCGCTGGCTGAATCGGCATGAGTTCAGTATCTACCGGCCGGAGCTGCTGCTGGTGGTGGCGCGCATGCATAGTGTGCAGCAGCAGCCGGAGTTGGCGCGCCGGGCATTGAAGGCGGTACAACCTGCTGATTTAACAGATGCTTCTAAACTGCATTATTGGCAGACGCGCGCTGAGGTGTTTGAGTCGCTCTCCGCATGGTATCAGGCAGCGCGCAGCTGGGGGCAGTATCGCAAACTGCCGGCCGCAGATGAGGTGATGGGGTTGGCGCGTCAGGCCGATGATCTGTTTGCTGCGCAGGAGTATGCAGCGGCTTTGAAACTCTACCGGCAATTTTCTGACGATAAGCGCGATGCCGGATGGCGTTACCACACGGCGATTTGTCAGCTGCATACCGGTGCGGTGAAGCAGGCGCAGGCGGCCTTGCAGCAGCTGGCGGCGGATGCGCAGGCGGGGCGCTTTGCGACATTGGCCAAGTTGGCGCTGGCAGACCAGCAGGCAGAATCACTATTGGGGGCACAACCATGAGTTTGTCGAGGGTGCACTTGATCGGTTTTCCGGATCGAGAGGAATCCAATATACGGGTACAGTTGGGCGGTGTGTTGCCAGAGACGGCGATTGAGTCGTTGCCCTTGGATTGTCACGACGTCGATGTTCGCAGTGATGAGCTGATTTTTATCTGGGATTCTGTGACCTCGCCATCGATTGTACGACGCCTGTTTGAGGCGGAGCCACAAGCCAATATTGTGATTTTGACCGATCATGGGCAGGCGGATCGTGCCGAGGATTTGATGCATCTCGGGGTGATCGATTATCGTCTGTTGCCGCTGCCCGATGAGGTATTGGAGATCTATGTTCGCAAGAGCGGCCACCAAATTGCACTGACGCAGCAGGCCAAGGCGCAGCAGCCGAAGGCGCAGGAGAATCAGTCGCTGTTTGTCACTGAAGATGTGGAGACGCGGCGGTTGTTGGATCGGGTGGCGCTGGTGGCCCCGAGTCAGGCGTCGGTGCTGGTAGTTGGTGAGTCGGGCACGGGTAAGGAGCGGTTGTCCCGCTATGTGCATGCCTGTTCAAATCGCAGTGCGGAGAATTTTATCGCCATCAACTGTGCGGCGATTCCGGAGGGAGTGCTGGAGGCGGAACTGTTCGGGCATGAGAAGGGGGCGTTTACCGGCGCGACGTCGGCGCGACCGGGCAAGTTCGAGCTGGCGCACGGTGGAACGCTGCTGCTCGATGAGATTACAGAGATGCCGGTACACCTGCAGGCGAAGCTGCTGCGTGTGTTGCAGGAGGGCGAGGTGGATCGGTTGGGCGGGCGCAAGCCGGTCAAGATTGATGTGCGGGTCATTGCCACCAGTAACCGCGATATTGCGCAGGCCGTGCAGGAGGGGCAATTTCGTCAGGATCTCTACTATCGCCTGAATGTGGTGACGATTCAGCTGCCGCCGCTGCGCCAGCGCAAACGTGATATTGTGCCGTTGTCCCACCATTTTTTGCAGCGTTTCTCCGAGATGTATGCGCGACCGGCGCCGGAGATTACGGCCGATGCGATTGCCCAGATGGAGCGTTATGCGTGGCCGGGCAATGCACGCGAGCTGGAGAACTGTATGCATCGCGCCTTTTTGATGGCGGTGGACGATGCGATTCGCCCGGAGCATCTGTGTCTGGATGCTGCAGCGCTGGCAGCACCTGCTGCCGATGCGGGGGTATCGGGTCTGGAGGCGGGGGTGTCGATCCGTGATATGGAGCGAACGTTGATTGAGAAGACACTGAAACATGTGCAGGGCAACCGCACTGAGGCGGCGCAGCTGCTCGGAATCAGTATCCGAACCCTGCGCAATAAGCTGCACACATATGAATCTGGCATGACAGTTGCTTAAGAACGTGTAAGGGCTGTTTCCCGGCTGGTTGAAGCTGAAACCAGTGAACGATTTAGCCCGATCATTCACCATGGTTGAGGAGGTGTGGGATGATTGACATGTTCAATGCTGGTTTTCATCGACTCGCGTCGGCACTGGTTGCCCGAGAGAAGATGCAGCATGTGATCACCAGCAACATTGCCAACGCCGATACGCCGAATTATCAGGCGGATCAGCGCACATTTGAAAGTTTTCTTCAGGCGCATAGCGATGGTATTCAGGCGCACGCCGCAGTGACCAATTCCAAACATTTTTCCGATTTCAGCAGCGAAGGCTCCGTGAGCCGGAGCGATATTTTCCACCATCATCAGGCGCGCCGGATGGATGGCAATAATGTCGATCTGCAGCAGGAGATGGCGCGCTTGAGTGAGAATCAGTTGATGCACGAACTCTCCATGCAGCTGTTGAAGACCCGAATGAATGGATTAAAGAGCGCAATCAGGGAAGGTAAATAATCATGGCCAATGATCTGTTAACGTCGATGCATATCAGCGCTGCCGGCATGACAGCGCAACGTACCCGAATGGATGTGGTGGCAGAAAATATTGCCAATGCGGAATCCACCCATACCGCTGAAGGCGGCCCGTACCGCAGGCGCCAAGTGGTGTTTCAGACGGTCAACCAACGCCAGAAGTTCTCCAATATTTTTCAGAGCAGCTTTCAAAATGGTCGCCACGATTCAGTGCGCGCAGCCTTTATCGCCGAGGATAAGCGCCCATTCCGTGAGGTGTATGATCCTGCGCATCCCGATGCTGATGCGCGCGGCATTGTGAAAATGCCGAATGTCAATCCGGTGGAGGAGATGGTCGATATGAATGCCGCTGCGCGGAGTTTTGAGGCCAATGTAACCACCATGCAGGCATCCAAACGGATGTTTTTGAAATCACTCGAACTGTTACGATAGGAGACAAACGATGAATATTCAGGGATACGGGCCATCCATTTCCGGCATTAAAACAGCACAGCCGATGCAGTCGGAACAGAGCGCATCGGCACAGGGTGGCAACTTCGCGTCACTACTCAAAGCCTACACAGAACAGGTGAATCACGATGTGAAGACAGCGGCCAAGTCGGCCGAAGATCTCGCAGTCGGCAAATCATCCAAAAGTACCGCGGAGACGCTGCTCGCAGTTCAGCAGGCATCACTCTCATTTCAGCTGATGCTCGGCGTGCGTAATAAGCTGGTGGATGCTTATCATCAGATCAGCAGGATGCAGGCGTAGTCACGCTTTCACTAGATTGATTTCGAAACCGATACAACACCGAGGTAACCGACTATGGCCGATGCATTGACCCCCCACCAGCCAGCCAATATGAATCCCGCCACCATCGAAGCGACGGCACAGCCGGGCGGTACGCCGAATGCGCCTGCCGGCGCCACCATTCAGGTGCCGCAGATGTTGATGAAATATCGGCGGGTGATGCTCTTTGCAGCCGCCAGTTTGATGTTTGCCGGCTTTATCGGACTGGTGTTGTGGTCTTCGGAAAAGCCTTATCAGGCGGTCTATGCCGGTATGGCGGAGAAGGATGCCGCTGCGGTGGTCGATCTGTTGCAGAAAGAGCATATCCCGTATCGACTGGCCGGCTCCGGTACCGTGATGGTGCCACAGGATCAGGTCTATAAGGTGCGCTTGAAGCTGGCGGGTCAGGGCGTGGCGCCGACCGGGAGTACGGGTTTTGAGATTTTTGATAAGAGCAATGAGTTTGGTCTGAGTGATTTTACCCGTAAGGTGAATCTGCAGCGCGCCATGCAGGGTGAGCTGGCGCGCACCATCGAGGTGATGCCGCAGGTGGCGGCGGCGCGGGTGCATTTGGTGATGGCCAAGGAGTCCGCCTTTGCCGAGCGCGACCGTAAGGCGACGGCATCGGTGATGCTGCAGTTGACCGGCGGGCAGAAGTTGCCGAAAAAATCGGTGTTGGCGATTCAGAATCTGGTTGCTGCGAGCGTGCCGGAGTTGGATGCCAATGATGTGACGGTGGTGGACTCTGCCGGCACACTGCTCTCCAGCAATGAGAAAGAGGCGCCGATGTCGGAAGGGCAGACAATGCAGGAGTATCAGGCACGTTTGGAGCAGCGTCTGGAGCAGCGTTTGACTGGCATGTTGGAGCAGGTGGTCGGCGTGGGGCAGGCTGTGGTGCGGGTGAGTGCCGATATCGATCGCCAGTTTATCGAGCAGGATAATACCCGCTACAATCCGGATGAGCAGGTGTTGCGCAGTCGTAAAACACTGCTTGAGGAGCATAATTCCAAGGGCGCGGCAGCGGTCGGGGTGCCGGGGCTGGCCTCCAATGCGCCGGGCGCGAACGGTATCGCGGCGGATGGTTCACGGGTCACGCCGACGCAGCCGGAGGATCGTGCTAAACGGCAAGAGGATTTGAATAACTACGAGATCAGCAATACCCATGAACATCGGGTGGTGCCGTTTGGCGGCATCAAGAAACTCTCCGTGGCGGCGATTGTCGGCGGTCACTACAAGAAGGATAAAGATGGTAATCAGCAGTTCGAGCCGTTGAGTAAAAAGGAGCTGGCCAATATCCAGCAGCTGTTGCAGGGGGCGATGGGTTACAACGAGGACCGTGGCGATAGCTTGAGTGTGAAGAGTATGCCGCTGGTGGATATCTCCAGCACTGCCGACCGCGATGCGTTGAGTGCGGCGGAGAACCGGATCTTCTATATGGAGATTGCCCGTTACAGTCTGGCCGCATTGGCGCTCTTCCTGCTGGCATGGTTCGTGTTGCGGCCGCTGGCGGGGCGTATCAAGGCTTCAGCCGAGCAGGAGGCGGCCAATCAGTCCGGCGTGGCGGGCGCGTTGACGGATGAGGCGATCAATCGTCTGGAGCATCTCGAACAGGTGAAATATAACATTCAAAACGAGCCGGATCGCGCCAGCAAAGTATTGCGTGAGTGGATGGATCCGGTATGAAGTCCAAACGACAACTGACAGGTGAGGATAAGGCGGCCATTCTGCTCTTCGCCCTCGGGCCGGAGGCATCTGCTCCGTTGGTGCGAGATCTCGATGATCAGACATTGACCCGGCTCGGCCGGCGCATGGCCGAGCTGGGTAAGGTGAGTACCGATCTGCTCAATTCGGTGGTGGATGAGTATCTTGAGCTGCATCGCTCGGAGGATCCCCTGCTGCGTTCAACGAAAAAGGATGTGGTGTCGCTGTTCAGATATGCGGTTGAGCAGGATCGTGCGGAGCGCCTGCTGGATGCACTGGATGCGCCGAAGACACTGAGTATCTGGGAGAAATTATCTCGCCTGAAACCGGAGATGATCGCCAATTCCATCCAATCGGAGCATCCGCAGACGGTGGCGCTGATTCTCGGCAATATCGATAGTGGCGTGGCCAGCCGCGTCATTGCCTTGCTGCCGGAGGATATGCAGCTGTCGGTGGTGATGCGGATGTCCAAGATCGAGTCGGTGCCGCGCGAGCTGGTGCAGGATATTGAAGAGACGTTGGAAAAAGAGCTGGCCGGCATGCAGGGTGAATCGGGTATCAGTTTTGACGGTATGGTCAGCGTGGTCGATATTCTCAAGGGGCTGGAGAAAGAGGTGGCGCGACCGATTCTCGATCAGCTGCGCGATAAAGATGAGGAGCTGTTCACGCAGGTAGATCGGTTGCTGCTGGTCTTTGAAGATCTCAAGGAGCTCTCCGATCGCGATATTCAGACGATTCTCAAACATATCTCCTCCGATGATCTGGTGAAATCCTTGAAGGGTGCCTCCGATGTGGTTGCGGAGCGCTTCTTCAGCAATATGTCGCAGCGGGCGGCGGAGATTATGCGCGAAGATATGGAAGTGATGGGGCCGATGAAGCTGGCGGATGTGGAAGAGGCGCAGCAGACGGTGTTGAAGACGATCCGTAAATTGGATGACGATGGTGCCATTACATTGAGTAGTTCCGATGATATGGTCTGATCGTGAGTAGTCTGAAGCCGCTTTCATTTCCGCAGGATGCTTCGCTGGAGCCGCAGACGGCGGGCGCTTTTCCTTATGCCGATCAGGCGCCGCAACCGACGCAGCCTGACCGCATGGCGCAGTTGGAGGCGATGCTCAAAGAGGTGCAGGGTCGGGCGGAGATTGTCGAAAAAGAGGCCTATGACAAGGCCTATCTGGCCGGTGAGAAGGCGGGCATGGCGCTGGGTAAAAAGCGCGGTGATCAGATTCTCGACGATCTGGAGCATGCCTTGCAGGGGACGACCCGGATGCTCGCGGCGATCAAGCAGGCATTTTCGGACGCTGCCCTGGATGTGGGGCAATATATTGCCGAACAGATCATCGCCGAACAGTTGCGGGCGGATCGTGGCACGCTGTTGAAAATCGCCGAGCAGGCGGGGGCGCAGTTGCCGGAACTGGCTGATTTGCGTGTTGCTGTATCACCGGAAGAGTTCAAGGAGTTTAAACAGATGCTGGATGAGGAGCGTTCATCGCTGTTGTTGGTGTGTGATGCGAGCGTGGCCGAAGGCAGTTGTCGGGTGATCTCATCCCAGCAGGATATTCTCATCGATCCGGTGGCAGCTGTGCAGCGTGCGGTCGATCAACTGCGCAGCACACTGCAGCAATCTGCGCCGCATGATGAGTGATCCGGCCGATCCAACCGCTTCCCCGCTGCAAAATCACCCGTTGTGGGATGCCGGCGCGCGTCAACAATGGTTGCAGGGCGAGCACTTTCAACAGCTGTTTCCGGTGCGTGGCAAGGTGCACAAGGTGCTCGGTCCGATGCTGGAGGCGACGGGGCTGAAATCGAGCATCGGCCATGCCTGCCGGATCAGTTGTCAGGGTGGCCATGAGATTGAGGCGGAGGTGGTCGGCTTTCGCGGTGACTATTCGTTGTTGATGCCGGTCGGTAGTACGCGTGGCATTGCACCGGGTGACCCGATCACGCCCGGTACGAGTATGCCCTCCATTCAGGTCGGCTCCCATCTGCTCGGGCGGGTGCTCAATGGTTTGGGTGAGCCGATGGATGAGCAGCCGATCAGCCGGACGGGGCGGCACTATCCACTGCATGGTAAGCGCATCAATCCCTTCAGTCGTCATATTATTGACGATCGGATGCGACTCGGGGTGCGGGTGATGGATGCCTGTATTCCGATGGGCTGGGGTCAGCGGATGGGCCTGTTTGCCGGCGCTGGAGTAGGCAAGAGTAGTCTGCTGGGCATGCTGGCGCGCAATTCGGATGCCGATGTGAATGTGATTGCGTTGGTCGGTGAGCGTGGCCGCGAGGTGCGGGAGTTTCTTGATCTCTCCCTTGGTGCAGAGGCGTTGCAGCACAGTGTGGTGGTGGTGGCGACTTCGGATATGCCGCCGGTATTGCGCATTCGCACGGCACATATGGCCACCGCGATTGCCGAGGCCTTTCGCGCCGAGGGGAAGAAGGTGTTGCTGATGATGGATAGCTTGACCCGTGTGGCACATGCGCAACGCGAAATCGGACTGATGCTCGGCGAGCCGCCGGCCAGTAAAGGGTACACGCCCTCCTGTTTTTCCATTATTGCGGAGCTGTTGGAGCGCTCCGGGCCGGGGGAGGCGGGTAGCGGTGATATCAGCGCGCTCTATACGGTGTTGGTTGAGGGAGATGATATTCAGGCCGATCCGGTGGCTGATGCGGCGATGTCGGTGCTTGATGGTCATGTGATTATGGATCGCACACTGGCTGAGCAGGGGCACTATCCGGCGATCAGTGTGCTGCGCAGTGTCAGCCGGCTCGATACCCAGCTGCTCTCCGATGAGCTGCTGCAGGCGGTGCGTCTGTTCCGCAAGAAGGTTGCGATGTATGAGCGCATGGAGGATATGATCTCCATCGGTGCTTATGAGAAGGGGAGTAATCCGGAGCTCGATCAGGTGATCGCATTGATGCCGGAGATTCGGGAGTTTTTGCAGCAGAAACCGGATGAGTTCAGCAGCAATGAGGAATCGGCACAGCGATTGCTAGAGTTGGTCAGTAGGCTATCCTACGAGGAGAATTTGCATGAAGCTCAGAACATCGCAAATCTTGGCACAGCTCAGTGAGCAGGATCGCAACAAAGCCGAGGCGGAGCTGGCCGAGATTCAGGGGCGAAAAATCCGCTTGCTGGAGCTGAGAGAGCAATCCTTGCAACGCATTCAGAGTCTGCATGTGCAGCGTAACGAGACCATTGCCCGCCCGCATGCGGCCAGTTTGTTGCAGGCATTTGAACTCTCGCTGCGTGAGCAACAGACGATGTTGGCGGCGATTGCGCAGCATCTGGAAGAGGTCGAAGCGGATAAACAGCGGGTATTGGTGCTGTTTGCCGAGGCGTACCGTACACAACACACCTATGAAGAGATGCACCAGCAACGTAAACGACAGCTGCGTCGCAGGGAAGAGCAGCAGCAGCAGCGTCAAATGGATGACATGATCGCTGCGCGCAAAGTGGTGGGGCGTTCCTGAGATGAAACGATTATACGCAACGCTGCTCTTTGCGGCGATCGCACTGCTACTCTCTGCGAAAGTCACGCTGAATATCTGGTTGCCTCTGCCCGCCGGCGAGTCGGGCAGTCAGGTGGCAGCGGCGACCAGCGCGGTTCGTTCTGTTGTCCATGTCCGTCCTGTTTCTGTTAATCAACACGCCAAGCAAACACATGTCGCGCCGGAGCCGGAACAGTCCGGCGGGACTGCCCCTGCCGAGATTGCATCTGCTCCACGGCAGGCGGCATCGCCTTCGTTGCCCGAGCATCTGCCCGCTGCGCTGCCGAGTGCGACACTCTCTGTCCGTTTTTCAGTCGATGAGCTGGCCAAATTGCCGCTGGCCAAACTGGCAGCCTATCTGATTCCCGCCGCCAATGCCGAAGCAAACAGTGCTGAGCAGGCGATCATTGAGGATAAGACCTTGGCTTCACTGCGTCAGTATCGGAATCAGCTGGATGCGCGCGCGGCGGAGCTGGATAAACAGGAGGCAAGCCTGAAAGCAGCTGAAGAGCAGTTGAAACAGCGCATCACTGAGCTGGAACAGCTGGAGGCGAGTATTCAGCAGCGGTTGCAGGATGAGGCGAAGATCAAGAGCAAGAAGATCAAGCGGCTGACTGCAGTCTATCAGGGCATGAAGCCAGATAAGGCAGCGCCGGTGATTGCGCAGATGGAGCTGGCAACGGTGGTGAAGATTTTCCTGCAGATGGATGAGAAGAAGGTGGGCAAGATCCTCTCCTACTTGCCGCCGGATAAGGCGGTTCGGATCAGCCAGGCGATGACCCGTCAGATCAGTACGGTGAAGTAGATGTTGACCACATTGAAACAGCTGTGGCAGCAAGCGGTGGAGAGCAAGCCGCGTAAGGCGCCGCACGATTTGGCACTGGCCGTGGCGGGGTTGATGGTGGAGGTGATGCGCATGGATGGTCACCTTCACGAAGCCGAGCGTGCCACGATCATCGGTGCACTGCAGGCGCGTTTTGACCTCGACGCGGAGGAGGTGGAGCAGCTGATTGCGCGGGCAAGCTCCAAGGTGGAGCTGGCGCTCGATATGCATCAGTTTACGTCGGTGGTGGTGAAGGGTTTTTCGACCGAAGAACGGGTGGCGATATTGGCTGAGCTGTGGGCTGTGGCTCAAGCGGATGGCCATGTGGATCCCTATGAAGAGCAGCTCATTCGCCGTGCTGCCGAACTGCTCGGCTTACACCATACACAATTCATCGAGGCGAAGATTCAGGCGGGTATTTGATATAGGCTGACACAATCCGCGTCCGCTGGTGGATTTTTTGAGGAGAAACTCTAGATTGCCGCGAAATTTTGCGGTGATGTTGTGAGTGCTCGCTATCTATGCGATCCATCAGGCAATCGTTATTGCAATCAAAACAAATAGTAACTCTTGAGTAACAAAATGGTGAGGCTACCATTTTGTTACTCAATCGTTGGGTGTTTGCAACGCGACTTGAGTCGCTATTCAGCTACGTGCTGGAACTATTCAGATCGCCCATGGATTGTTCGATAGCAAGGCGAACACGCGCAGTGTGCTGCTGCACATGAGCATGTTCAACGCAGCTAGCGGGCAAACCGTAGGATGAGCTGAATAGTTACAACAAATAAAAATAATCGATATGAGATGCAGGGCGGCTGGCGTTGTCGGCGGCTTCTTGATTTGCGGAGAGAGTGATGATTCAAACAGATGTGAAAGAGCTTGGCCCACAGGAATACCTGGTGACGGTCACCGTGGCACAGAGTGAGTATGACCGGATTTATGGTGAGAAGCTGAAGAGGCTCTCGACACAGGTGAAGATGCCTGGTTTTCGGCCGGGGAAGACGCCGGTT
>Ga0256829_1001665_pt1 | contig 17828 bp, 17 predicted proteins | sample 131447metaG_FD_185979 | JGI IMG/M metagenome (GOLD analysis project Ga0256829, IMG submission 185979) | Hydrothermal vent microbial communities from Lau Basin, Pacific Ocean - 131-447 | ecosystem: Environmental > Aquatic > Marine > Hydrothermal vents | place: Pacific Ocean: Lau Basin | collected...
TTTGCATCGTAGGTTGCAAGTAAAGTTGTAAGGTCAGACCATAAGTATTTTTCAACCACTACACCATCAATGAGTTTCGCTACTCTTTGGTTGTTTGCGTTGTGTTTGTAAGTGATAGTTTTAGTAGGCGTTGTTACCTCTAAGAGTTCTCCCAAAGTTCCATAGGTGTATGTGGTAGTGCCTTGTGGTGTAGTCTTTTCTGTTAAGTAGCCATCGTCATCATAAGTGTATGTGTTTTGTCCATACACTACAAGATTATCATCAAGGGTATATGATGCTGTAACCGTTGTGCCGTTAACTGTGGCAGTTGCTCTGTTTCCGTTGGCATCGTAGGTGTAGCTCTCACATCCTTGGTGGGATGGCAATCCCACCCTACAGGCTTTGGTGAGTCTTCCTCTTTCATCATAAGTATAACGGTAGACTTTTTTTCTTTGACCTTGTAGCTTTTCTACTTTTTTAACTATTTGTCCAAGTTTGTTTCTTTTGAGTCTGATACGTATGGCATTGTCTTTTTGTTTGCGTAGTTCACCGTATCTGTTTATCTTTGTAACTTGTCTATAGTTCCCGTCACTCAAGATAATTTTTCTATTCTTTTGTTTTCTTGTGATGGTGTAGGGTGCGATTGCCATCGCACCAACAGAAGTCAATTCACCATCATCATTATAAATGTAGTTCTCTGTTTGTCCTGCGTAGGTCATACTTATTGGGTTAAAATCATTATCGTAAGTATACTCTATAGCTTGGTTAAGTTGTCCACTTTGTACTATGCTTGTGACTAACGTCCCATCATAGGTGAAGCTAAAGCTTTCACTTCCTTTGCTTATTTGTCTGATATTACTTTGACACGCATAACTATAGTTCGTAGTCCCTTCCTCTGTTTGTATGCTTGTGACTCTTCCGTTGGTGTAGGTAGTGCCTATGGTTTTACCACTAGGTTTGGTTATTTGTGTGACACGACGTTGTTTGTCGTAGGTGTAGGTGGTTTGTTTTTGTTCTGGGCTTGTGTAGAGCGTTCTTTTGTTTACACCATTGTAAGAGAAGGTATGATCTGCTGGGGTGGGTACGGTTCTTTTTATGGGGTTACTGTTAGCATCGTAGTCGAAGTATTCTACACTTCCATCTGCGTAGGTGGTTTGTATGCGTCTGTCTCTACTGTCGTAGGTGTAGCTTGTGGTATGTTGTAATGGGTCTGTGGTGGTAGCTAGGTTACCTTTAGCATCATAGGTATAGGTAGTGGTTCTGTTACCTGTGGTCTCTTGTATGACTTTGCCTTGTGGGCTATAGGTGTAGGTTGTTTTATGCAGACCATAAGGTTTTACCTCTAATGGCTGTTTCATTTGAGGGTCATACTGTATATGGCTTCTTTTACCTAGTGGTGAGATGCTTATGTCTCTGCGTCGTTTAAAGTTTTTTATCTGTGTAGAGGTTTTAGCGTTTGTGGTAGAGGTGTTTACTATGCGTTTTAGCGTTCCGTCTTGTTTTACGGTGTAGGCTTTGGTGAAAAGGGTGGTGTTGGTAAGTCCACTAGGGGTAGTCACGGTACTGCTCTCTAACACACGTTTATCTGTATAGACATCTTTAAAGAGTGAGCCATCTGGGTTTGTTTTATAGAGATTGGTTGTAGTCATACCACAGCTTTTAGTGCTACTCATACTGTCATCTATGCTATTACTGTATTCGACTACATCACCAGTAGGGAGTATCTTCTCAGTACGAAGCGTAGTATTGTTCTCTAAGAAGTGGTTTTTATAGACGATGACGTCTCCACTGGCACGTGTGACGGTATGGGAGCCGTAGCTCTCTGCTGTGTTTGAGCCGAAGAGCCATTGGGCTTGTTCGGCGTCTATGACTTTTACGACATTGCCAGCATCATCAAAGAAGTGTAAAAAACGGTTCCCTTTTGGTTCTGTCTCTACTGTCATCAAGTGACGTTCATACTCAAAGGCGTAAGAGCTGCTGTCTTCATACTGCACTTCTGTTAAATCACCGTTATCATCTATGCTTAAAAGCGTTCTCTGCCCCGTAGGAGCGACGATAGCCGTCACTGTACCATTGCCATCTCGTTCAAGAGTTGAAATTTCTCCATAAATATCGGTCACTGTTACTAATCTACTCACATTATCATACCCAAAAGTGGTTTTTGTCTCTTTTGTGTAGAGGTCTCTGATGCTTTGGAGTGTACCATTTGCATCAAAAAGCATCTCATTTGAGTCAGATTTGATGACTGTAAGATTGTTTTCTACTGTACTGGTATCTACCACACGTACCACACCAGAACCATAATGCACCCTGTCACCCACAAGCCTCGCATAAGCACTCACAGACCAGCCATGAGCCACCTCTGTACTGTTCCACTCAGCAGAGTCATAGTGCAATCCAAAGCCCACCCCATCGAGAGGGATGTCTTCATGGAAAGACTGGTCTCTTGGGGAGACGTAGGAGGAGATTTGTTCATTTTTTTCTTCAGGGCAAGTATCTGTTCTTTTCATACATCTATACAACGTTGCACACGCTACACGTGAGGCTTCTCTATGTCCTCCAAGGCTACTACACTCTGCTGTTTTGTCTGTAGTGCTGTTCTCTGCCCAGTTAAAAAGTTCTTTCTCATTGCTAACATCAGGAGGGTATGCCTCATAAGGACACATACATCTATAACTCGTCTCACAATTTACACGCTGTTGTTGTACCTTTCCTAATTGACCTGTACATTGTCCAGATAAATCATTAGGAGGCCAACTATAGATAACTGATTCGTGGTCTTTCAGTGCTGGAAAGCTTGTATCGTCCTCTGTACACGCAGGTACATTGTCCACACATTTAGGAGGGTCAAATGAGGTGTCTAGGGTTTGGTTGTCATCACACTTGGGTACTATAGGCTTACAAATAGGTGGCGTAGTATTCTTATCTAGGTAATCATCGGGTGTACATTTTGGTACACAGATAGGTGGATTATAAGAAGTATCTAACGTTTGCTTTTGATTACACTTTGGTACACACATTGGAGGGGTAAAAGAGGTGTCCAATGTTTGGTTTATGTCACACATTATTGTTACCATTTTACATCGTTTATAGTTAATACACTGAAGTGTCGCTTTCTCTAAAGATCCATTGTTATTAGAACATTTTTCTTCGAAAGTTATACTATTTAAATTGTCACTACTCCATGGTTCAGAATAAGTAAAATTATTCTCTTTTGCAGGAAATTGTATATCTTTCAGATGACATGCACAATAAAACTTATAAGCTGCCTTAAATCCCCATGTATAGAAGATATACGGATTACCTGTAACATATTGTATGCAAGGGACAGGAGAACCATCTGAACAATTATTGGTACCTGCATAGTTATAAGTATTAACTATATGATAATCTATCCATCCCCCTGTTTGGGCACATGCATTTGTTACATGTAAATATTCTGCCTTTAATAAATCAGAAGTAAAATAAATCACAAGTAAACCTATCAATATTTTTTTCATTTGTTGCTTCCCCATTCCTTAAGATATAAATAAAAATACTATCTGAAAATGGGGGGGGGGATGTCAAGGATATATATCAAAGGCAATAGATTTTTTCCTTTACTTTCTCACAAAAAGTTTCAAATGACGGTAAATCTAAGTTTGATTCCCCTTGCTTCGTTCCCCACATAGGTTCAGGGTAGTAACTGTCTTCTTCAAAACGTGCCATAATGTGCCAATGCACATGGGGCATATAGTTTCCAAAAGAAGCGATATTTATTTTGGTAGGGTTGTAGTATGCTATCATCTCTTTTTCTACTATATCCAGTAGATAATAAATCTCAAACTTTAACACACCAGGGACTTCGCTCATCTCTTTGTATGGCGTTTGTGTAAAGATTTTCAGCCAAGGGATTTCTGATTTTTCTACTTCTATTTTGATATTTTCATTTTCATAAATGACTGACATTAGCGTATCCTTTTTATGTGTCGTTTCCCAAGCTTATAAATGCTGGATGCTTGATTGTTTTGTACAAGAGGTTCTATAATCACATTAGCATTTTCTTTAGCAAACTGTGCATCATAGTGATGATTACTTAGGTTTGCCGAAGTTGTGTAAGCCCACTTTAAACGGTCTAAAAGATAAAGGTGATTTTGGTTGTGTATACGTCTATATGAGTATGTATTTGGGAAGATAAAGGTACTTTTTTGACTTCTACGGACTCTGTTCTTATGTACCTTTGGAATACGTGTAAATGTTTGAAGTGTTTTTAGACTATTGACTGCTTTGATGTAATGTTTGTGAGGAGGACGTTGTTTTATGGTAGTTAGTTTTTCAGCATTTTGGGAGACAAAACCGATAGTTGTATCGGTTTGTGTCAAGAAAACTAAATTATGCATCTTAACTAAGGTAGTCTTGGAGTGCTTTAGGTTGAAGTTCTCCATTGGTTGCTTTAAGTTCTTTTATCGCCATCGCGGTAGCACGTGCTGCAGCGATAGTAGTAAAGTACGCGACATGGTTTGAAAGAACAGATTGTCTGATGGTTCTAGCATCTGTTTTACTTCCTGCATTGTCAGAAGTGTTGATAGCGATGGCTATCTCTTCATTTTTAATCATATCATCGATATTTGGACGACCTTCAGAAATTTTGAGTACTTTTGCTGCTTCTACACTTGCACTTTGAAGTGCGGTAAAAGTACCTGAAGTAGCAACGATTTCAAAACCAAGATCAGTAAACATTTTGGCGACTTCACCTGCTTGTGCTTTATCATTTTCTGTTAGAGATAAGAAGACTTTACCTTCAAGTGGTATGTCATTTTTCGAAGCAAATTGTGCTTTTGCAAAAGACATTCCGAAGTTGTCAGATATACCCATTACTTCACCTGTAGACTTCATCTCAGGGCCTAAGATAAGGTCTGATCCTGGAAGTTTATTGAAAGGGAAGACAGCTTCTTTTACGGCAACATGGTTTTTAAGGTTTGGTTCCATGATTTTTTTATCGAAATTCACAACATTAAATGTGTCGTAGAATTTTAATGCCTCTTTTAAGTTACCTTGTATCATCACTCTTGTTGCTACTTTAGCCAGAGGTACACCTGTCGCTTTTGAAACAAATGGTACTGTTCTAGATGCTCTAGGGTTTACCTCGATAAGGTAAATCTCACCCTTATGTATGGCATACTGTATGTTCATAAGCCCCACAACACCAAGACCAAGTGCAATCGCAGCTGTTTGCTCTTTGACTTTTTCTTGTAACTCAGCTGAGATGCTTACCGGAGGCAGTGAACAAGCAGAGTCACCAGAGTGGATACCTGCTTCTTCGATATGCTGCATGACTGAGCCGATGTAGACATCTTTTCCATCACAAATAGCATCAACATCAAGTTCAATAGCATTGTCAAGGAATTTGTCTATGAGTACAGGTGCATCGTTAGATACAGATACTGCTTCATCCATATATTGGTTAAGCTCTTCGTCTGAATAAACTGTTTTCATACCACGTCCACCAAGAACAAACGAAGGACGTACAAGTACAGGGTACCCGATACGGTTTGCCACAACAAGAGCTTTGTCTTTTTCAAAGACTGTACCGTTGTCTGGCTGTTTGAGTCCAAGGTCATTAATAAATGCAGAGAAAAGTTCTCTGTCTTCTGCAAGGTCGATGACTTTAGCGGTTGTACCAGAAATCTTTGCACCAATAGCAGTTAAATCTTTAGCCAACTTCAATGGTGTTTGCCCACCAAAGTGAACGATGACCCCATCTGGCTTTTCAAGCTCAATGACGTTTCTTACGTGCTCAAAGTCAATAGGCTCAAAGTAGAGTACATCAGACGTATCATAGTCAGTAGATACAGTCTCTGGATTACAGTTATACATAATGGACTTTACACCCATATCTTCCAGAGCAAAGGCAGCATGTACACAACAGTAGTCAAACTCAATCCCCTGACCAATACGGTTAGGCCCACCACCAATAACAAGTACCTTCTTCTCATCAGATTCCGGCATTTTAGCTTGTGGAAGTTTTGTAATGTTTGTTGTTGAGTAAAGATATGGCGTAAGGGCTTTAAACTCAGCAGCACAAGTATCTACTTCGTTATACTCTAAGGTGACACCAGCTTTTTCTCTAGCATTGTAAATGTCATTTTCAGAAAGAGTAAGACCCTCTTTTTTATTGATGACTTCAGCAATCATCGCATCTGAGAAACCTTCGGCTTTGACTTCACGGAGTCTTGAGGCATCTGAGAGTAGGGCGATGTCCATCTCTTTTTCACGAAGTGCGAGCTCTTCTAGTTGGTAGAGGAACCATCTGTCTATTTTACAAAGATCAAAGATAGCATCCACCGTCATACCACGTCTAAGACCTTCAAAGACATAGAGCATACGGTCAGCATGAGAACGACGAATCTCACGTACAAGCTCTTCTCCATCACATTTAATAGGATTAAATCCTGTAAGTCCAGTTTCTAGTGAACAAAGTGCTTTTTGGAAAGACTCTTTAAACGTACGGCCAATAGCCATTACTTCACCTACTGATTTCATCGCAGTAGTCAGTGTTGAGTTTGCCATGGGGAATTTCTCGAAAGTAAATCTAGGAAGTTTTGTCACGATGTAGTCAATGACAGGTTCAAATGATGCGGGGGTACCTGTAATGTCATTGGTAATCTCATCGAGTGTAAATCCAACGGCAAGTAGGGTAGCCACTTTAGCGATAGGATACCCTGTTGCTTTGGAAGCCAGTGCAGAGGAGCGTGAAACTCTTGGGTTCATCTCGATGACAATCATACGACCTGTGTTAGGATTGATAGAGAACTGTACGTTAGAACCACCTGTATCTACACCGATTTCACGTAAGATTTTAAAAGAGGCATCACGCATGTTTTGATACTCTTTATCTGTAAGTGTAAGGGCAGGGGCTATGGTGATACTGTCTCCTGTATGGGTACCCATAGGGTCAAAGTTTTCGATGGAACAAACGATGATACAGTTATCGGCCTTGTCACGGATAACCTCCATTTCGTACTCTTTCCAACCAAGCAAAGATTCCATAATCTCAATTTCACTGATAGGAGAAGCATCTAAGCCTTCTTGGGCAAGTTTTTTGAATTCATCGATGTTATATGCCACACCTGATCCTCCACCAGCCATAGTAAATGAAGCTCTTGAGATAACGGGGAAACCTATCTCTTTAGCAAGTGTGAGTGCTTCTTCAAGGTTGTAGGCATTGGCACTTTTTGGTAAATCCATACCAATCTTTATCATCGCTTCATTAAAGAGATGTCTATCTTCACCCTTTTTAATGGCAGCAGGGTTTGCACCTAGAAATTCAACACCATCAAGCATACCAGCATCATTCATATCCATAGCAACGTTCAGTGCTGTCTGTCCACCCATGGTTGGCAAGATAGCATCTACATTTTCAGCTTTGATGATTTTAGAAATAATTTCTGGGGTGATAGGTTCAATATAGGTTCTGTCTGCAAACTCTGGGTCTGTCATAATAGTCGCAGGGTTAGAGTTGATAAGTACTACTCTGTAGCCTAGTTCTTTCAGTGTTTTAGCAGCTTGTGTACCAGAGTAGTCAAATTCACAGGCTTGTCCAATAACAATGGGTCCTGAACCGATAAGTAAAATAGTGTTGATGTCAGTGCGTTTTGGCATAGAGAGATACCCTTGATTTTTAGTTTGATATTATACAGGAGAAAGGTACAAAAAGCCCTTAAAAAAGGGCAAAATTATCTTAAATTTAAAAGGGTTTAAAAGAGGTCTAAGGTACTTCTTTTGGCTTTTCTTTTTCTTTTGGCTTTTTTGGCTTTTGGAACGATTGGGTGTTCTTCTACGGCTTCTGGTTCTACCAAATCTTCTTGTGTTTGGTCTATACGAGAGGGGATACTCGAAACTATCGACTGTGATTGATTGATGTCTTCAACATGTGTCATGGCGGGAGCAGTGGTATTGGTTTCATTTATAGTCACAAAAGGTTTAGTGGCTATCTGTGTTTTATAACGGTCAAAATTATCGGTTAAATGTGCTTTTGCATCATTGATAAGGAAAAATGTTTTAGGATGAAAAATATCACTATAGGTCTTGATATAGGCAACAGTATAAGAACTTTGTACTTCTACTTTTGTAACGATACCTACAGGAATATTGGCAAAAAATATACCGTCTAGCCCTGAAGTAATCACTTTATCGCCTTTTTGAATGTTGTGCCATTTTGGGATAAATTTTATCATCATTTCATTTTGTTCATACCCCAATGCAATACCTGGGGCATTTGTTTTACCTATAAAGACAGAAAAACGGCATTTATTGTCTGAGGTAAGGTAGCCATAAAGTTGATTGTTATTGACTCTTGCTGTACCTGCGACCACACGACCTTGTATAAGTCCATACAGTTTGTTCTCTACCAAACCTTTTGGTTTGGTAAGAATGACTTGTGAAAAACTGTTGAGCTTTACATAAGAAATAGTTTGAATAATGGAAATAGAAGCTAAAGGTAAACGGCTTAAATTTGGCAATGCTTTATAGATGTTTTTCACTTGTTCTATATAGTGCATCTGTTCAAGGAGACGTTTACGTAGTACACGGTTCTCACGAGAGAGCTTTTCTATAGACTCTTTTTGAAAGATATAGCTATGGCTTTTGTCTTCTAAATCTTGTGTGAAATTTTTATAACTTTGTTTAATGGGGTTTATGGCACCCAAAAGCGTATCGGTGATACGCTCGTCATTTCGTGACAGTAGGACTGTTAACATGAGTAACAGTATGGCGATGATGACGAGTCTAGTCTTCATATGCCATTTGTTGGAGTAAATCTATTTCATCTAGTGCGATACCTGTACCATTTGCAACAGCGAGTAGAGGGTCTTCAGCTATATATACTGGAAGCTTAACAAGATCAGAAAGATATTTGTCTAATCCACGGATAAGTGCACCACCACCAGTAAGTACGATACCATTTTCTACGATATCTCCTGCAAGTTCTGGAGGGGTTTGCTCCAATACAGCTTTGAGTGCATCTGCGATCTCTTCAAGAGAGTCTTTCATCGCTGCTCTTATGTGCTCAGATGTCACTTCCATAGAAGCAAGACTACCTTCTACCTGATCTCTACCTCTTACAGTCGTTACCAAATCTTCGTCTAATGCAACAGCCGTTCCTATAGTGATTTTAAGTTCTTCTGCAACTCTATCACCGATAAGGAGGTTAAAGTTTTTCTTGATGTAGTCAATGATTGCTTGGTCAAGGTTGTCTCCTGCCACACGGATAGACTTTGAAAGTACCAATCCACCTAGTGACGTTACACCAATCTCCGTAGTTCCTCCCCCGATGTCTACAACCAAGTTTCCATTAGGGTCTTTTACCGGGATACCTGCACCAATAGCAGCAGCCATTGGCTCTTCTATAAGATAAACATAACGCGCACCTGCATTTTCAGCAGAGTCTTTTACTGCACGTCTTTCCACTTGTGTTAGCCCATAAGGTACACAGATGATAATACGTGGAGAAAAGAAACCTTTTCTTTTATGTGCTTTTTCGATGAAGTAACGAATCATCATCTCTGTGACTTCAAAATCAGCGATAACACCATCTTTCATAGGGCGTATAGCTTTGATGTTTCCTGGCGTTTTACCTACCATGTCTTTGGCTTCTTGACCGACTGCCAAGATACGCTCTTGTCCATGCTTATCATATTGTATCGCAACCACTGAAGGTTCATTAATGCTAATTCCTTGTCCTTTTACCAGTACAAGTGTATTTGCTGTCCCCAAGTCAATCGCTAAATCGTTGGAGAACATTCCTAAGAGTCTTTTAAACATTTTTCATTTCCTTTGTGTTATGCTGTTTTTTTATTTTTTATATAGAGTGGTTTTGTACCATTCTCAACCACATCTTCTGTGATGATGACTTCATAATGTGCCAACTCTGGGAGTTCATACATAATATCAAGCAGTATCTCTTCAAGTATAGAGCGTAAGCCTCTCGCACCCGTTTTTCTTTCAATTGCTTTTTGTGCAATGAGTGAAAGTGCATCTTCTTCAAAACTCAATGTCACATCATCAATCTCAAAGAGTTTCTGATACTGTCTAACCAGCGAGTTTTTAGGCTCAACGAGTATACGTACCATATCTTCTTTACTTATCTCACCAAGTGTTGCAAGTACATGTAGACGACCAATGAGTTCAGGGATAAGCCCATAAGTAACCAGATCATCTGCCTCTACAAGGTGAAGAAGGTTCTCTTCATCTTTCTTAGAGCGTTTTTCTTGACCAAAGCCAAGTGTGTTTGCACCAAGTCTTCTCTTAAGAATATCATTAAGCCCATCAAATGCACCGCCACAAATGAAGAGTATATTTGACGTGTCTATCTGTATAAAGTCTTGATTAGGGTGTTTACGTCCACCTTTTGGTGGGATATTTACAACCGAACCTTCGATGAGTTTAAGTAGGGCTTGTTGCACACCTTCTCCAGAAACATCACGTGTAATAGAACGGTTCTCACCCATACGTGCAATCTTATCTACTTCATCAATGAAAACAATACCTTGTTCTGCACGTTTTGGGTCACCATCTGCTGCCATGAGAAGTTTCGTAAGGATGTTTTCTACATCTTCACCTACATAACCTGCTTCAGTAAGGTTCGTAGCATCTGCAATAGCGATAGGCACATTTAAAAATCTAGCAATCGTTTGTGCTAAAAGTGTCTTTCCTGAACCTGTAGGTCCGATGAGAAGTACATTTGACTTTGCCAATTGTGTTTCATCATCTATATTGTCTTTAAAAATACGCTTATAGTGGTTATATACGGCCACAGAAAGTGTTTTCTTTGCTTTCTCTTGACCTATTACATATTCTGAAAGCATACTGTCTATCTCTTTTGGTGTATAGAGTGTTTGTGTCGTTAGCTCTGCTTGAGATTCTTCTTGCTCTTCATCTCCAAACAAGATTTTATACGCAGATACCACACAGTTTGAACAAATATATGCACTTTCCCCTGCTATAAGTGGGTTTTCTTCGCTCTCTTGTGCTTCACAAAAGCTACAAGCTTTGTTTGTTCTCATTGGTTGTCCTCATTGTTTTTATCTTCATTCTTTACGCGAATAAACGGTATACCTCGTTTAGAAGTTTTTATAAATTCACAAAGTTTTGTTACTTTGTCTGATGTCGTTGTCTCAAAAATATTTTGCGCCACTTCTTGTAAAGGTTTACCCTGTTCAAAAAGTTCTCTATAGGCAGCTTTGAGTGCATTGATTTCTTCTCTTTCCATCTGACGTCTAAGTCCTGTAAGGTTTAGACCTCTAAGGTTGGCACGGTTTCCTTCAGCTAGACAGTAGGGAGGGATGTCTTGTGCTAAAGCAGAAGCACCACCTACCATCGCATAGTCACCGATGTGTACAAACTGATGCACAGGCGTAAGACCACCGATAACCACATGGTTACCTAGCTCAACATGTCCTGCAAGCGTAGCGCCATTTGCCAAGATACAGTTATCACCCAAAATGACATCATGACCTAGATGCACGTAACCCATGAGAAGGTTTCCGTTACCTATCTTAGTCACTGAACCTCCACCTTTGGTTCCAGGGTTAAGAAGGGTGAACTCTCTGATGGTATTGTTATCTCCGATGATAAGTTCAACATCTTCTCCGTCAAACTTCAAGTCTTGAGGTATGGTACCTACAGCAGCGTGAGGAAAAATACGGTTATTTTTACCTATGGTTGTTTTTCCTTCGATGACTACGTGTGAAGCAACCGTGGTATCGTCTCCAATACACACTTGTGCCCCAATAAACGAAAAAGGACCAACAGAGACATTTTCTCCTAATACAGCGCCATCTTCAATAACGGCTGATGTATGAATAGTAGACATCAAAGACCTATTTGTCCACTATCATAGCTTTAAGTTCAGCTTGCGCAACCACTTTGTCATCTACGTATGCTTTTGCATCAAGTTGCCATATGGCGCCTTTGTTTTTAATGACATTGATTTTGTAGACAAGTTTATCACCTGGTGTGACAGGTGCTCTGAATTTTGCTTTATCGATACTCATAAAGTAAACGACTTTATTTTCTATGTCTTCTTTTGTCACGCCATCCATACTTTTAAAGGCAAGTACACCACCTGCTTGCGCCATACCTTCGATAATCATGACACCAGGGTAAATAGGGTGACCAGGGAAATGTCCTTGGAATACAGGCTCTGAAATAGAAACATTCTTATAAGCTTCTATGTGCTCACCAACGGTAAGTTCTGTAATTCTGTCCACTAAGAGAAATGGATATCTGTGAGGTAGTATTTCTTGAATTTCAACGACGTTATAAAGCACTAGGAAACCTTTTTATAAAAATTGTCTCATTTTATCTAAAAGTTGGTAAAAAAGTGATAATTGACCCGCTAAAGTTCTATTAGCACTTCTTTTACATCGCTAAAGGTACGGCTTTGACAACGAAGCTCTACTTTTTTTGTAGGTATTTCATCCACTACCATAATGACAGAGAGATCATAAGGAGTTACTCCAAGTTTACTACGTAAAGTAACCTCATCAGAAAAAGAGGGTGGGTTAAAGATGAGTTCTGTGACATTTTCATAGTTCGTTTCTGCAATAGCATTATAAGTAGCAAGTGTAATGAAACGTACCTCATCACGGTTCATGTGATGTACTTCTCCCACAGTGTATTCGACCTTGCCTCTGCTGTATTCATTTTTAATGCTTGAGTAGGGTAAAAAGTGTGCAGGTGTGACTACTTTACGTACTTTCAGCCAGCCCATAGTGAGTCGCCAGTTTAAAAAGCGTTGTTTGATGATTTTATGTGGTCTATGTGCTTCTTCCAATACCCAACGTTTCTCGTACATTTCTATACGTTCTTCTATAGATTCAGGTTGTATTTGTTGTGATATCGGCACGAAAAGTTCATCTGCCATTTTTGCCTGCTGGTCTCTTTGGATGTTGAGCGCATAGAGGCAGCCACAGTAGTCTTGTCGGTACAGTGCATCTTCTTTGGCTAAGATGTTTTGCTCTTGTGTGCCAGAATTTTTTCTGTAATCTGGCGCTACAAATTTGACACCTAGACTCTCTCCTAGTGCATCACCAGCTACTTGTAGTTGTTCGAGTGATTTTTTAGGACTGGTAAGGAGTGTAGAGGTGTAGCTCGATTCTCCAAGTTCTTTGGCTTTATGTGCAGAGACTTCAAAGCGTCTGTCAAAACAGATACCACAGCGTGCACCTTTCTCTGGTTCACTCTCCCATCCTTTGACAAGAGAGAGCCATTTTTCAACATCATACTCACCCTCTATGAGGTCAATACCCAGCATCTTACAGCTTCGTTTGACATCTAGCAGACGTAAGTAGTACTCAGAGTAAGGGTGGATGTTTGGGTCATAGAAAAACCCTGTAAGTTTTTCTTCTGGGTACTCTTCTTGGAGTTTTTGGAGAAAATAGTGACTATCGACACTGCAACATATATGTACTAACAGGGTATATCCTTTCTAAAGATGTGTAGGGTGTTGTACCCTTAGAACACCAAAAATTGGAATTAACGGTGTTGTCATGGGACAACACCCTACGGTTCCATAATTATATTCGCAACATTTTTAGAACTTCCATGTCCTAAATATGTACGTAACTCTTCTGCTTTTTGGGCGAAGATTTCTCGGTCGGTATTGTAGTACTCTTTTAAGAGCTTGTCAACTGTGACTTCTTCTTGGAGGATTTCATTGTGCAATGTAGTATTATTGTAGTTGCTCAGTATGATGTTTGCAAGTCCCACTTGTTTGATACCAAGCAGTTTTGTTCCTATGAAAAAGTCCACCTTCTTAGCAATGTAAGCAAGCGTAAAAGGTACACCTATAAGTGCAGCTTCAAGTGTGGCAGTACCAGAACAGACAAAAGCAAACTCAGAACGTCTGAGTGCTTCATGGGTATCTCTGACTATTTCAAACTCACGGTTCCCTCTGTAGAGTTTTGCTATCTTGTTTCTACTAAAAGATGGAGGAATGACCAGTAAAGGGCGTATATCATTGCCAAGTTTACGTCTAAGTTCTAAGAAAATGGGCATCAAACGCATTATTTCTGACTTTCTACTTCCTGGCATAAAGGTGATGATATTTTTTGTCTCTTCTTCATTTCGGTGTACGTTTATCTCATCTAACAAAGGATGACCTACATACTGTGCTTTGCCTTGTGGATAGTAGTCTGTTTCAAAAGGGAGTATACCTAAGAGTTTGTCACAGTACTGTTCTAGTTTTATAGCACGCTTTGGACGACTAGCCCATATCTGCGGTAAAATGTAGTAGATTATCTCTTTGTCAGGATACGCTGTTTTAAGTTTCTTCGCAAGTGGCAAGTTGAACCCAGAAGAGTCCATAAGCAACACTTTATCCACATCTTTGGCAAGTGCTACCATCTCATCTGCCACCTTAAAGAACCAACGCAGTTTCTTAATGGCATCCACCACACCCATAATAGCCATCTCGCTGATGTCATACAGTGGCGTACCATTCTCTATGTTCTTGTCAAAGATACCCATGAGTTCTACATCATGTGTATGTTTCAGTACCTCTTTTAAGTGGAGGTTAGAGGAGGGTTCTAGGGCTGAGACTAAGAGTTTCATATTTTTTACTTAAATAATTCACTATGGCTACCTATATCTACAAGGGCCAAAGTATTATTTTTTATTCGATAAATGAGTAATAAATCGGGTTTGATATGACACTCCCTAAATGCTTCAAGGGAACCTTTGAGTTGGTGGTCTTTGTATTTAGCTTCAAGTATCTCATCATTTAACAGTGTATAAATAATGTCTATATATGATTGTTCTTCTTTATCGGATAATTTTAACTTTTTATAGCTTCTTTTAAAGCTATTTTCTCGAGTAAGTTTATATTTCACGCTTTTAAATCTTTCATCATTTCTTCTACGCTAGCATATTCTACAGTATTACCATCATTTAGAGACTTTATAGTCTTTTGAAGTCTTTTTGTAGGTATTTTCACTTCAAATGGTAGCCCTTTATTCATCACTACCATAGAGTTAAATACGCCTATAGCTTGAGAATAACTAAGTCCCATTTGGTCAAGTATTTCTTTTGCCTTATGATAATTTGTTTCTTCTACTCTTATGGTTGTTTGTGTTTTCATATTTTTACCTTTAATGTGTAATAAATTATTATACCAAAAAAAATCAATCTTCCATAAGTTCATCTTTATTGTCTTTGAGAGTATAAATGTAAGTATCAACATCTAACTCATCATAACGCTCTACCGTCACAGCGGTTCGCACAAACTCTTCACCCTCAAAGGTATCTAGGTACTCCCAGTTGTTTTCCAAGTTATGAGAATAAAACAAAAAGCCGTGTACAGTGTCGCTCTTGTCATCAAGTTTGATGCCAGGGTAGCCCATAGAAGCAGACCACCCAGCTCCTATAAGCTCACCTGTCACCGTAGCAGGTACAAACTTACCTACAATGTTTTCTAACACATGTCCATTGGGACAGTTGGGCATGAGTGTGCCGTAGACAAAAAGTGTATCCATATCTAACCTTTTTTAAAACTTTTTAGCATTATAGTAGCCCATAAAGTAAAAGTCACTAAAATATCATAAATATAAAGGATTTTTATGGCGTATGACCTTGATGATAAACTTGTTATTGCTATCTCTTCTCGGGCGCTCTTTGATTTGGAAGAGGAGAATGCCATTTTTGATAAAGAGGGCTTAGAGTCATACTATACCCATCAGCTTGCACACTTAGACAATCCTCTAGCCAAAGGCTCTGCCTTTAGATTTGTTCAAAACCTCCTTGCCATTAACAAAAAGTTTGACAACAAGCTCATAGAGGTCATCATACTCTCACGTAATAACGCAGCAACTGGACTACGCATAGGACGCTCCATAGAACACTATGCCCTAGACATAGAACGTACAGGCTGGACAGCAGGCACACCAGTGGCACGTTACCTTGAAGCTTTTAAAGTAGACCTTTTTCTCTCTGTTTATGCACCAGACGTGGAAGAAGCTGTAAATACAGGGGTGGCAGCAGCGACCATACTCCCACATACACCCATCAGCTCAGAAGAGTCTGACATGGTTAAAATAGCCTTCGATGGGGATGCTGTCATTTTTGGTGATGAGAGTGAGAAAGTTTACCAAAAGGGTGGACTTGATGCCTTTATAGCCCATGAACGTGAAAATGCCAAAAACCCACTAAGCAAAGGGCCGTTTTTTAAATTCCTCAAAATCATCTCTGAGATACAAGACAAGTTTCCGATGGAAAGCTCACCTATACGCACAGCCTTGGTAACGGCTAGAAGTTTCTCTACCCATGAGAGAGTACTTGGTACGCTAGAGGGGTGGGGTGTGCGTGTTGACGAAGCTTTTTTCCAAGGTGGTGTACAAAAATACGAAGTCATCAAAGCCTTTGGTGCAGACATATTTTTTGATGATCAGGATGCACATTTACAACATACAGTAAAAGATACACCTTCTGCTAAAGTACCACATAAACGATAAAAACTACAATCCCAATTTTGTTTTGTCCTGTGCATAGTTATGTACCAATGTCTGAATGAGATTTTGGTAGCCTATGCCCATCTCTTTTGCTTTTGCTTTGATAATAGCCAGATCACTTACTGCAAAGCGAATAGTGGTTTGTTTCTTTTCTTGTAAAGATTTTGTGTATGCTGCACTTTGGGCGTATACATCTTTCTCTTTTTGCGTGAGTGAAGCATCTTGCCACTCATCATTTTCTATCTCATCTAAGAGTGTTAACTCTTCAGCATCATAAATAAATTTATCTTTTTTCATCTTTAGCTCCTTTGAACTCTTTTTCTAATTTTCTACTCGGAATAATCGTCTTTAAAAATATCTCTTCATCATTTTCCACAAAAGGCACATAACAGATATATCCATTCATCTCAACGACGAAAATAAACTGATGCGGATATCTTTTTTTATCAGGATGGCTACGTCTTACTAAAATATCCTGATTTTCTAGCTTATCTAACACCATTTCAAAACTTAATTTCCGTTGTATCATGAGAAGTTGGTTTTTTTCTTCATTCCATCGTATAGGTTTCACGGTGATATCCTTTGGCATAATTATTATATCTTTTTGTAGATGCCTTGTCAATACAAAACTGTTGAACTCATTTGCATCATTAAGAAATTTTGCTATAGTTATTAGAATAGTAAAAGATTAGTATATGCAAATAAAAGGTGTATGACACTTGAATATATCTACATTCTACAGAATAACTTGTAAAAATAAGAAGGGGTTGTATGAAACAAAAATTTATTGATGAATTGGAAAAAGAGTTCGATATTTATATTAGCGATGAATTGGCAAATAGTTTAGATAATCCAGAGCAGTTTTCGAAATATATCGCTATTAAATATAATCAAAGAATTGACGATATAGAGAGCGGAAATGAGGTTGGTTTTTTTAGATTAAGAGAGCTATTTATTGAAACTTTTGGCTTTAAAAAAGTAGATTTAAAACCCGATACTAAAACTTCTAAATTATTAAAAGGTAATATCAGAAAAAAGTGGAAAAAATTAAACAAAGCATTAGATAATAAGTTACATTATCATTCTTTAGAAATTTTACCTATAGTGAAGTATACTTTAATATTTTTAGGAGTGATATTCGCTATATGGGGGATTTATGACGTAGTTGCAAGTAGTAAAAAAGAAGTTTTTGGAGAAACTTTAGGAGTGATAGCGGTTATTTTTATCTTATATGTCTTTCTATTGAGCCACTTGCAAATTCAAACCCACCCAAGTGACTAATTTTTCCTCATAGTAATTTTTGAGCTTAAAAAAATCATTACAAGGTAAAATCTCTGATATTCTACCTCTAATTTGCTAATTATC
>Ga0256829_1001666_pt1 | contig 17820 bp, 14 predicted proteins | sample 131447metaG_FD_185979 | JGI IMG/M metagenome (GOLD analysis project Ga0256829, IMG submission 185979) | Hydrothermal vent microbial communities from Lau Basin, Pacific Ocean - 131-447 | ecosystem: Environmental > Aquatic > Marine > Hydrothermal vents | place: Pacific Ocean: Lau Basin | collected...
TCACCTGTCATAATTGAAAAAGTTGCACCCGTTAGGTGAAGTCTTTGAGTGCGACTTTTTCGTTTGTAAGTACCTAATTATAGAGCAATTTGGCTTGTTGTCTAATTTGGTATGGAATTATTTGGGAGATAAGTGAAAAAATAGCTACAATTTCATAACCAATAAGCCAGATAACTAAAAAAGCGTTTGTGTTGAGCAGCTTGAAGTTCTCATAACTACCGCCTGCCACAAAGAAAAAGAGAAAAATTGCACCGGCAATGTATGGAACACCTACACCATAGAAGACATAGAATGCAGCTGCCCACTCCTCTGGAATAAATAGGAAATCTCTAAAACTGACCTCTTGAGAGCCAAAGCTTTGTCCTCTTTTTTTGGCACGCCTATGCCCTTTAGAACCTTTTGCTTTTCTCTCATTCATAACAAGTTGATTATAATAAAGCATATTACGCTTTTTGGTTAACTCATCTTCTATCGTTTCATTCATTATCTATCCTATGGTCTAATTCTACAATCAAATAAATTAACTATGCCTTAATATGTTATTTATTATTATTAGATATAAGATTAAAAACAAGTAATTAATATTATCATTTTTTATATGTTGATTTAGATATTTCTTATATATAGCTCTAATTAGGGGGTTTACGGAGGGGTTCTAAGATATTAAAGTTATAAAAACTTCAATATCTCATTTTCAATTTCTTCTTTTTCAATAACAGTTTTTTGTGCTATTTCTTTTGAGAAAAGACCTTTAATCATTGCAGGAATTTCAAGTTTTGCAACTTTTGCGATGGATTCAAGTGCATCGATGTCTTTTGTATCAACTTCACCGGTCAGTGCATTGGCAATTACAGGTGAAAATTTTGTCCACTCTGCAGTTGAGTAGATGATACTTTTTATCTCAGGATTTGAGCATGTTTTGTATGATTTTATACATGTAGCAGTATGTGGATCCATCAAATAGTTATCATTTTCAAAAGTCTCTTTTATATACTTTTTACCCTCTTCTGAGGTACAATAGTCAGCATCAAAAAACTCACGTAATTTCGTAAGCTCATCCTCACGCAGTGCATAAAAGTTTTTCTCTTCTAAATCAAACATTAGCTCTTTTGTTCGCTCTTGAGCAAAGAGGTCAAACAGGACTCTCTCCACATTTGAAGATTTTAAAATATCCATCGCCGGTGATGTCGTACTCATCACTTCACATTCACGCAGGTCATATTTACCCTCACGAATAAGACGAGTCAATACATTGTTTTCATTTGATGAGATGATAATTTTCTCAACCGGCAGTCCCATTTTCCAAGCATAGTATCCACCAAGTGCATTTCCAAAGTTCCCCGATGGGACATTGAGATAAACTTTTTCACCCATACTGATGGCATCTTGACGAACAAGTTCTAAATATGAGTGAATATGGTAGATAATTTGAAAAATAATACGACCGAAGTTTACAGAGTTCGCAGCTGAAAGTTTTGTCTCTTTTTCCTGCAGCGCATCTTTAAATGTATCACTCGCCAAAAGACGCTTGAGTGCATTTTGTGCATCATCAAAAACACCATTTATACCAATGACCTTTAAATTTTTCGCATCTTCTGTAACCATCTGCAGACGCTGTACATCACTTGTTCCACCATCAGGGTAGAGACAAGCTACTTTAACATTTGCGCGATTTTTAAAGGTCTCTAAAGCAGCAGGACCCGTGTCACCACTTGTTGCAGCAAGAATGAGATAGTTTTCATTGAGTCTCTGTGCAATTGAAGAGAGTACAATTCCAAAAGGCTGTAGTGCCATATCTTTAAATGCACGTGTAGGCCCATGGTAAAGCTCACTCACATAGAGATTTTCTTTTACTTTGATGACAGGAACAGGATTCTTTGCATCATCAAACTTATCATACAGAGCAAGGGCTTCATCAATCACCTCTGCATCAATATCAATTGCGAAAGTCTCAAGCATATCTTTTGCAAGAGTTTTATACGAAGAGTTACGGTGCTTGTTTAAAAATGCTTCCCCTAAATTTGGGAAAGTTTCAGGTACATAAAGACCGCCAAATGAAGCAATTGGGCTAAGAATCGCCTCTGAAAATGTTACTGTTTTTGGTTTGGAGTTATCAACACCACGAGTTTGAATAAAGTTCATACTATTTCTCTTTATTTAAAAAATTTCCGCGATTATATCTAAAACTATCTAAATAATCGTATAGGATTGATATGTGCACTTTTTTGTGTCACTTCAAAAACAAGCTCATTCTTCACACGTCCAATGACTGCACCACGCTTAATTTTTTTCCCTTTTCGTATATTTGGAGCAATTTGCGAAAGATTGGCATAGATAGTATGCAGACCGTTTTTATGTTCCACTATGACAATGTTATTTAAAACCGCAGTTTTGTCTGCATAGATGACTTTTCCGTTAAAGACTGTCTCCACTTTGGCATTTGAGTGTTTTGGTTTGAGTGATATGGACTCATTAAATATCTTAATACCATAGATTGGATCGGTATATGTTCCGTATTTTTTTGTAATTGTATAACTATGCAGTGGTGCAATGGTCTTGGGACCTCTGTAGCGTATAGTCTTTACACTCTGGTAAGAACTTCCGTGTCTTTTTACTTTTGGCAGATTTTCATTGAGCACAATTTTTTGTCTTTTAAAGGCCGCTTTTCGCGCTTTTTCCTCTTTAGCTTTTTTGATTTCATCCACTTTAATCAAGTTAAGTTGCGAGAGTGTCTTTTTCAGCACATTTTGTCTTTTGAGAAGTTTTTTGAGCTCTTTTTTATAAGAAGCTTTTGCGCGTTCTAATCTTTTGAGAGCCTTTTTATTTGCAGCCTGTGTTTTGAGAAGTTCTTTTCTTTTCCCATCAATAGAAGCAATTGACTTTTCTAAAGAGTCTGTTTTTTTGTTTAAAGCATCAATAACTTTCGAATTTTCAAAAAAAAGCGTACTTAAACTTTTTGCTTTTATTTTGGACTTTTTAAGCATTGATTTGAGAACTTCAAACTCTAGGAGACCTTCTTGCGTTGCCGGGTACTCTTCATTTAAAACAACAGAGAGTGAAACACTCTTTGCAATGACAAATACCAGCTCTTCTTCGAGCCTATTTTGTCTTTTTTTCAATTTTTGCTGCGTAGTTTTTAGAAACTGAAGCTCTTTAGTGTTGAGCTCATAACTGCTCTCTTTTGTAAGCAAATCTTCTTTTAACTTTTTAAGGTAAGCGTCCTGCTTAATGACCTCTCTTTTTTGTCGCAGTATCGCTTTGGCTGTTTTAGACATTTTTCTATTGAGGTTTGAGTAGTTTTTGCTGTAAGAGTTCAGTCTAGAACTTGTCTTTTTTATCTTTTTATCTATCTCGCCTCGTGCATGTGCCGAGACAAAGAGAAGAACAAAAAGCAGGAGTAAACGATGCATCATACCTCTTCTTTATGTCCCAACACAATAAAAGTCGCCAATAGCATCGAAACAACTATAGAAACACCCAACATAATTAAAAAGTCATACACTTTATCAAAAACAACGACATGAATACCAATATTGTGAAACTGTTCGGTAACCCACGGTATTGCAGAGAGATAGGAAAAAACAACAAACGAGAGTGCTGAAGCGATGAGTGCGTCTACAATAGCTAGTCGAAAAAGTACCGCTGAGCGGAGCCAAACAGGAGCACCAAACAAACCCATAATACTCATACGCTCATTATGTTTGAACTGCCAGATGCGTAACTCTTTAAAAATGAGCAGTATCGTAACAATGAGCACTGTAAATGCAAAAACACTAATAACTGTTTTAAAAAGTAAAAGCAGTTTGTAGGTCGTGTCATGTGTTTTACTGAATGTTTCTACTTTTTGTATAGACGCTGTTCGTAGCAGTGATTTTGTAAGCGTGTCAAGTTCACGCGGTGAAGGATAATACTTGAGTTTGAGTTTATAAAATTTCGGCAAAGTCAACTTTAGAAGCGCAATGTTTTGTTTGCTGATACCGCTGTTAAGCTTTTTAATGACATCATCAGGAGAGAGTTCACTCATACTCTCAATCAGTCTGTTTCCACTTATAATATGGCTCGCATCAAGACGCTTTTGTGCAACAACGACCAAAGAGTAGTTTTGTGCCAAATTCTCTTTATACGCATCTATAGCTCTGTCAACTATTGTAAAAACCTGCAGTGAGAAAAGAATACTTAAAAGTGCAATAACTAAAGAGAGATGATTTTTAAAGGACTTCACGTATGTCTCCAAACTCTATATGGTAATGTTTATAATCCGTTTTCATGGTTTCCGGAATATGGTGGGTAACAACGATTACAGTCGTTTTGAGCTGTTCATTTGCACCCTCAAGCAGATTCCAAATAAGCTGTGATGAGTAGTCATCCAAGTTACCTGTAGGTTCATCGGCTAAGATTAAAATCGGATTATGTGCCAAAGCTCTTGCCATTGCCACACGCTGCTGCTCTCCACCACTGAGTTCCTGTGGATATTTTCCTGCCTGATGGCGTAGTTTTACATGTTTTAAAAGTGAATCTACCTGATTTTGTGTAACCGTTTTTTCATACCCGTTTATGATGAGCGGAAGCATGATGTTTTTTTCTATCGTCCACTCTTTTACAAGTTTATAATCTTGAAAGACAATGCCGAGGTGTTTGCGTAAAAAGTTAAGTTTTTTACTTGACACACCACGTAATTCAACACCACCAACAACCAGACTCCCTTCTATTGGCTTTAAAGCACCATACAAGGATTTTAAAAGTGTCGATTTCCCGCTACCACTCGCACCAGTAATAAAAACAAAACTACCAGAATCTATGGATAAATTAGCTTTATTAATAATAGTTTCATCATTAGAGTATGCAAGGGAAAGATTCTCAGCAATGATTACTTTATCCATTTATAGCCTTTATCAACTGTTTATGTGCCTCAAGATTGACAGGTGAACGTAGAGGCAACTCTGGATAGTATGCTAGTCTATTCTCTGTTATGAGAAGATAAAGATGTTCAGGTCTGTCGAAACTTCCCATTGATATACGTAACATTACACCATCTTCTAGCTTATAGACTCTCTCAAAATGTATAAATCCACCCTCAAAACGTATTGTTTTGTTATGGAGTTTTAAAAGTTCTTCATATGGCAGATGATTTTTCTCTTCAAACGAGAAATCACCCTCAATTTTAAGTTCAGGGGATGCTTCATCATTTTCCATGATAACATCATAAATGTTCTTCTCCATCTTTTTCCATCTATCTTCATACTTAGAGCTGATGGCTATCTCTTTGTTCTTGTTTATCTTCAGTGTAATCTTTGGAAAAGCTATGAATGTCTCATAAGAGTACGCATAATAATTTTCACTGTCTGTACGTAACTCAAGCGTTCCGCCTACTTTTAAAACACGGCGGGCTTCTTCTATAAAACTCGTAGAGATGACACGTCTGTGCGGTTTTTTATCCCAAGGAACTGGAAAATGCACATAAATCGCGCCCACAAGGTTTGAAGGTATAAGCTCCATAAAAAGTCGTGCATCATAATCAAGGAGTAAAACATTATCAAGCTTTTGAATCACTATCTGTTTTAAAACCTGTTCAATAGAGGGACGATGAATCTCAATACCTATAAAAAGCACATCAGGATTCGCAGCTGCCTGATGCAGAAGATGACGACCTGAACCAAAACCGACTTCAATCCGCACCTCTTTCTCACGTGGGAAATCTTTGGCAAAATAGTCTATCTTTTTGAGTGCCGTTGCTTCTTGCAGATGCACATTTTTTTTACCCTCTACAACATTAGAGGCGATGATCTGCAAATCTGCTGCTTTTGCATAAGCAAGCAGAGCCTTGTGAACATTATAAATGGAAGCAGGACGGGTCAGCTTATCTGTTTTTAAAAGGCTTCTCCCCTCCTCTTGCTTTACGAGCAAAAAGAAATCTTCTCCCTCATAATTTGTTGCAATCAACTTCTCATCTGCGTGAGTAGCATTGTCGGCTATAAACTTGAAATGCACCTCATCTTGCGTGAGAGGCAGATCAATAGTTTTAAACTTTTTTATATGCAGGTGTGGCATTAAAGTCCATTCAAATCTAAATCTTTATCAGGCGCAACAGTTGTCTTCGTACTACTTGATTTAACAGGTTTTGCCACCTCTTTTTCAGTTGCTTTAGCTTTTGGTGCTTCTATAATCTCTTTTGATTCCGGAGTTTTTATCTGCACTTCGCTGCTTGGCTCTGAAACAATAGCGTTTTCATCTACACTAAATACTGTATATGTATAGAGTGTATCTGGTTTTATGTTCGCATCAATAAAAGAATTTTTCTTAATTCCTTTGTACTCTTTTTGCACCTCGTCAAACCAACCTTTTTTCGTTTTTTTCATTACGATATAGGATGTTGTTCTCGGGTCACTTTTATCCCATCTTAGTTCTATCTTTGAACCGACAAGTTTTGCTTCCACAATTGCTGGTGCATTTGGCTTTGCAAGCGTCATTCCCATAACTGTATTATTTTCATGCTCACTCTCTAATCCGTCTTTATCAACAACACTCACTCTGTAAAAGTAGGCTTTCCCATCTTCATCTATCTTATCTGTAAATTTAGGATTGTACAATTTTGCTATAAGCTCATAAGAGCCGTCAATATTATCTGCTCTGTAAAGATAGTAACGGGCAAAATCTTTTTGTGTTGAAGCACTCCATGTAACTCTTATCTCTTTTGGAAGATTTCTTGTCGCTTTAATATTCGTGACACTTATTGGCAGTGGTTTTGTTACTGATTTTACAATTTGTGAAGGTGTTGAGATAATTCCGTCATAAGTTTTGACTCTGATTCTATACATATAAACATGATTGTCTTCAAGCCCTGTATCAATATATTCAGCATTGAGTCTTCCATTTAACTCAGCAATCTGATGCCACTCTTTGTTTTCAAAAGTCTTTCTCTCTATGATGTACGAAGAGACTCTTTCACTCACATACGGTCTCCAAATAATTTTGGCAACTCTCGGGAGTCCTCCGATTGAATGAATCCAGGAAACAGACTGCAGTACCGGCAATGTATTTACAACAAATACTTTAGAATTCACACCTTGAGACTTTTTGGTAAAGACTCTAAAAGCATAACTGTATTTTGTATCTGGCTCTACGGCACGATCTATATAATGCGTAGCATATCGTGTATCTATTGTATCATAGTATTTCAACTCTTTCGAGCCTTTATTTGCTGGAGATTTTTTATATACATAGATCCCCTCTACTCTTGGATCGTTAATACTTTTCCACTCAAAAGCCACTGTTTTCATATCTGTAATAATGCCGTTTTTAGTTAAAGTCACGGTAGGAAGCGTAGAATCAACTACAACTTTCTCTTTTGGTGTCGGTGTCAGCTCAGCACAGCCGCTAAATAGCAGCAGTGAAGCTGCGAATAATGTAGTCAGTATCGATAACTTCATTTAAAATCTCCCTATCAAATTTTTTATCTATTGTCTCTTTCATCACAGCATCAAAGTCTGCTTTAAAATAGAGCTTTTCTTTCGTTGTCGGATGAATAAAATATATTAAATAAGCATGAAGCAAAACACGTTCCGCCTTCTCTACTTTAGGGCTTAAACCATAAATATGGTCACCCAGTATATGACGGTTAATACTCTCCAAATGAACACGAATCTGATGTGTTCTTCCTGTAAAAAGTTTACATGCGATTAATTGTACTTTTTCATCTTTATCCAATGCCAAATGTTTAAACATGGTTTTTGCATACTTTCCATGTTCAAGTCCAGATGCCATTTTCAGACGATTATGAGAACTCCGTCCTATGTTTGACTCTATTATTGTAACATCATCTTTTAACGGAGGGGTAACAAGAGCAATATAATATCTTCCCATACTCTTATCTTGCAGCTGTTTTGAGAGAAATTCATGCGCTTCATTGTTTTTTGCAACAACCATTGTCCCGCTTGTTCCCTTGTCTAAACGGTGTACAATGCCATGACGCTCTTCACCGCTGATGGTAGAGAGTCGAATACCTTTGTGTTTCAACCAGTCAACTAAAGTCGGCTCTTTTACACTAGGTGCGGGATGCACTGTCACGCCACTTGGCTTGTTGATGACTAAAACATCTTCGTCTTCATAAAGCACTTCGACATCAAAGTCAACTTTCTGCGCCTTAGACTGCTTGACTTCAGGAAATTCTACACGAATTTTCTGTCCTTCTTTTAACTTCACACCCGGTCGTGAAACTTTTTTATCATCAACAAAAACAGAATCATTTTTAATGAGTGCTGCTACTTGTGAACGGGTCTGTCCTATCTTGCTCGTAAGAAAAGTGTCTAAGCGTTCAGATTTTTCACAGATATATTTTTCTGTATTTAACATATTGTTTACCCTTTATGATACAATCATACAATTTTATTTGTGGAGTTGCAAACTTGTGGAGATTTGATAAGAGTATTTTATCACAATTTGACTTTCTTTCTATCATTCTTATCATTCCTCTCGTCATAATGTCTAACTGGCTGATTGGAGAAGCAGTTCCTGCCTTGGCTGAAAAACAGATAGCCTATGTCGGTGTAGCTTTTATAGCCTTTATAGCAATATTTTTTCTTCCTATCCGAAGAATGAGCTGGCTGATACCTTTTATATATTGGGGAAATATTTTACTTCTTTTAGCGGTTGAATTTTTTGGTCATTCTCGTCTTGGAGCACAAAGATGGATAGATATTCCCTTTATTAACGCAACTATTCAGCCCTCAGAGTTTGTAAAACCGGCACTCATTTTAATGCTTGCCTATCTCATCAAGAGAAACCCTCCTCCGATTGGCGGTTATAAACTCAAAGATTTTTTGAAACTCTCCCTCTATATTCTTCTGCCTTTTGTTCTTATAGCCAAAGAACCTGACCTGGGAACAGCTCTTGTACTTCTTCTCATTGGTTATGGAGTTTTGTTTTTTGTTGGAATTTACTGGAAAATAGTAGCAACAATCGCTGTCAGCATTTTACTTATCTCTCCGCTTGCTTATAAATATGGTCTGCATGATTATCAAAAAACTCGTATTACAGATTTTTTAGGGGCTAAACCCTCCTACCATGTGCAGCAATCCATCATTGCCATAGGTTCCGGCGGTTGGAGTGGAAAAGACAAAGAGAACGCAACACAGACACAGATGAAATTTCTCCCCATCGCAACAAGTGATTTTATCTTTGCCTTTGTCGTTGAGAGGACAGGTTTTTTAGGAGCACTTGGACTTATTCTCATCTATGTAATGCTCATTTTACATCTTTTGAGTCTCGCAATTTTCAACAAAGACTACTTCATAAAGGTTGTAACGGTCTCTATATCTTTTATGATTTTCATATATATGGGAGTGAATATCTCTATGACCATAGGCTATGCCCCTGTTGTAGGTGTTCCACTTCCGATGTTTTCCTACGGAGGCAGCAGCTTTTTAAACTTCATCATACTCTTTGCAATCATGCAAAACCTCATCACATTTCGATATAAAGATTTGTATGATAAAAGTGGAACAAAGAGTTTTGTGTAATTAAATTTTAGAATTAATGAAATAAATTAAATGTTTTGAAGTTTTAAAAAGAGAGTGGCGCGGTGGATGGGGCTCGAACCCACGACCCCCTGCGTGACAGGCAGGTATTCTAACCAACTGAACTACCACCGCGCATATAAAAATTGTCACTTTTTTTTTGATTTAGTTGTGCTAAAGATTTTGGCGAAGCGTAGTAAAACTACGTGAGCTAAAATTTTTCGTGCAAATAAACAAAAAATGGTGGGCACTACTGGACTCGAACCAGTGACATCTACCTTGTAAGGGTAGCGCTCTACCAACTGAGCTAAGCGCCCATTAAATGGGAATAAAACACCAAAAGTGGCGACCCCTAAAGGATTTGAACCTCTGTTACTACCATGAAGTGATAGTGTCCTTGGCCACTAGACGAAAGGGTCATTATCTTTCATTAAAACAAAAGGTTGTTAAAAAATAATTTTGATTTAGTTGTGCCTAAGGTTTTAGTGAAGCATAGTAAAACTATGTGAACTGAAAGCTTTGGTGCAAATAAACAAAATGGTGGGCACTACTGGACTCGAACCAGTGACATCTACCTTGTAAGGGTAGCGCTCTACCAACTGAGCTAAGCGCCCATATTAAACTAAAAAGTGGCGCGGTGGATGGGGCTCGAACCCACGACCCCCTGCGTGACAGGCAGGTATTCTAACCAACTGAACTACCACCGCAAATTTGTTCCTTACTCTACGTCAAAAAAATGTTCACATACTCATAGTATGCTTCACAATTTTTTTCCTTAATTAAGAAAAAATTAGATATTTACTATCTTAGTTTAAAAATGGTGTCCTGTGATGGATTCGAACCATCGGCCACATCATTAAAAGTGACGTGCTCTACCAGCTGAGCTAACAAGACAAATTCTCTTTATGTTAAGAGGTCGAAATTATAGACAAATCAATATTATATGTCAAGATATTTTGGGATAAATTTAAAAAAATGTCTCTTTATCTATTAAAAGCAGCATTTTTATCGCCATCATTGCACTTTGGTGCTGTACATAATTTCTATCACCGTTAAAGTGCAAATGCTTTTCAATATGCGCTGTTTTACTTCTTGCCCCTATGTAAACTGTCCCTACAGGCTTCAACTCCGTTCCCCCTGTGTCTCCGGCAATACCACTGACAGAGAGTGCATAATCTGCATCACTAACATTGAGTGCCCCCTCGCTCATCTCTTGCACTACTTCAGCAGAGACTGCACCGACACGCTCAAGTGTTTCATGCTCAACTGCAAGCCAATTCTCTTTTAAAGAGTTTGAGTAGGTTACCAAAGAGCCTTCGAGTATCTTTGAAGCCCCGTTATGCTTTGTAAAATAGTAGCTGAGTAGTCCTCCGGTGCAACTCTCTGCAAAACTTATCTTTTTTCCTTTGCTTGAGAGCTTTTCTATAATATACTCGACTATATCAGCAGATGCAATGAGTTTCTTTGGCAGAAGATTTTTAGCAGCATGGATAAATTTGGAGATATCGCCATATCTGTTACTGTTTATGTCAATACGCAGCCAACCCTCTACATAGCTGCTCACGCCAAAGTTCACCTCATAGGTTTGCGCTATCGGGCTCAAAATACTGATGAGATCCTCTTTTTGTTCTTCAAAGACATGAATCGTTGCTTTTGTATCTATGGTCTGTATGAGGACTTGCGGGATGTTCTCCCCTTCATCCATATACATAACATTGACTATGGCACCCTTGTGCTCAAGCAGATATGTTCTCTCTTCATACAGAGTGGCCTTTTGGGGTATGAGCATGCCCTCTTTAAGCACCTGGTTATCACCGATTACGGTACAAATCACTTTTCCGACAGTAGAAAAGTTCTGTTTATTTGTAACAATCACTATTTTATCATTTGCATTGAGTTCCTGCTCCAAATACAAAAACAGTGAGTTATCACTCTCTTTAAAGTATGTCACAGAATCAATAAATTTCACATCTTTTTGAATATTTCTAAAGATATACTCTTTCAACGGCTCATTATATATAAACTTATTACCAATAAATATAAGATGTAGTTTCATGCTTTTTCACCCTTGTATTGAGGATTTTAATAGAAGTATTATAACACTTTTATCAGCTTTTAAACACATAAAAGATATAATGCAAAACTTTTAAATTATTTGAGGTATCTATGGATTACAAAGAGACACTACTTTTACCAACAACTTCGTTTGCTATGCGTGGCAATCTAATAAACAACGAACCGAAGCGCTACAGCGCCTGGGATGAGAAAAAAGTTTATGAGAAAATGAAAACTAAACGCAAAGATGCAGAGAGTTTTACACTTCATGACGGACCACCTTATGCAAATGGTCATATTCACATCGGTCATGCACTCAACAAAGTTCTCAAAGATATCATCATAAAACACAACTATTTTAACGGCAAATCTGTCCGCTTTACTCCAGGTTGGGATTGTCACGGACTACCAATTGAGCAACAGGTAGAGAAAAAACTTGGCGGCAAGAAGAAAAAAGAGCAGCTTGAGACTGCTGAAATTCGCAAACTTTGTCGTGAGCACGCTGCAAAATTCGTAGATATCCAAAGAAGCGAATTTAAAACACTTGGAATCATTGCTGATTGGGAAAAACCTTATGTCACTATGGACTTTAAATTTGAAGCGAACATCTTCCGTACACTCTGCGAAGTTGCAAAAAAAGGACTTCTTATTGAGCGTAGCAAACCTGTATTTTGGTCATGGGCAGAACGCACTGCACTCGCTGAAGCAGAAGTGGAGTATGAGGATAAAGAGGATTACTCAATCTTTATTGCCTTTGAGCTCAGTGATGCAGCGAAAAAGAAGCTGGGACTAGACAAAACTGCAAAAGCAGCGCCGGTTATCTGGACAACAACACCTTGGACGATTCCGGCAAATACTGGAATCTCACTCAATCCAGAAGAAGAGTATGTACTGACAACTGATGGATACATCGTTGCAAAAAAACTTTTTAACTCTTTGGTAGAGAGTGAAGTCATTAACGGAACTGTTGCAAAAACTTTTCACGCAACTGAACTTGAAAATCTCGATGCAATCAATCCTTTAAACGGAAGAAAATCTCATCTGGTTTTAGGGGAACATGTACTGATGGAAAATGGTACAGGATGTGTTCACACAGCACCGGGACATGGTGAAGATGACTACCGAGTCGGACTCAAATATAATCTCGAAGTTGTTATGCCTGTTGATGAAACTGGATGTTTTGATGCAACAGTCGTACGTGAGCAACTCATTCCAAATGCAGAGGATTTTCTAGGACGTCATATCTTTAAATCAAACGAAGATTTGATTGAACTGATGGGTGATGCAGTACTCAAAGTAGATAAATTCATGCACTCCTATCCACACTGTTGGAGAAGTCACACACCGCTTATCTATCGCGCAACAAAACAGTGGTTTATCTCTGTTGACGACAAACCTGAAGGCGAGAGTAAAACACTACGTGAGATAGCTTTAGCTGAAATAGAAAAAACAGAGTTCATCCCCCAAGCAGGTCGTAACCGCCTGAATTCTATGGTAGAAAACCGTCCAGACTGGTGTATCTCACGCCAACGTGACTGGGGTGTTCCTATCGCATTTTTTAGAGTAAAAGAGAGTGGTGAAGTACTTCTAGATGAAAAAGTCCTCAACTTTACAGCGATGATATTTGAGATGCAGGGAAGTGATGCGTGGTACTCTATGGACATCGCGCAGTTGCTCTACCCAGGCAGCGGTTACAAAGCCGAAGAACTTGAAAAAGTAACAGACATCTTAGATGTATGGTTTGACTCCGGTTCAACATGGAACTCTGTACTCAAATCACGTAACTACGATGCAGGCACGTACCCGGCTGATTTATATGTTGAGGGAAGCGACCAGCATCGCGGCTGGTTCCAATCTTCACTCTTTTTGTCATCTGCAGTGCAGCATCAAGCGCCATATAAAGGCGTGCTCACACACGGTTTTACAGTCGATGAAAAAGGCGAAAAGATGTCTAAGTCAAAAGGCAATGTCATCGCACCGGAAAAAGTTCTCAAAGAGTACGGTAGTGAAATTCTTCGTCTCTGGGTTGCTTCATCAGATTATCAGGGAGATCTGAAAATTTCTCAGGGTATCTTGAAACAGACAAGTGAAAACTATAGAAAACTGAGAAATACTTTTAGAATTATGCTTGCAAACATCAATGACCTCGAAGCATTAACACCGTATGAAGCAATGGGAGATTTAGATAAATGGATACTCGGCGTTGCCGATGATGTCCTTTCTGAAGTACACAAACAGTTCTCGGAGTACAACTTTGTCAATGGTATGAGTACTCTTAACAACTTCATCGTCAATGAGCTCAGCGGTATGTACATTGACATGACAAAAGATAATCTCTACTGTAATGCACAAGATTCTGCTCGTCGTCGTGCAAGTCAGAGTGCAATGGCGATGATTACAAAAACACTGCTCACGCTTATGGCACCAATTCTCACATATACTGCTGATGAGATTGTTGAGAATGCACCTGCCATCATCAAAGGGGATGCCGAAGATATTTTCGATATGACATACGCAGCAATTGAAGCAGGCGAAGCACCTTTTGATGCAGATTATATGGTCAAAGCACGAGAAGGTTTTGGAGCAGTGGTTGATGGGCTTAAAAAAGAGAAACTCATCAAAAGTACACTGGAACTTGTCATCTACACAGAGTCAAAAACAGTTCTTGATATGAGCAGAATCGATGCAGAAGACTGGTTTGTAGTATCTGGAATTCTTGAAGACAAACCCCAGGAGAGCATTCTTGGAAGCTTTACACTCAATGATGATACATTCAGCATTTCAAAAGCAACTGCCCATAAATGTCCAAGATGTTGGAAATTTCAGGCAGAAGAAGCAGATTGTCTCTGTGCACGTTGTAAAAGTGTTGTAAATGCCTAATTTCAGCGAGCCTGTAACATTTTCATTTATTGCTGCAACAGTAGTAGCCATATTTGTTGTTATCGGCATTGGAATTTTGCTAGTAAAAAAGTTTAAATAGAGAAGGAAGCCGGGTGATTACATTAAAAGAAGCTCTCAAACTGAGCAAAGATGAACTCAACATTTTTAAAGAAGAACTCAAAACAAAGATTGAAGCCAACAGAGATTTGAATGCATATATTGATGTGAGCAGTGTAGAAGAAGGCATCCCTATTGCCATCAAAGACAATATTCAAGTCAAAGATTGGTCTGTGACTTCAGGCAGTAAAATTTTACAAGGCTACATCGCTCCTTATAATGCAACAGTTATAGAGAAACTAGAGAATGCAGGACTCTGCCCCTTTGGTCGAACAAATATGGATGAGTTTGCCATGGGTTCAACAACAGAATCAAGCTTTTACGGTAAAACACAAAATCCTCACGCAAGCGACAGAGTTCCCGGCGGAAGTTCCGGAGGATCTGCTGCTGCTGTTGGTGCCGGTCTTGCCATCGCTGCCCTTGGGTCTGACACGGGCGGATCTATCCGTCAGCCTGCGGCATACTGTGGAATTGTAGGAATGAAACCGACTTACGGCAGAGTCAGCCGTTACGGTTTGGGTGCATACGCTTCGAGTTTAGACCAGATTGGGCCTATGACACAAAATGTTGAAGATGCGGCAATCTTATATGACATTATCAGTGGAAGCGATGCAAAAGACTCAACAAATGCCATGAAAGATGACAAAGTCGTTCCGCATTTGAATGCCCAGAGAAAATTGACCATTGCTACTCTGCCAAAATATGTCCAAAATGCAAGCCAAGAGATCAAAGATGCCTATGCAAAAGCCATTGAAGCACTCAAAGCAGCGGGACATACAATAGTAGAACGTGAGATGATAGATGCAAAATATGACATCTCAGCCTACTACATCACAGCAACTGCGGAAGCGACAACAAACCTTGCCCGTTATGACGGTATCCGTTACGGAAATCGTGTCGAAGGGAAGAACCTTGAAGAGACATACTACAAAACAAGAAGTGAAGGTTTTGGCGATGAAGTAAAACGCCGTGTACTTCTTGGAAACTTTGTACTCTCTAGCGGTTACTATGAAGCCTACTATGTCAAAGCACAAAAAACACGTCATATCATCAAAGATGAATATGCAAAAATCTTTAAAGATGTTGATTTGATTTTATCTCCAGTTGCACCGAGTGTTGCACCAAAATTTGGCGCACTTGCCAATCCGATGGATATGTACCTCAGTGACATCTATACAATCAGTGTCAACCTTGCAGGTCTCCCAGCCCTTTCACTGCCAATAAGCAAAAACAGTGAAGGTCTGCCGGTGGGATTACAGCTTATCGCAGCAGCGTATGATGAGCAGACACTCTTTGACGGCGCATTGAGTCTGGAAAAAGAAGTAGCATATAAGTAATGTAATAGTAATGAAATAATTTTTTGTTACAATTTTAAAAAAGGAGAAATGATGGCATATTTTGACAAAGCAAAAGAGAAAAACAAAGTCTACGGACTTGTATTTGGTGCGGGGAAAATCACTCAGGTTTTTGAAGATTCTCACTACAAAATAATGGTAAAGTTTAAAAATGGATATGAAGTTCCTTACACAGAAGATGGTGTTCCGGGTTGGGGAAATTTCAAAAAACAGACACTCTACTATAAAAAAGATATTGATTTGACAGATGTTGATTTTGCACCTGTCACAAAAGTTCTCTCACCGAAAAAAATCATTAAGCTGCGTGAGAAGAAAAAACTTGAAGTACGCTTGCCTTCTGGAATATGGACAAACTGTTCAAAATGTGTTGCAGGATATGTTGAAGATATGTTAGAAGCTGAAAACTACCATCTCTTTAGAAAAGCACCAAAAAAGGATAAATAATTTTATATACACTCATTCACACAATTCATATCTACTCTGTCTTTATTTATGGCGGTTTTTTGTTTGTAGACATACTCTTTCTCTCTAAGATGCAACAATCTTTAAATGCCGATGAGTATACAAAAGCACGTGAAGCTATCATGATGCATGTACGAAAAGTTGTTCCCTATGCACTTATGGTAGCTGTTGCAAGTGGACTCTACCTCTTTTCGCAGGTCTTTGGAAAGATAGAAGCAGATGGCTTATCTACATTTCAAATTGCACTGAGCATTAAAGCTTTCCTGGGTTTATGGCTTGGATTTCGCGGTATCAACCAAAAACTTTTCGGTATCAATCCATGGGTATTTAAAAGTCACTTCTTTCCATTTACACTCGTCGTCATTATAATCTTTCTTTCTCAAGTTATGTTTTTGGATTTTACCTCTTTTTTAGCACAATAAGAGTATAATCCAAAAATTTTAAAAGGATGACCATGAGAATTCGTAAACGCGCCCTAACATTTGAAGATGTACTTTTAGTACCTCAATATTCCGAAGTTCTTCCAAAAGAAGTATCATTAGAAACAAAACTGACAAAAAATATAAGCCTTAAAATTCCTATGGTCTCAGCTGCAATGGACACAGTTACAGAGTACCGTGCTGCTATTGCCATGGCAAGACTTGGTGGAATCGGGATTATTCATAAAAATATGGATATCGAAACACAATGCAAGCAGGTAAAAAAAGTTAAAAAATCTGAAAGCGGCATCATTATTGATCCAATCTATGTCCATCCAGATGCAACTTTAGCAGATGCTGAAGCGTTAATGAAAGAGTTCAGAATCTCTGGTGTACCTGTTGTTGATGGTCATAACAAACTTTTGGGAATTCTTACAAATCGCGATATGAGATTTGAAAAAGATATGCGTAAACGTGCTGATGAAGTCATGAGTAAAATGCCGTTAATCACTGCAGAGAGAGGCATCAGCCTTGATGATGCAGCTGACATTATGCACAAAAATAAAATCGAAAAACTTCCTATCATTGATGAAGAAGGATTTTTAAAAGGTCTCGTAACTATTAAAGATATCAAAAAACGCATCGAGTATCCTAACTCGAACAAAGATGCTTTTGGTCGTCTTATAGTGGGTGCGGCTATCGGCGTGGGGCAGATGGACAGAGCAAAAGCACTTGTTGATGCAGGTGCTGATGTACTTGTTCTTGATTCTGCTCACGGTCATTCAAAAGGGATTTTAGATACTGTCAAAGCTATCAAAGAGTCTTTAGAAGTTGATGTCATTGCCGGAAATATTGCAACAAAAGAGGCGGTTCTAGCGCTTATTGATGCTGGTGCAGATGGTGTAAAAGTTGGAATCGGACCTGGTTCTATCTGTACTACACGTATTGTCGCCGGTGTTGGTGTACCGCAGATCTCTGCTATTGATGAGTGTGCCGGTGCTGCACGTCCTCATGGTGTAC
>Ga0256829_1001667_pt1 | contig 17786 bp, 17 predicted proteins | sample 131447metaG_FD_185979 | JGI IMG/M metagenome (GOLD analysis project Ga0256829, IMG submission 185979) | Hydrothermal vent microbial communities from Lau Basin, Pacific Ocean - 131-447 | ecosystem: Environmental > Aquatic > Marine > Hydrothermal vents | place: Pacific Ocean: Lau Basin | collected...
GGCGGAGGGTCTAGGCTGGCATTTTGCCTTTTTAAGGTCGCTATTGGCGACTTGTACGGACCAAAGCCGGAAAACACCAAAGCCGGAAAACAACGTCAGTCACCGCAATTGAGAAAGACTATCACGCAAAACATGCGACGATCACCTCTCTAGGCCACTGGCGCAATGTCATGCCGCACTACAAACGCAGCATTCGCCGTGGACCTCGCGGAACAAGGGTTGAAACGTTCCATCTCCTTGACCCAAAGTCAGAAGAGATCAGATTTGGTCTCCAAGCGTTTCACGAACCGTGAGCCAAGCCGCTCATCGGAAATCAAAGGTTCGCAAACCTAGATCAGGAACTGAGCGAGGGTCTCATCATTGGTGATGTCCGTATAGGTCATCCCCGCGGCATCCAGGCGGGCAAAAAGCGCAGCGAAACTCTCGGGTCGCTTGGTTTCGATCCCGATCAGGACCGAGCCAAAGTTGCGCGCCGACTTTTTCAGATACTCGAAGCGCGCGATATCGTCCTCGGGGCCGAGGATGTTGAGGAACTCCTTCAGTGCACCGGGCCGCTGCGGCAGGCGCAAGAGGAAGTACTTCTTGATGCCTGAGTAGCGCTGCGCGCGCTCCTTGACCTCTGGCAGGCGTTCGAAATCGAAATTCCCGCCCGAGGTCACGCAGACCACGCTTTTGCCCCGGATCCAGGAGCGTACATCATTCAGTGCCTCGACCGACAGCGCCCCGGCAGGCTCCAGCACGATGCCTTCGACGTTCAGCATCTCAATGATGGTGGAGCAGATCCGGTCCTCTGAGATCGTCAATACATCTGGCAACGGAATATGTTTCAGCAAATCAAATGGCTGCGCCCCAATGGTGCCCACGGCCGCGCCATCCACAAAGGTATCGACCTTGTCGAGTGCAACCGGATGCCCCGCGGCGAGGGCCGCGCGCAGACAGGCACCGCCGGTCGGTTCGACAAACAGGCAATGCACGCCGTCACCAAAGAAGGTCGCCACCCCCGAAGACATGCCGCCCCCGCCCACCGGCAGGATCACATGATCGGGCGTGCCGCCGAATTGTTCCTCGATCTCCACCGCGATGGAGGCCTGCCCTTCGATCACATCCGCATCGTCAAAGGGCGACAGGAAATGTCCGCCTTCCCGCGCGCACCACTCCTGCGCGGCGGCCAGCGTGTCGTCGAAGTAGTCGCCTGTCAGGTGCACCTCGATATTGTCGCCGCCGAACATGCGGGTCTTCTGGATCTTCTGCTGCGGAGTGGTGACCGGCATGAAGATCACGCCGCGCTTGTCCATATGCTTGCACATGAAGGCGACGCCCTGCGCGTGATTGCCGGCCGAGGCGCAGACGAACAGCTCTTGATCGGGCTGCTTGCGCATGGCGTTCAAGGCACCGCGGATCTTGTAAGAGCGGACCGGGCTCAGGTCTTCGCGTTTGAGGTAGATATCCGCCTCAAGCCGCTCGGACAGGTGGACATTGCGCTGCAGGGGCGTTGCGGGAAACACCTCGCGCATGGCCGCCTCGGCGGCGCGGGCGGCATCTTTGAACCGGGTCTGAAAATCGCTCATACCCTTTCAGTGACCCAAGCCCGCCCCCAAGGCAAGGGGCAGGCGCAAAGCATGCAAAAGAATACCGATCAGATCGGGCGCTTTTCCACGAAGTAGCCGTAGAGCGTCGTCAGGATACTGATGTTCAGCAGGCTCAGAACGGCCGAAAAGCCGAGTTGCACCACACTCATCAGCCACGGAATCGAAGACAGGCCAAGCAGGACAACCGAAGCGACGACATTTGCCAAAAAGATGAAAAATCCCACAGCAAGGAAGGTCGGCCACTGACCTTTTGTCGCGCGCAAAGCGTCCCCAAGCCCAAAAGAGGCCCCGATTGCCGCCGCTGGTAAGACCAGCACCATCCGGCCGACAAACACGAAAACCACGACGAAGCAAACCACCATCAGAATTGCACCAATCACGCCCCCAGCCTGCGTGATTGCTGAACCGACAAAAGCAACCGGAAGCAGACAGACCACCGATACAAGCATCAGCTGAAGACTGCGCAGCAGGTATAAAACCATGTTTGACAGGTTGAGCCGTGGGATCCACCCTTTCGGCATTTCTTCGAGCAGCACATAGCGGTGCCAGGCAACGACACCCCACATGCTGATCAGGGCGACGACCAGCGAAAGAAAAAAGAATTTCAGGAACACCCCCGGCCCAACCATACCGACTGGCACGGATGTTCCGCTTTCAAACATCTTCAGTTCGCCTATCATCTGCCCGACCATGACGAATATGACCAAGACGATCAGAACCAGCGGCACAAGAAAGATCTGTACCGCCTGTTGAAAGTTCCTGCTTATCATCCCCACGGAATGAGAAAATAATTTCCAGCCGGTCACGGGCAATATCTCCTGTAAATAGTCATCCCAGCGTTAATGCACGTTTTGCGGTCGGGAGGGCAAGGAAAACCCTCAGTTCTTGTGTGTTGGCGCGGCGCAACCTAAGTGACAGGGCGCCCCTGAACGAAGTGACCGTATAGCGTCGTCAGCACACTGATCTGCAAAACCACGATAAAGATGGAAAACACCGTCGCCAGAACCTCTTGGATGATTTGGGCGCCTGCAAGCAGGGAGATCAGATAGTCTCCGGAAAATTGCAGCCCGATCAAACAAATCACGAGGACCAAGAGACTGAAGGACCTTCCCTCGGTGTGGTCCAGTGACTCGCCAACGCTGATCTCCTCACCGATTGCCGCTGCGGGCAAGATCAATGAGAATCGCAAGACCAGTACGGATATCGCCAGATACACAGCGACCCCGACGAGGGCCAAGATCGAAAACTCTATCGCCTGCGCCGTGCCCACGAACAATAACCCCAAAGGAATGCTCAAACCTGCAACGATCAAGGCGATCTTTAGGCTATTCAAAAAATAGGCCCACATCTGCGATTTGTGGAGTTCTGGCAGAAAGCCCTCAGGATATTCTTCGAGAAGAATGTACCGGTGCCAAGCAACCACGACCCACATGACGCCACTCCAGGCGACAACGATAATTCCAAGTATTGCCGCAACGAAGAGCGCGACGGAACCTCCGCCAGCGGACGAGGGATCAGTGGTGTTCAGGAAGCGAAACAATGCAAACATCGCGGCCCCTATGATCACGGTCGGCCCGCCAAATATCCGCAGGACCGCGATGTAGTTTCTGAGAACCATCCCAATTGAATGGAGAAAAATGGCTGCGCCCAATTTCATCATGTTGCCTCAAATTGCTTTGACGTCAAAGTTTCCCTCTATACGAGTGCGCCACAAAGGAAAACCCGGCGAACCTTGCTCTTCTTTGCAAAACCCGTTACGCCGCAGACGTTCTGATCAAGAGGAAAACCCATGTCCGCGCCCAAGAAAGTTGTGCTGGCCTACTCTGGCGGCCTTGATACGTCGATCATCCTGAAATGGCTGCAGACCGAATATGGCTGCGAGGTGGTGACCTTTACCGCCGATCTGGGCCAGGGCGAAGAGCTGGAGCCCGCCCGCAAGAAGGCCGAGATGCTGGGCATCAAGCCGGAAAACATCTACATCGAAGACGTGCGCGAAGAGTTCGTGAAGGATTTTGTCTTCCCGATGTTCCGCGCCAATGCTTTGTACGAGGGCGAATACCTGCTGGGCACCTCGATCGCGCGCCCGCTGATCTCGAAACGTCTGGTGGAAATCGCCGCCGAAACCGGCGCCGATGCCGTGGCCCATGGTGCCACCGGCAAGGGCAACGATCAGGTGCGTTTCGAACTGGCCGCCTATGCGCTGAACCCCGATATCAAGGTGATCGCGCCCTGGCGCGAATGGGACCTGACCTCGCGCACGCGCCTTCTGGAGTTTGCCGAAAAGAACCAGATCCCGATTGCAAAGGACAAGCGCGGCGAAGCGCCCTTCTCGGTCGATGCGAACCTCTTGCACACCTCTTCGGAAGGGAAAGTGCTGGAAGATCCCGCCGAGCAGGCACCCGATTACGTCTACCAGCGCACCGTCAGCCCCGAGGACGCGCCGGATACGCCCGAAGTCATCACCATCGGCTTTGAACAGGGCGATGCGGTGTCGATCAACGGCGAGGCGATGAGCCCGGCGACCATATTGACCGCGCTCAACGAATACGGCCGCAAGCACGGCATTGGCCGCCTCGACTTCGTTGAGAACCGGTTCGTGGGCATGAAGTCCCGCGGCATTTATGAGACCCCCGGCGGCACCATCCTCTTGGCTGCGCACCGCGGCATTGAGCAGATCACGCTGGACAGCGGCGCAGGTCACCTGAAGGATTCGATCATGCCGCGCTATGCCGAGCTGATCTACAACGGCTTCTGGTACAGCCCCGAACGCGAGATGCTCCAGGCGCTGATCGACAAGAGCCAGGAGCATGTCACCGGCACCGTGACCCTGAAGCTCTACAAAGGATCCGCCTTTGTGGTGGCACGCGACTCCGAGCATTCGCTTTATTCCGAGGCCCATGTGACCTTTGAAGAAGACGCCGGCGCCTACAACCAGGAAGACGCGGCAGGCTTTATCCAGCTCAACGCCCTGCGCCTGAAGCTGCTGGCCGCGCGTGAGCGCCGCCTGAAGAAGTGAGCGACGACTACGACATAGACGGCGACTTCGAGGATGACTTCGAAGAAGAGCTGGAGATGTTCGTCGAAGCCCAGGACACGGTCTGGTCCGATGTCCTGAGCGAGCTTTCTGCGGGTAAAAAGACGAGCCACTGGATGTGGTTCGTCTTTCCGCAACTGGCCGAGCTTGGCCAATCCCACATGGCACAGCTCTACGGGATCGAGGACTTGGCCGAGGCCAAGGCATACCTCGGTCACGAAACCTTAGGCGCGCGTTTGGTTGAGGTCGCCCGGTTGATGCTGTCGCATCAGGGGCAAGACGCGGCTGAGATCCTTGGCAAGGTGGACGCCAAGAAACTGCGCTCTTCGATGACGTTGTTTGCCGCTGTCCCCGATGCGCCGGCTGACTTCAAACAGGTGATCGACGCCTTTTACGGCGGCACCCCTTGTCCGCTCACGATTGAAGCACTGGCAAACGCCTGAGGTCCGCCTCTCCCTTGGTCATGCTTGCCCGGCGCATGCCTCTTGCTTTACCCGAAGGTCAAGCAAGAGGAGATCCCCAGATGGCCCTTCAAGATATCGCCGCCGGTATCCAATCCGGCCTGTCCGGCAAAAGCTTTGACGGCTCGCTAAAATTCGACTGCGGCGAGGACGGCGTCATCGTTCTGGCCGATGGCACCGCAACCACCGAAGACAGCGCGACGGACTGCACCCTGCGCCTGTCGCAGGAGAACCTCAAAAAGCTGCTGACCGGCAAACTGAACCCGATGACCGCCGTCATGATGGGCAAGATCAAGATCACCGGCGACATGGGTGTGGCCATGAAACTGGGCAAGCTGATCGGGTGAGGACGCATCTCCCAGGCGTGAGTTGATTGCACCGTTGCAATTCTGGGTAGTTTCACCAATAAAAGGCGAACGATCAAACGCTTAGAGAAATAATATGAAAAAATCACTCCTACTCATTGCCCTTACTGCGCTTGTCGCTGCGTGTTCAGTTGACCCGCAAGCTGCCCATGAAAGACGGCAGGAATTGATCCGGCACTTTTTCCCCAATCCTTCTGATCAAACCGGCCTACACCTTGTATTCGGCATTGAAACTTACGGCTATTACTCGAATTTGGAGATCATGTATTTTCCCGATCAGGTCTCTGAAAGCACCGTCAAAAAGCGCGTAGGCAAGTACTGTGCCCAGTTCAAAAGCAAAGGTGTGACTGGTCAAGCGTATACAAGAGACCCATCCAAACCAGCGACCGCAACACTGGCCGACGGAACGACCCGTCCCGCACAACGTATCTGGTTGTCCTGCTACGAAAAGAAGTAAGAAAATTGGGGGGGCGAAATTCGGCCCCCCCTTTCTATTCTCATTTGATAGCCGCCTTGAGCTGCTCATAATAGGGCATCGCGGCCTCCAGCACCGGTTGCAGATGCTCCGGCACCTCGGGCAGATCACCTTCGGGGCCTGCAAAGCCGGTAGACGTCCAGACCGCGCCGTACCAGACCTCTGCCCAGACGCCATCGTCCTTGTGGCCGCCCTTGGGCCAGAACAGCATCTTTGGCGAATAAGGCAGATCGATTGCTTCGCAGATCTGCTCTAGCTTGGCCGCAGGGTCCTGACGGATGTCGTAGCTGTCCACCACCACCGGGGATTGTCCCCAGCTGCGGCAGAGGTCATAAAGTTCGGCCTGCTGACGGAAGCCGATATCATCCAGGTTAGGGTTTTCGCGTTTCGCCGCATAAGATGCGATGACCCGCGCTGGGTGACGGATCAGGAAGACATTGGTCACCTCCCGCATCCAGTCGCGGGGCATGCCGGGGATCATGTGCTGGCTCATGTGTTTCTGGTAATAGACCGGTTTCGCCGCCGGGATATCCCCAAGCAGCATGTCTGCCACCGCGTTCGGATCCTGGCTCTGGCTTTCCAGGATGTCTTCCCGCATGGGGTGGTCCAGCCCGGTCATCTTAAGGTAGGCCGCATAGAACGGCTCATCCACAACCGCGCAATCGCCCCGGTTGCCAAAGGCATACATCATCGCCGTCGAGAGATTCCGCGGCCCCGACCACATTGCAATCCGCATCAGGCGCACTCCTTCTCGATCAGGTCTTTGTAAAGCGCCCGGATTCGTTTGGTCATCGGGCCCATCTCGCCACTGCCGATCTGGCGCCCGTCGATCATGCCGACCGGCGTCTGCGCGCCGAAGGTGCCGGTTAGGAACGCCTCGTCCGCGCCATAGGTGTCGACCAGAGAATAGTTGCGTTCATACACGGGGATGTCATTGGCACGGCACAGATCGATCACCTTCTGCCGGGTGATGCCGTTCATGCAGTAATCCCCGGTCGAGGTCCAAACCTCGCCTTTGCGAACGATAAAAAAGTTGCAGGCGTTGGTGGTGTTCACAAAGCCGTTCACATCCAGCATCAGCCCCTCATCCGCGCCCGCCTTTTCGGCGGCAATGCAAGCAAGGATGCAATTGAGTTTCGAATGAGAGTTCAGCTTGGGATCCTGGCTCATCGGAAGACCCCGGATATGCGGCACCGTGGCCAGGTTGATCGGGCGCGGCAGGTTGGGGCGCGAATGCTCCATGATGATCACCATGGTCGGCCCCTGCTGCGACAGGCTCGGGTGTTGGAAGGGCCGCGTTTTCGGGCCACGCGTCACCATCAGCCGGGCGTGGGCATCGGTGGTCATGCCGTTGGCCTTTTGCGTGTCGAGAACGGCCTGTTTCACGCCTTCTGGGGTCAGGCCAATGTCCAGATCGATGGCCTTGGCCGCCTCGAACAGACGGGCGAGATGTTCGTCGATAAAGGCCCAGCTTCCGTTGTAGAGCCGCAGCCCCTCCCAGACGCCATCGCCCAGCATGAAGCCGCTGTCATAGACACTGACGGTAGCCTCGGCCTTGGGCACGATGCGACCGTTCAGATAGATGAGGATCTCTTCGTTGCGTGCGTCTTCTTGTGCCTGATGGGTGCTCATTTTTTCAGTCATCGGACCCTCCTTTTCCGGCACGCTAGCCAGATTGGATCCAATTTCCAAGCGATAACTTGCGCTCACCTCTGCGTGACATTTGATGACACGGGCTTGAGCAAAAATGAGGCAGGCGGCAGGCTTTTTGAAAACGGAGGCGATGATGAAAACACTGCATCAGATCAAACAGGTTTCCCTGGCTATCCTCATTCTGACGGCGGGCCTTTTGCGGGGTCATCAGGCGCAGGCCGCAAGCCCTGAGGTGTTGACTGAGGTGCTGACTGTGGCCGGCGGTTGTTTCTGGTGCGTCGAAAGCGATTTTGAATCGGTGCCCGGCGTGATCGAAGCTGTGTCGGGCTATACCGGTGGCACAACGCAGAACCCGACCTACAAAGAGGTATCGCGCGGCGGCACGGGCCACTATGAGGCGGTACAGATCACCTTTGATCCCGACCAGGTCAGTCGGGCAACGCTTCTGGGTTTGTTTTTTCGCTCGGTCGATCCCACCGATGCAGGCGGGCAGTTTTGTGACCGTGGGGATAGCTACCGAACCGCAGTCTTTGTCACGGGCGAGATCGAAAAATCCATGGCGCAGCAGGCCAAAACCGAGGCACGACAGGCGCTTGGCCAGCCTATCGTGACCCCCATTCTGCCTGCTGGCACATTTTTTCCTGCCGAAGACTACCATCAGGACTACTACAAAGGAGAGTCTCTGGTCTTTACCCGCTTTGGCCCCAAACGCCAGGCGGCCGCATATAAACGATACCGCCAAGCCTGCGGGCGCGATGCACGGGTGCGCGAGCTATGGGGAGAGACTGCGCCTTTTGCCGCCGGGTATTGAACAGACCCGCCGCTTGAGGCGGTATGAACGCGCAGCCCGGCCCGGCGGATTTCGACTAAAACTGTCCTGAAAATCTTGCGGTTCGGAGGCACCTTTTATGGGGTTTGCCAACATCTGATGACATTCAATTAACTGATTTTGTACAGTCTGAAGGCCGTTCAGTTGTGATGGTACAGGTAGAATGCTCAGCTCAGGTTTCATTCGCGCCCTAACCCTGATCCTTGGCGTGGCGACGATGTTGCTATCAGCACCCGCCCTTCGCGCCGACACGATAGAATTGCGCGCTGATGTCTGGTGTCCGTTCAACTGCGAGCCCGACAGCGATCATCCCGGATTCATGGTGGAGCTCGCGCAGGAAGCGATGGCCTTCTTTGGTCACGAGGTGCGCTACAGCACTCTCACCTGGGGCCGCAGTCTTGATCAGACCCGAAACGGTCAGGTCAACGGAGTAATCGGCACTGATCAAGGAGAAGCGCCAGACTTCATCTTTGGCTCACCCATGGCAGGATATCAGGAAACGCTGATTTTCCGCAAAGGTGAAGCGCGGCAGATCACAACCCATGAGGATCTGGACGGCCTGCGTGTTGGCGCCATTGTGGACTATGAATACCACACGATGATCAAGGCCTACATCGACGAGCATGAAAGGGATCCGACCCGGGTTCAGTTGATCGGAGGGGACTCGGCGCTCGAACGCAATCTGCAAAAACTTGTCGCGGGCCGGATTGACTTTACGATCGATGAACGTTCGGTGCTGGTGCATGCAGTCGCCCAGCTGGGTCTGTCCGACGCGGTCGAGATCCTGCCGCATAGCGAAACCACCGACCTTTTCATTGCGTTCTCGCCCGCATTGGAAAGCTCTGAGCTCTATGCCCGGCAATTGTCCGAGGGGATAGAGCGGCTAAAAGCCTCTGGCCGATATGCTGAAATCCTCTCCCGCTACGGGCTGTCGGAGTAAGTCGGCATGAACTCCATTGGTCCGAAAAACATACGCACGCGCCTGCTGATTGGGGTTCTGACTCCCGTCTTTCTTATTCTGGCGGCAGGTCTTTCCTTTGAAAGCTTCGACCACCGGGAGCATCTGACCGAAGCCCTGGATGCGCAGGCAGGTATGCTGGCAAAGCTGACGGCGACCGCTCTGGCCCAGCCGATCTGGGACTTCGATATCGTACAGGTCGAGGAAACGCTCAATGAAGTTGCCGATCTGGTTCATGTCGCACAGGCGCAGGTCATCGCGGCGGATGGTCGTGTTATCGCCTCCGTCACTGCGCCCGACTACGTCCCAGCAGAGGGCGATATCGTCAAGACTCACCAGATTATCCACCCATTGGGCGACGATGTGGAACTCTTGGGTGAATTGCATCTCACCCTTCCGCTGGCCGACATTCAGGTCCCACTGATGGAGGCCACCGCGCATCACATCGTGATTTCCCTGGTGATTTTCCTTCTGGTAGCTGGCAGTGTCTTCTTTGTCCTGTCCAGGCTTTCCAAGCCGCTCACCGCGATTGGCGGAGTTATCATGGATCTGCGCAACGGCCGTTTGGATATTTCGATCCCCTATCAGGGTCGCAATGACGAGGTCGGTATGCTGGCCCAGGCGCTTGAGCAGATGCGGCGCAATGAAATCAAAATGGCAAAGCTCCGCGATCAGAACACCGAAGCCGCGCGGCGCGAACTCAACAGGATCCATCGGGCGCTGAAATCAACACGCGACGGTGTCATCCTGACCGATGAAACGGGCAATGTTGTCTTCTCCAACGCCAATGCCTCGATTTTCTTTGCCGACGCTCGCGACGGGGAGAAACTGAATTTCCGCTCCTGGTTGCCCGATGATGTCGCCGAGCAGATCGAACAGCGCATTGCCGAGAATGAGGATTTCGCGGCAGAGGCCAGCGTGACGCATTTCAACAGCGGCGAAGAGCTGAACCTCTTGGTACGTGGCGGCCCGATCCGTGATGAAGATGGGCTGTACCTTGGCACGCTTTTGCTGGCGACCGATCACAGCGATCAGGCACGTCAGGCTGCGCGGGTAAAATACATGGCCGAGCACGACAGCCTGACTGGCCTTCCCAACCGCCGACTGCTTGAACAAACACTGGCTGCTTGGCTGGAAGCGGGGGAGCAGGTTTCGATCCTGCTGGCGGATCTCGATCACTTCAAGACCATAAACGATACCCTTGGTCATCCTACCGGTGATGCTCTTCTGAAGGTCGTTGCAGACAAATTCTCTGCCAGCACCTCAACCAATGCGCTGGCCGCAAGGCTGGGTGGAGATGAGTTCGCAATCATCGTCAAGGGCGCCGCCAGTGAAGACCGCCTGAGCAATATTGCAAACTCGCTTGTACACGATCTTTCCAAGCCGCTCACCATTTCCGGAAATGTGCTGCACACAGGTATGAGCGCCGGGATCGCGACACTTGGCGGAACAGATGCGCGCGCTGCCGATGGTATTCGCTGCGCAGACCTGGCGCTATACGAGGCCAAGAACAGCGGTCGCGGCCGGGTAAAGGTCTTTCACACAGACCTCGAAACCGCGATCAAACGCAAGGCGCTGTTGGAACGCGAACTGCGCGCGGCGCTCAAGGAAGATGGGATCAGACCCGTGTTCCAAGTCCAGACTGATCTGCGCACGGGCGAGATCATCGGGTTCGAAACTCTTGCACGCTGGCATCACCGGCATCTTGGCAGCGTGTCTCCTGCCGAGTTCATACCTGTGGCCGAAGAATGCGGTTTGATTCGCGAATTGACCTATCAGATCATGACCCAGGCCTTTCGTGCGGCCGCGCGCTGGCACGATATGGGCTTCAAGGGCCGTGTGGCGGTGAATCTGTCGCCCAAACTGTTTGGCGCGCAGGTAGATGAATTCGTGAATGACTGCCTATATGAAACCGGATGCCCGGCCAGCGCCGTGGAAGCCGAAATCACTGAAACCGTTGTGCTGTCCAGTGGCCAATCGGCCCTCCGGGAGATCGAAGCCCTGCAGCGCCTCGGCATCACGGTCGCACTGGACGACTTTGGCATGGGGTATTCTTCGCTCAGCTACCTGCAGAAATTCCCAGTCGACAAGATCAAGGTTGATGCGGCCTTTGTCTCAAAGCTGCCGGACTCACCCGAGACCAAGGCCATCGTTGTGGCCATCGCAGAGCTTGGACATGCTCTTGGCATGCATGTGACCGGGGAAGGTGCCGAAACGGAAGAGCACCGCAGGCTTCTGCAGGAGTGCAAAGTGGATTATCTGCAGGGCTATTTTGACGGCCCTCCCCTTGCTGAGCGCGCGGCAACCGCCCGCCTGTTTCCGGGGACAGGAATGTATCTGCAGGCGTCAGGATGACGCTGCGCGACCACGTAGTGCTCACCATCTAAATCCAGTGGCGCAGTGACGCCAGCGGTGCGCAACCCGCTTCTTGGTGTCGTTTTGAGGCTTTGCGCTCAATTTCTGAGACACTCAGGCCTGTTTATCGCAGTCTGGGTCACCGAAATTGTTGCCTACCGCAAAAAATCGGCTATCACCTCTCGAACTCTTCTCGGGGCGCTGCCCTGTCAGGGGAAGGTCACGAGGAGCCATTCGCTTGAAAACCGACACGCCAGACAGCCTCCTGTCTCCGCCCCTCGGGCGTGTCACGGTTGAGCTGAAACACGTCCAGCTGGCTGCCGATGGAAGACCGCTGCTGCAGGACATCTCCTTTTCGGCGGACGAGCAGCGTGTGGGGATTGTGGGTCGGAATGGCTCTGGCAAGACCACCCTGGCCCGTGTCCTGAGCGGACTGGTTGCACCGGATGCCGGCGAAGCCCTCATAAACGGAACGGATATTAGCCGTGATCGCAAATCGGCCCTTGGTCTTGTCGGGGTTCTGTTTCAAAATCCGGATCGCCAGATCATTTTTCCAACGGTAGAGGAAGAACTCGCCTTTGGTTTGCGCCAGATGGGGCTGGAAAAACTCGACGCCGCTGAACGAGTCGCCCAGATCCTTGACCGGTTCGGAAAGGCACATTGGGCCAAGGCGCCGACGCATGTGTTGTCTCAGGGCCAGAAGCAACTGGTTTGCTTGATGGCCATCCTATCCATGGCGCCACGCGTCATAGTTCTCGATGAGCCTTTCTCAGGTCTGGATATTCCCACGCGGATGCAGCTTCAGCGGACCTTGGATCAGATCGGAGCACAGACGTTTCACATTTCGCATGATCCGCAACATCTGGAACATTACGACCGGATTCTGTGGATCGAAGCGGGGCAGATCAAGGCCGACGGTCCAGCGCGGCAGGTGCTGCCCGAATTCAGAGATCAGATGACCGGATGGGGGGCGAGCGATGATCTCTTTGACTTTCCCGTCTGACACTTGGGCGCATCACATTCCGGTCGGCTGGAAGCTGGCCTGCCTGTCAGGCACGACACTGGTGCTGTTTTCCCTGGACGCGATACCGGTTCAGGCAACCGCTCTGACCGTAACGGTACTTTTGTATCTGAGCGCCGGACCACAGTTCGCCAGAAGCGGGCTAAAAACCCTGCGCATCCTCTGGCCCTTCCTTGTCGTGATCTTTCTTTGGCACATGATAGACGGAACGCCCCGAAACGGGCTTTCCATCGCCTTGCGCCTGTCCAGCACGGTGGCGTTGGCGAACTTTGTCACCATGACAAGCCGTCTCTCAGATATGATCGATGTGGTCGCCTGGTTGCTTTACCCGTTCAGACGGTTTGGCCTCAGCACGCGCAGTCTGGAAATCGCAATCGCCCTCGTCATTCGCTTCACACCACTGCTGAGCCTTCGCGGGGCTCAGCTGATCGATGCCTGGCGCGCCCGATCTGCGCGACGCCCTTCCTGGCGGATCGCGCTGCCACTGACGGTTTCCGCCCTGGATGACGCAGATCACGTTGCCGAAGCGCTGAAGGCGCGCGGCGGCATTCACTAACCTGCACGCCCCGGCAAGACTGCTCGGGGCAGAACAAAGGATTTTGATACGATGGAACGTTCAATCGCCAATATCGCTCTATTCGCGGCGCTGATCGCCGCCTTGGGCGTCATCCCGCAGATCACCCTGGCCTTTGGTGTTCCGGTGACAGCGCAGAGCATGGGGATCATGCTATGCGGAACAGTTCTTGGCGCGCGGCGCGGACTGTTGGCCGTTCTGCTCTTTCTCCTGCTGGTCGCGATGGGCTTGCCGCTGTTGTCCGGCGGTCGCGGTGGGCTTGCGGTCTTTGGCTCAGCCACAGCGGGTTTTCTGTTTGGCTTTCCGGTCGCCGCCTTTGTCACGGGCCTGATCATGGAGCGCATGCGGAATGTCGCGGTCCTGCCAGCCGCCATACTGGCCTCGCTCGTTGGCGGCATCCTTGTGCTCTATCTCTTTGGCGTGACCGGCATGGCCATAACGCTCAAGAAATCCTTCGCAGAAGCCGCCAGCCTGATGCTGATTTTCATTCCCGGCGACATTCTGAAGGCGGTGGTTGCTGGCCTTTTGACCGCAGGGTTGGCGCGGGCACGTCCGGGCAGTCTTTTGTCGCGTTCGGCTTGACGCCCACCTGCGCGCAGTATCAAGGCGCAGACCGCACGACGGTCTGCGCCGACACGCACCAAGATCCAACAATTGGAAAACTCAGCTTTCGGTTTCCGACAGTTCCATTCCGCAGTATTCACGGATCATGTTGAAAACGAGCCATTTGAACAAGGGTTTCGGCAGAATATCCACCATGCCCCACTCGCCACCGCCATTGAACCTGTAGAGGTCGGGATAGCCGGACATGCCCACGATTGCAGGGCGCTGGGTCAGGTCGCCCAAAACGGAAATCTGTTTCGACACCTCAAATCCCAGATCTCCACCAGGGAAGCGGATGTCCATAAAGACCAGTCCATAATAGGACGGACGCGCCTTGCACCGCTCCAATGCATCAAATGGATCGGAGCACATCTCAAAGGGCGCCTGCGCATCCAGCAAGAACCCTTCCAACCGAAAACGAACCCATGGATCATCATCCACGGCAAGGACCACGGGACCGTGGATCGGCTGGATAGACGTGACTCCTGCATTCGACCACATCAAGGCGTTGGACTCCTGAATCCGGGGCGCACAAAAGCAGCGCCGACCACACCAGGGTCGCGAAGGCGGGGCTCACAGGTGACGCGATCACGGGCTAACGTGTCACACGTGCTGTCCTTGCATACCAAAGAAGCCATTGCAGTGCACAGAGTGCTATGCACCGCGCCGAACTTTCAAACCAACCACTCACTTCCCCTAGTATTGAGCCTAGCAGTTTTGGCGCAACAAACAAAGGAGCGTATTCGCAAACGCTTTCGTCCTACGGGATCCATGGCGACCTGCACTTTCGAAAAAAATTAAACACTGGACGTGTGCCCAGCAGTGGAGAGGCTTACAGTTGGGTGTCTTGTTCATTATTAATCAGTAGCTTGCAGTGTTTTTTGCGCCAGGTCAGCGGCGATGGTATTTTCAAAGAAAGATCTTTTTTTCTGATTTCACGTACTTTTCCACGTCATGAAATCTACGGAAAATCTACATCAAAGACAGGATTCAATTCACAGATCCGCTTTCAAGCGCGCTGTCACCGAAGTGATTTCCTCACTGAGGAAATTCGATTCCGATAAATCCAATTTCACCTCTCCATTTTTATCGGGGCGCCAAAAACGAAATTCACACTTCGGTGCAATATTCTTTCGCAAAATAACGGTCGGAAAATCCTTGATGTCTGTTTGCACGATCTTTCGTCAATCGATTCACAAGGTTTTAAAAAGATACCTCATGAGAGCGAGTCGAAAGAAGGCAATGCAATCATGGAAAGAAATCCCTCTCCCATCACGGCGCCGAAACGCCTGTCCCTTGCCAATCTGCAAACCAAGACAAAGGTCATGCTGGTGGCGGCAGGTCCTCTTCTTCTGACGATTGCCATAGGCATCGTCGCCAGTCTGAATCTGAACCGCTTGACCGAAACCGATCGTTGGGTCGATCACACCCAGAAGGTTCTCGCGCAGGGAAACGCGGTCGTGAGCGCAGCGTTGAACATGGAAACCGGAATGCGCGGCTACCTATTGGCCGGACAGGAACAGTTTCTCGACCCCTATAATGCCGGCAATGCCGTAGCCCATGAGCTGCTGTCTTCGCTGCAGGAAACGGTCAGCGACAACCCCCCGCAGGTCGCCCGTTTGCAAGAGGCTGAAACCGTATTGAATCAATGGCAGGCGGACATCGCACAGCCCCAGATCCAGCTCAGACGTGACATTGGCGATGCCCCAACCATGAACGACATGGCTGCCGAAGTGAAAAAAGGGGCGGGCAAGGCCTATTTTGACGAGTTCAGAGGCAAGATTCAGACCTTTATCGAAACCGAAGAAGCTTTGCTCACCGAGCGGACACAGGCTTTCACAGATCTCGCAAACTCGGGTGAAATCACCAGTGAAGCCGCCCGGGACACGATGAAATGGGTCGATCACACCCATCGTGTGATTGCCAAGGCAAAAGACATTCTGGCCGCAGCCATTGACATCGAAACAGGTATGCGCGGCTTTCTTCTGGCCGGCGAGGAGACCTTCCTTGAGCCTTTGAATTCAGGAATCGAACGCTTTGATCGACTGGTGGTCGAGCTCTCGGACACGGTCAGCGACAACCCTCCGCAGGTGGACCGCCTTCAGGAAATCGGCTCACTTATCTCCGAATGGCGCACAAATGTGGTCGCGCCGATGATCGATTTGCGCCGCGAAATTGGTGAGGCCAAAACGATGGACGATATGGCCGACCTCATCGGTGAGGCACGCGGCAAGGTTTTCTTTGACCAGTTCCGCGCGCTGATGGATGAATTCATGGCCATCGAAGAGGGGCTTATGGTGGAGCGCAAAATCACCAAGGATGAGACCTCTGCCATGACAAAGACCATGATCATGGGTGCGGTGTCTGCGGCGGTTGTCATCGGCAGTCTTTTGTCCTGGTTCATCGGTTCAAATATCTCCACTGCGATCCGCACCGTGACCGAGGCCATGACCCGCCTCGCCGACGGCGACAGGGAAACCCGCATCCGCGGTCAGCGCCGCCGAGACGAAGTGGGTCTGATGGCGCGGTCCCTGGAGGTTTTCCGGGAAAAGCTCATCCGGGAAAAGCAGATCGAAGAAGAACAAAAGAAACGCGATGCGGAACAGCACCTTGTTGTCACCGAGATGACCGACCGTTTGTCGCGGCTGGCTCAGGGAGATTTGACCGTCGAGATCGCCACCGAATTCCCGGAGTACTACGAACAGCTGCGCCGCGACTTCAACATCTCTATTCGCAATCTCAAATCAACCTGCGAACAAGTTGTCTCTTCTGCCGAAAGCATTCGCAACGGGGCGGCTGAGATCAGCCAGTCGTCGGATGACCTGTCGCACCGCACCGAAAGCCAGGCCGCGACGCTGGAAGAGACCGCCGCTGCCTTGGATGAACTCACGGCATCGGTGAAATCCGCCGCCGAAGGCGCCCGCAGCGTTGAGAACATCATGGAAGAGGCCAAGCAAGAGGCCGAGAACAGCGGTGTCGTGGTGCAAAGCGCGGTTTCGGCCATGACCGAGATCGAGCAGTCCTCGACCCATATCGCGCAGATCATCGGCGTGATCGACGACATCGCCTTCCAGACCAACCTCCTGGCGCTGAACGCAGGCGTCGAGGCCGCCCGTGCGGGCGAAGCGGGCCGCGGCTTTGCGGTGGTTGCCTCCGAAGTGCGCGCCCTGGCGCAGCGCTCCTCGGATGCGGCGATGGAGATCAAGACGCTGATCAGCGACTCCTCGCGCCAGGTGGAGCGCGGGGTGGATCTGGTCGGCAAGGCGGGCGATGCGCTGAACAACATCGTCGAGCGCGTCAACCACATCTCGAAACTGGTGACGGATATCGCCGAGGGCGCGGTGGAGCAATCCACGGGTCTGGGCGAGATCAACACCGGCGTCGTGCAGCTGGATCAGGTGACCCAGCAGAACGCGGCCATGGTCGAAGAGGCCACCGCGGCAGGGCATATGCTCAACAGCGATGCGACAAAGCTCACTCAGGTTGTTGCCGCTTTCAAACTCGGCGGCACCACACAGGAAAAACAAAACAGCGCCCCTGACCCGGTGGTGAGTGAAACCCAGACCTGGGAGACTACGGCCGCCATGACGCCTGACACTGGGCAGCCACTTCCGGCTGCAGATGGCAATGCGGCGCTCGATACCTGGGAAGAATTCTAGAGCCTTGCCAACAGGCAGAGCATTTGGGGGGCGGAACTTTCGCCCTCTTTTTGCATGCCCCAATCACAGCGGCCAATCCGTTGTTCGTTGCTTGTAAAGGATTGAGGTGTTAGCAGCTTGGCCGAGTTTTGTTTACCCAGAATGGAGTTTGCCGATGGGCGCGGACTATATCGTGAAAGACCTCTCTCTGGCCGGGTTTGGTCGCAAGGA
>Ga0256829_1001668_pt1 | contig 17783 bp, 17 predicted proteins | sample 131447metaG_FD_185979 | JGI IMG/M metagenome (GOLD analysis project Ga0256829, IMG submission 185979) | Hydrothermal vent microbial communities from Lau Basin, Pacific Ocean - 131-447 | ecosystem: Environmental > Aquatic > Marine > Hydrothermal vents | place: Pacific Ocean: Lau Basin | collected...
TTGTATAGATGAACAAAGCTGTTAAAAAGATTGTCCTTAAAACCAAAAAGCAAGTCTATGGAGATATGCTGGGTAACAATGCTTCTTTATTTCAAGGCGAAGGCTTTGAGTTTGCAGAGTTACGTGAGTATATCTATGGGGATGATGTTCGTAAGATAGATTGGAAAACCACAGCAAAACTGGGTAAACCTTTTGTAAAAGTCTATAAAGAAGAGAGAGAGTTAAACGTAGTGGTTGTCTCTATGCTTTCGGGTTCAACGTACTTTGGTACAGTGAAACAAAAGTCTGACATCATTGCTGAGACAGTGGCGACGTTAGGTTTTTCAGCCATTAAAAATGCGGACTTGTTTTCGCATATGATTTTTGCAGACAAAATGTATGGGCTTTCAAAACCGAGTAAAAAACTCTTTTCTGTACATAAAGCCATAGAAGATGTACTGGAGTTTGACCCCATAGGTAAAGAAGCAGACTATACGGCTTTGGTGGAGACACTCATTAGCCGTTTAAAAAAGAAAGCTTTGCTGTTTATAATCTCTGATTTTGTAGGTGAGATAGACTTGAAACTTTTGGCTAAGAAGCATGATGTCTTTGCAGTTATCGTCCGTGACAAGTTTGAGGAAGACCCCTCTGAGCTTGGTTATCTCAGACTCATAGATATGGAAACAAAGCAGAGTTTTGAAGGTGACATAGACAGTGGTACATTAAAAAATTATAAAAAAGCACTGCATGAGAATGATGAGAAACTGTATAAACAGTTTAAAAAGCAGGGTGTACGCTTTACAAAAGTATATACCCATGAAGAACCCACACTGAAACTTTTAAAGACAATGCGATGATAAGAACTGTAGGGTGCGATTGCCATCGCACCAATAAATTGAATATGCAAAAAGGTGCGATGGCAATCGCACCCTACGGAGAAATATATGGAAAATAACATAACAGCACAATTAAGAGATATCAAGCCTTTACTTGAGATACCTGACAGTTCTTACTATATCTATTGGGGATTAATCACTTTTGGTATCTTACTGGCAGTAGGTATACTGTTTTTTGTGTTGAAAAAACTATGGGATAACAGAAAAATAAACCTTGCAAAAGGGTATTTGGAAGCCATTAAAAAGATAGACTGGGCAGATACGAAGAAGTCTGCTTACGAGGCAACACATTATGCAAGACTATTGGCTACAGATGAGAGAAGAAAAGAGCTCTTTTCACAGCTTGAGCCAATGCTTGAGCAATACAAATATAAAAAAGAGGTAGACGAAGTAGACACAGATACACGTAACAAGTTTAACCTCTATGTGCAGGTGGCAGATGAGTCAGTTTAGTTTTGAATATCCGTATCTATTGGCAGTTATATTTCTCTTTATTGTGTGTGCCAAGGTTTGTAAAGAACGTAGCAGGGCTATCTTTTTCCCACATGTAAACACCTTGATGGTGCAAGGACGTGGTGGTTCTTCATTGTTAACATGGTTGAAGTGGATAGGTATTACCGCTGCAGTCATAGCTTTGGCATCTCCAGTCATTACGAAGTCTTACACAAACTCTAAAAAAGAGGGACGTGACATTGTGCTCGTGTTGGACTCGTCTGACTCGATGCGTCAACCTTTTGATGCTTCTTATCGGTCACGATTTGAAGTCGTGAAAGAGGTAGTAGGTGATTTTGTAGAAAAGCGTAAGGATGATCGTATCGGTATGGTGACGTTTGCAGATGTTGCATTTATCGCGTCTCCTTTAACCTTTGAAAAGAAATTTTTAACCGATATTACAAAGATGCAAAAGATGGGCATAGCAGGAAAACGTACAGCGATTAACGATGCGATAGTGCAGAGTTATAACCTGCTTTCAAAAAGTAAAGCCAAGTCCAAGATAGCCATTTTACTCACCGATGGGATAGACAATATGTCTAAAGTACCTTTTACAGATGTGGTAAATATGATAAAAAAACGTGATATTAAGCTCTATGTCATAGGTATAGGAAGTGAACGAGACTATAATGCTGCTTACCTCCAAGCTTTGGCAGATGCAGGGCATGGTAAAGCGTATGGGGCAAGAGATGCAAAAAGTTTAAAGAATATCTATGAAGAGATAGACAAACTTGAAGCGACTAAAATAGATGATAAAAAGATAGTACAGCATACATATCTGTACATCTATCCACTCTTTTTAGCGATTTTGAGTTTGCTACTTTTCATGTATGTAAGAAATAGTAAAGGAGTCTAGGATGAGTTTTGTCAATATTCAGTTTTTTTGGGTACTTATACTTCCTTTTGGCATCTTTGCATTTCTCATAAGCACAAATAAAGATAGACTCTCACGAGTCTTTAATGAGAAGGTACTCAAACGTCTCTCAGCTGCCGATGAAGGTATGCCGATGATAGTACGTAACATCTTGATGTTGCTGGCTATCTTCCTTATGATAGTAGCGATGGCACGTCCTGTCATGGAAAAAGGTGACAAAAAGGTAGAAGTACAAGGGTTGACATTGCTTACGGCATTGGATATTTCTGGTTCTATGCGTAGTAAAGATGTCTACCCTGACCGTTTAACCTTTGCCAAAACGAAGATGGCACAGTTTTTTGATGCCATGCCAAGTGATGAGATAGGCGTAGTAGCATTTGCTTACAGCTCTTTTGTATTAGCTCCTTTTTCATCTGACAAAGAGACACTTAAGATGATGGTAGAGGGTGTAGATGACTCATACATCAATATGGGTTCTACGGATTTTGCAGCATTGGGTGAGTTGGCAAGTACGCTACTTGAAAAGAAAAAGCCTAAGATTTTAGTACTTTTCTCTGATGGTGGAGACGAAAAAGCCATCGCAGGTTTTGCAGACATTCTGAAAGCCAATGAGATAGACCTTTACGTGGTGCTTGTAGGTACCGACAAAGGAGCGCCTGTGCTCGATGAAGATGGTAAACCTTTGGCACAAAAAGACGGCACTATAGCCATTACTCAGCGAAATGATGCCTTGGGTGAGTTAGCCAAAGAGCACGGTGGCGCCTATGTGGTAGCAAGTAACGGAAAAGAAGATATCGCACAACTTGTCAATGTCATCAGAGGCAAATATAAAAACCAACAGCAAGGTGCAGTGACAGTTAAAGAGAGAGTGGAGTATTTTTACTATCCACTAGGTCTTGGACTCTTGTTTCTGCTTATAGCGTTTAGTTCAATGCCAAAAAGGAGAGAAGTATGATAAGCATTAAAAAATTATTTGTTCTGACTTCTGTGTTAACTGCTTCCCTCTATGGTGGTATAACAGATTTTAAGACCATAGACAAAGCGACACAGGCATATGATGCAAAAAAGTACACAAAAAGTGCTAGCCTGCTTAAGCAAGTAGATGCAAAGAGCCCTCAAAAGCAGTATGACCTAGGAAACGCGTTGTATAAAAGTAAAAACTATGATGGGGCACTTGAGGCATACAAAAAAGCTGAAGGTGTCGATGAAGCGACACGCCTACATAACATAGGAAACAGCCATTTTCAAAAGAAAGAGTTAGATAAAGCTATAGAAGCGTATGAGAAGTCTCTCAAACTTAGAGATGATAAAGATACAAAGTTTAACCTTGAACTTGCAAAGAAAATGAAGAAGAAAAAAGAAGAGAAGAAGAAAAAGCAGCAGCAAAAAGACAAAAAAGATCAAAAGAAAAAAGACGACAAGAAAAACAAAGATCAGAAAAAGAAAGATAACAAAGACCAAAAGAAGAACGATAAAAAGAAAGACGACAAGAACAACAAAGATAAAAAAGACGGTAAAAAGAAAGATAAAGACAAAAAGAACAAAGAAGATAAGAAAAAAGAGAGTGACAAGAAAAAGGGAGATAAAAAGAAGGACGAAAAGAAAAAGTCTGATGCCCAAAAAGATAAGAAGAAACAAGGTGATAAAGATGGACAACAATCTAAAGCACAAAAGAAAAAGAGTAAAGAAGAAAAATTGAAAGAACAAGAGTTAAAGCGTCTGATGAAAAAGATGCAAAAAGGCAAAACACCTACGATGATGTACCAGATGGGTGCAGGTAAGAAGCCAAGAAAGGATGATGATGTTAAGCCATGGTAGCAATATATTAAAGATTCAAAATTGTGCGTTCATTGGTTTATCTACTCGGGCAGTCGCAAATGGCGAAGCCACCCTTTGGGCTGAGTGCTCCTTGGTCGCAGATAAACCAATGAACTATCTTTTTATAGGAGAAAACAAATGAAAAAAATACTATTAACACTATTCACAATTGCTTATTCACTATTCACTACATTAAATGCAGATGGAGTCAAAGCCACAGTAGATACGGTAGAAGTGGTCAAAGGTAACCCTGTCACACTACGCATAAAAGCGACAGGAGGATCTGCGGCATTTCCTAAGATACTCATGGTAGACACAGCCCCCGTAAGCGGTACTTCTACCTCAAGTAGCAGAAACCTAAGTATGATTAATGGTTCCGTTACTTCAGAAGCGAGTACGACTAAAATCATACAGTTTATGCCAGAGCATGATATGACTATCCCTTCTTATACGGTCAATATTTCTGGTAAAAAATACAAGACAGACCCTATAGATATAAAGGTCGTGAAATCTAATGCCCCTACGACACAGGGTAATGCACTCTTTACGTTAAAGATGCAAGCCAACAAAACCAAAGTCCGTGTCGGTGAATCTTTTATGGTGACGGTATATTTTTCTTTGCGTAAAGATATTAGACTTTCACAAGAAGTACAATATACACAGCCTGATTTGTCTGCGTTTGTTGTGGCAGAGGGTGGAGAACAAAAAGCGTATATCAAAGGAAATTACCAAGTCCAAGAAGTACGTTACATCGTGACTGCACAAAAAGATGGGAATTTTACCGTTTCCCCTGCACATGCAAAGGTTGGCGTACCAGATAGAACTAGAAGAGACATTTTTGGTATGACCTTTGGTACCAAATGGTATCAAACAGCATCTAATCCACTGCAAGTGGAAGTCTTACCTCAAACAAAAGATGCAGACCTTATAGGCGATTTTAAAGTCACATCAAGCATCGATGCAAAAGAGGTTAAAGCCAACAAACCTGTCAATCTTACTGTCAAGATAGAAGGTAAAGGAAACCTAGAGAGTTTCGAGTTTCCAAAGTATGAGATAGATGGTGTGACCGTCTATAGTGACGAAGCCAAAGTGGATACTAAAGTGGTAGGAGGTGAACTCTATAGTACTTATACAAAAAGTTTTGCTTTCATTGCAGATGCAGATTTTCATGTGCCTGCACGTACATTTAGTATGCTTGATACCCAAACAGATACAGTGAAAGAATTGATAGTACCTGCGTATGATGTGACGATAAAAAAGAGCGCTAGAGCGGTGACATCATCTTCTGTGACACCACCTACGGGAATGGTACAAACAAAGCTGATGCAAGCACCCCAAACCAAAGAGGTGATTGTAGAGAAAAAAATAGAAGTGAAGTCTGTAGCATGGTGGATGGTGTCATTGGCATTTTTGGCTGGAGTATTGGCAATGTATATGGTACGTTTCATCCCTGCAAAAAAACAAAAACCTTATAAAGAGAGCGAAGCACTCAAAATTCTTTATGGGCACATGAGTGATGATGCTAAGATAGAAGAGATGGTACGAAAACTATATGCCAAAAAGAATGGTGACAAGTCTGTACAAATAGACAAAAAAGAACTCAAAGAGATGGTAGAGCGTTTTAGATAGTGTGGTTATAATATCTCTATGATTTATTATATTTACACTGAAAATGAAAACGAATTTATAGACAAAGCAAAAGCGTATTTAGAAAAAGAAGAGGTGACATACCTCTCTTTTGATGCGCTAGAGAGTTTGGATGTACGAGAAGTCCATCATTTGCTGGTTACAGGTAGCGTTGAAGAGATAAAACGTGTACTCGCCATTGCCCATCAAAATAACCTTCCCGTGGGTATCATCCCCACGTCTAAACAAAAAGAACTTATGCGTACATTTTCTTTGCCTTCGAAGCTTGAAGATGCTGTAGAACTTGCTCTCATTCCTTCTGAAAAACCCTTAGATGTACTCTATGTCAATGGTACCGTGGTGTTGCAAGAAGTGGTGGTGGGTGATGCACCTCCTTTGGATGTCTTTGACACAGCATTGGGTGACAAAACCTACTTTGACAGAGTCAAGATATTTTGGCGTACTATGCGAAAAGTAAAAACGCTTCAACATACCCAAATGAAAATCACAGATGCCAATGAAAACGAGCTGAAACTCTCTGCTGTTGGTGTAGTAGGGTTAGAGTATCATAACAATACCTTTGCTTCCAAACTGGTCTCTTCTCAACTTAGTGCTAGTGATGGTAAACTTTCTATAGTTATACTTTCTCCTACTTCCATTATGCAGTATATGGGGTATCTGTTTAAGGCTTTGGTCTCACACTTGTCTCCTAGTGTATTGCCACGTTCGGTAGGGTATATACGCTCTTCAAAATCTCATATAGAAACAAAAGTGCCTTTGCGTGTTTTGGTGGATTCTAAAGAGATAGGTGAAACACCTGTGACATTGGAGGTAAAGGAAAAAGCTTTGGCACTTAGTGTGGGGGAGAAGTTTTGGGAAAAGCAGGCAGAGCAGACATCAGGAAAAGACAGCATTAAAGTCGACCATCTTCCCTCAGATGAAGAGAGCAGTGCGTACCTAAGTAAAAGTATTCCTTTTTTCTCTCATGCGAGTAAAGAACAGTACACCTCACTGTTTACAAACCTAAGAGAAGAGAGTAAGTTAAGTCAAACTTTTATGGTTTTACTCATTCTTGCTACGATGATAGCCACGTTTGGGCTCTTTATCAACTCCTCCTCAATCATCATTGGGGCGATGCTCTTAGCACCTCTCATGCAACCCATAGTAAGTTTAAGTATGGGTGTACTTAGACAAGACAGTACCTTGGAAGTTAATGGCGCTAAAACCATTGCCTTAGGAGTACTGGCTGTACTTCTCACGGCAGCCACTATAGCGATGTTCACACCCATAGAACGATTGACTTCAGAGATGTCTGGGCGTTTAAGTCCAACTATTTTAGACCTTTTTGTAGCCATTGTATCTGGTGCCGCAGCTGCGTATGCAAAGTCAAATGAGAAGATACTTGGCTCACTTGCTGGTGTGGCTATTGCGGTGGCATTGGTACCACCTATCGCTGTGGCAGGTATAGGGCTAGGGTGGGCAGACTGGCATATGTTCTCTTCTGCTTTTTTACTTTTTATTACTAACCTTGTAGGCATCGTCTTGGCAGCTGCTTTTGTTTTTGCTATTTTAGGGTATTCGCCTTTGCATGTGGCAAAAAAAGGCATTATGACATGGCTACTTATCGTTGCGCTTGTTTCCATTCCTCTGTATCGTTCTTTTGTTGCGATGGAAGAAGATATACGCATACAAAAGATACTTTCCAATGTAGATTTTGATATAGGACGATATCATGTGAAGTTAACGCATATTGAATTGCTACACAAAGCAAATATAGATGAAATACGCTGTGAAGTCATCAGTACAGGTATCTTGAATCCTGAGGAGAAAAAAGCGTTAAAAGAGGCGATACTTAAAAGTATCGATAAAATGGCTGAGGTGATCGTAACATTTAGATATCGATTATGATGCTGTCTCTTCATCTTCCTCTAATGTTTGGGGAAGAAACATCTCTTGATTGGTACTCTCTGAAATCAATATATGTTCTGCCGTGATATCAAGTTTGACAAGCATTTTGAGTGATAAAAAATCTTCATTGCCCGTATGATAGTAAATATCTATCGTTTTTACTTCTTGTGTGAGTACATAGCATTGGTCAGCAGCTATAAAGTAATCTCTTTTCATATGGAGTATTTTGTAGTATGCACTTCCATTTTCCATGAGGTAAAGTCTTCGACTATCAAGATAGCTCTCAAACTTTTCTTCAAGGGTTGAGACTTCTTTTTTGACTTTTTTACTAGTACTTTTTGTAGGCATGAGTGTATCAAGAAGTAGAAGAGACATCGCTTCTATGGCGACTTTATCTTCTTGGCTAAAACCATCCTCTTTATTTAAAAGTTCTAATACACCGACTCTTTTGTTATTTTGCAGTAAAGGTACAGCAAGTATCGTGTCAGTGGTGTAGTTTGTTTTAGTGTCTACTGTTTTAAAAAAGATGCCACTTTGTCCAGTGTTATTTTCTACAATGGTTGTCTTTTTATGAAAGGCATATCCGACTATACCAATATTTGATTTGAGGGTGATACTCCCCTTGATACCATCAGCATAGACACTTTTGAGTTGGTCTTTTTCTTTATTGTAGATAAATACAGAACAGCGTTGTGCGCCGGTAAATGTTTTGGCATATTTGGCAAGGGTTTCTATGGCATCTTTTTGTGTAGTTGTTTTTACAAGTTCAGATTTGAGTGTGTCTAAGATACTTGTTTGTTCTATCGTTTGTTTTGCCATAGTTGGTCTCCTTTATAAAATATCATGGAGAGTATTGGCATTACTCATCCATGTATTGAGTGTTTCCCACTCTTCGTTCTCTACCATCTTTTCACATTTTTTAAGTTCTGCTTGAAAGGTGTGGATGGCTTCAAGGACATTGGTTTTGTTTTGTCTAAAAATGTCTTCCCACATATTTGGACTTGATTTTGCGATGCGACTCATGTCTTTAAAACCACCCCCAGCAAGTGCGATGATACTTTTAGATGCCTCTTGTTGCATCACAGAATTGGCTAAAGCATACGAGAGGGCATGAGGCATATGAGAGATAAAAGCAGCATGTCTATCATGCTCTTTTGCATCCATATACACAAGTTTCATCCCTATGCTTTCAAACAGTGTTTTGGCTACGTATTGTTGCTTCTCTCCACTACTCTCCATGTCACAAAGTACAACGACTTTATCTTTATAGAGGTTTGGAAGTGCTGCGCTTGGTCCAAACTTTTCTGTCCCTGTCATGGGGTGTGCTGTGACAAAGTTTTGACGTATCTCTTTTGGGATAGCATTGGAAATTTTTTCTTTGGTACTTCCGAGGTCTATAATAGTACATGTTTCTTTAATGTTTTTAATCTGCTGTGACACAGCGATAATACCATCCACAGGGATAGAAAGCAAGATGATGTCACAAGTTTGAAGGTCATCCAAATCATGAACAATCTCATCGACTAAACCTAAAGACAATGCTTCTTTGCAATGAGTATCGTTATGGTCAAGTCCTAAAAAATGGAAACTTTCTCCAGTCTCTTTTAATGCAATACTAAGTGAACCACCCATAAGTCCAAGCCCGATAAATCCAACTGTTAACATATCTCTCTTTTCATCTTTGTTTTGAGAAATTTTTTCTCTACATAGTATATATTATAACATAATTTGCTGTTTATTATGAGATTCTTATTGAAATAAAGATAAAATATTAGCAAATTATATTAAGGCTTGGTAATGATAAAAAAGAGCACACTAACAAAGGTTCTGCTGACTTTCGTACTGCTAGGAACATTCCTTTCAGCACAAAGAGTAACCCAAATGAAATTTGAAGGATTGGCGCATCTTTCTCCTGCTGTTGCACAAGAAGTAGCAGATATTAGAGTAGGTGATACTATCACTGCGACCAATGTAAATGATTCTATCAAAAACTTTTTTGCACAAGGGTATTTTGAAGATGTATGGGTAGACAGAAAAGGTGGGGTGCTTATTTACCATTTTAAAGAGAAATTGGCGATTGCCAATGTTGACATCAAAGGTTACGGTTCTGGTGATGATGGTGCCAAACTTTTAGAGGGTATTGGTATCAAAAAAGGTGATTTGTATGATACAAGACGCATTAGAAAAGCAAAACGTACACTCATCGCAAAGCTTGAAAGCCAGGGGTACTATGATACAGTTGTAGATGTAACAAGCACGCCTGTAGGTGAAAGCAGTATGTCTATTGTTTTTGATGTAAACAAAGGTGAGAAAATTATCATTAAAAAGATGAACTTCGTAGGGGCAGAAGAAGTAAGTCAAGGAGACTTGGAAACTGAACTTGCCAACAAAGAAGAAGATTTTTGGGGATGGATGCCTTGGAGAAATGATGGTAAAGCAGTGGTAGAGCAATTGGAGTACGATGGGCATAGAGTGAAGAACACCTATATGAAACATGGATACATTGATGCGCAAGTTTCTAAACCATTAATGCGCGTGGATTTTGGTTCTTATGAAGCAGAAGTGGATTATAAGATTATGGAGGGGGAACAGTACCATGTAGGCACTGTAAGTATCTCTCAAAATATTGATGGCTTAGATGTGAAGTCATTAGAGAGTGATCTTATGCTACATGAAGGTAAAATTTTTAATATTACAAGAATGCGTGCCGATATGAAAATGCTTAAAGAAGAAGTAGGAAACTTCGGATATGCGTATGTGCAAGTATTGCCTCAGATGAACAAAAATCCAGAAACGAAAGTGATTAGCCTACAGTACGTCATTCAGCCAGGTGATCCTGTGACTATTGGTGATGTTATCATCTCTGGTAATGACAGTACGAAAGATAGAGTTATTCGTCGTTATATTTACTTGGCGCCTGGAGATAAGTTTAATGCTACAGATTTGAAAGATTCTAAATCTGCACTCAAAAGAACAGGGTTTTTTGAAACAGTTGATATCCAAAGCCAAAGAGTATCTGAAAATAAGATTAACCTCCTTGTCAATGTGAAAGAAACAAGTACAGGGACTATCTCTGCTGGTGGTGGGTATGGTTCTTATGAAGGTGTGATGCTCAATGCTTCTATTTCAGATAGAAATATTTTTGGTTCAGGGATTAACACAACGTTAGGATTTGAAATCTCAAAAATTTCTAAAAATATTAACCTCTCCTTTGTAAATCCAAAAATTTGGGACAGTATGTATAGTCTCTCTACCTCATTTTATAAAAAAAACTACCAATATATAGATTATACACAAGATCAACTAGGGGCTAATATCGCTGTAGGTAGAGAGTTTTACAGACACTTTCATGCTTCTTTAGGATTAGGGTATGTAGATAATAAATCAACAATTAGCAATACAGACAGTAATTCAACAATTAATGCTATTAATACACTTTTATACAATGACCAATATTCTAAAGTATCATTTTTTACAAGTTTAAGTTTTGATAATACTGATGATTTTTATGTTCCTAGAGAAGGGATAAAAGCAGTAATGAATTTTGAATATGGACAGCTTAATGGTGCAGATTTTAATGCTACGGTTTTCCCTGCAGGGTATGGTAATATCTTTAAAACATCAGGAAAGGTAGGATTCTACTATGGTCTTGAAGATTGGATTGACTATGACCTTATTTTACGTTTCAAAGGAAAGTTTACACAGATTCAAAGCAATAATAATGAAAAACTGCCTATTGCAGAAAGACTTTTTTCTGGTGGTATAGGTAGTATTAGAGGATATAATCCTTATTCGTTATCTCCGTATTTTATTGATTCGACTGGACAAAGAAGTCTTATAGGTGGAACACAACGTTTCTCTACTTCTGTAGAAGCGAGTATTCCACTTTCTGAAGCAGCAAAAATGCGTTTAGCCTTTTTCTATGACTACGGTAGCATTAGTACAGATCGTCAAGACTCTCAAGGTAGTACGATTATTAATAATATTTCACGATCTTCTGTAGGTGTTGTCTTAGAGTGGCAATCTTCTTTTGGTCCTATCAACTTAGTGTTTGCACAGCCCTTGGATAACAAACCAGGAGACAATACAGCAGCCTTTGAATTCTCTATGGGAACAAAATTCTAAAATCTCTCTGCTTTTAGATACCTAAACGTTTATGTTTAGGTATCTGACTTTCATCTTCTATAATAATCGCGAATACCATGGGTTTCTCTAAAGATTTTATTTTTTCTTTTGCAAGGTAAAGTGGTTTATCTGAATAAATGGTTAGTACTTTGTTTTCAAAAGTAAAATGAATATTGGCAGCATTAGATGCTTCGTGTAAAAAAACTGTAAGTGTGTAGATAAAACTTAACCATCGCACAACTTGTTTACTAGGTAACAGTGTATGGTATTTTTCAAATAACTCTTTATTCAAAAGTTCTTTTCCATGCATGCGTACAAGTAAAGAGATAAGCAGTATCTCTTCATGTGTAAAACCATAGTTCAACTCTTGCATGGCAATATAAAAACCATGTTGATGCGCTTTGTAGATAGTAAGGGTTTTGCCTATAGTGGAGAGTCGAAGTGCATGATGTAATTCTTTCTCGTACGACATATTGTCTTTCATCTGTACTTGTAAAACCCTATAGAGTTTGGTGGCAATCTTAAGTTTCATTTTTCGTTTTTTTTCTATGGTTACTAGAGGTTTAAACCTGTCGAGTATCGAGACGATACTTGGATTGATGGTTTTTGGAAAATGATAACGTGCCTCACGAAGTAGCTGTTCTAAAAAAACACCTTCTCTCACACCTACGGCACTTGATATCACTTTTTTTGTACCAAGATGTGCGAGTATTTCATTAAAAATGAGTGTTCCCTCACGTATGGTATCGTAACGATTTTTTTTGAGTCCAAAACGTTTAAGATTTTTGGCTGAAGAGAGAGGGATAGCATGTAAATAGTCTGCATGTGCATCTAAGTTATACATAAAAGCATGCAGTGTATCTAAAGGGTATTTTGAACGCTTCATAATACCCTTAGAGAGTGTTCTAGCAGTTCCACCTATGCCTATGGCTAGGGGATGTTTAAACTGTTCAGGAAGGCGATTTAACTCTTTTTGTATATATCTTCGTGCCTCTTTGTGTGTAGGTGAAGCATCAAGTGCCTTGTCAAAAAAGAGTTCCTTGATGCGTACAGTCCCAACATTGAGTGAATAGCTATCGATGGGCTTCCCATTTTTTATGAGTGCTAAGTCAGAGGAACCACCACCTATATCTATGGTGATACCATCTTGTATAGGAAGTAAATTACTCGCAGCAATAGCACCATAGTTGGCTTCTTTTTTCCCATCAATAATTTTGATCTTAAGACCTAACTCTTTTTGTATCCAATCGGTAAATACTTTTCCATTGGGGGCATCACGTAAGGCAGAGGTTGCTACACAAAGTGTTTTGTTCGCTTGGTATTTGTCAATGGTATAGAGGAAAGATTTTAGGGTATGAAAGGCACGTCTTATGCCTATAGGTTGGAGATAACCTTCTTTATCGTAAGCACCTTCACCGATGCGTACTTTTGACTTTTGTTCACAAATGAGGTGAAAGCCATAACGGCTTGTTTTCTCAAAGATAACAAGTCTTGCTGAGTTTGAACCGATATCAATGATAGCAGTTCGTTTTGACATTTTAAGACTCTAACTCTTCTTGGAGTTTGTTGTATTTGAACATGAGTTCTTCAACATTTTCAACATTGTCAGGATCAGAGATAATACAATCTACAGGGCAAACAGCGATACACTGAGGTTCATCAAAATGTCCCACACACTCTGTACACATATCTGGATCTATCAAATATATTGGGTCATTCTCTTCGATTGCTTCATTTGGACACTCTTCTCTACATGCGTCACACGCGATACATTCGTCAGTTATTACTAATGCCATTTTTACCCTTATGAGAGTTATTTGCAACTCTGCTTTATTTATACGAGTTATAACCCATCATAGCTTATGGTTTATTTAAAAAATGGAGAAAAAAAATATATGGGAGGGTTTTTTGTAAAAAGAGATAAAAATCCCCTTTTACTTGTGAGGTATTACGATATTTTCTTAGGAAAGCAGAAACGATATCCACGTCTTCTTACGGTTTCTATGGTAGTAATGTCTAAAGGTTTGTCCATCTTTTGGCGTATCTGGTTAATGGCAACTTCGATGACATTAGGCGTGACCAGTTCGGGCTCTTCCCAAATGGCATCAAGAAGTTGTTCTTTTGAAACGATTTGGTCTTTATGCATAGCAAGATGGGTTAAGACTTCAAACGGTTTCCCTTTGAGTTCTATCTCATCACCCTGATAGATGATTTTCTCCTCTTCTGGGTTGATGATGAGATCTTCTATTTCGATGATATTGGACACACCAAAACGTAACTTTGCTTCTATACGAATCAGTAAAATGTCATTATCGAGTGGTTTTCTAATGAAGTCATCTGCACCAGAACGCAAGGCATGAATTTCACTCTCTTTGTCATCACGTTCTGAGATAACAATCACAGAGGTTTTGTGTGCATTTGTTTTAATGGTTGCTATAAAGTCAACACTGTTGGCTACCTGCTGTGGCCAAGCAAGCAAGACTAGGTCATAATTTCTGATATCAAGATAGTATTTAGCATCACCCATATTTTCAGCGATATCGGCCTGATAACCCTCTGCAATTAACGTGTCAGAAAGTGCTTTGCCAACTTCAACTTCCTCTTCCATAATTAATATTCTCATCATCTAAGCCTTTATCTTTTAAGATTTGTTTAATATTATAGCATAAAAAAGAGGGGTTTTGAAAGTTTTTAGAAATTCCAAGTTTCACTTAAGGCAACTGAACAGCCAGTTAAGATGTCTGGTTTTGCAATTTTTAGTGATAAAGTGTTGATTTTTGGATAGGTCGTATGTAAGATTTCTTTAAGTCCCAAGAGTGCATTTTCAAGTAATTGGTAACGTTTTTCTTGAAGTAGAGTGCGTATGAGCACAACGATATCTGCATAGTCAATGAACTTGTCATCACTATACACATAAGTGGCTTGAAGGTCAATCACAACTTTTTGTGGTCTGTCTCTTTCAAAATCAAGAAGACCGATGATGACATCAAAGGTTAATGCATCGATATGTATAGTCATATGGCTTAAACCTTACCTTCTTCTTTTTTAAATAGTCTTACTATGTTAGGTACATGTTTGTAAAAAATAATCATCGCGATAATCCAAATAGGAGCATGAGAAATAATACCTGGTACTTCAGGGTACATCACATACGAAGCGATGATAAATGCCACAAGTCCTATGAGAGAAGAGATGGAAGAGATTTTAAGTCCTTTGGCTGCACCTAACCAAGTAACGATGGCGATAAGTGCAGGGATGGGCATCATCACAAGCAGTACACCAAAACCAGTAGCAACCCCTTTACCCCCTTCAAAGGCTAAAAATGCAGAAAAACAATGTCCTACAACAGCAAGCACAGCAATCGTCCAAAGTACACCCTCTGGAGCAGCAAGCATTTTGGCTACTAAGATAACCACAACACCTTTAATGGCATCTAAAAAGAGTGTTGCAGCCCCTAGTTTCTTAGCAAGTTTTGGGTCTTGTTCTTTCACAACACGTAAGACATTGGTAGCGCCTATGTTTCCACTACCTGCTTCTTTGATGTCCACGCCAGCAAATTGTTTTGCCAAAATATAGCCAAAGGGGATACTAGCGATAAGATATATTGCAAGATAAAGCAAAAAGTTTTGATTTGAAAATAAGTCCATAATGGCTCCAAAATTTATATTGTAGGGAACATCTAATAATAGGTGATACCCACAACATCTCTAGCTTTTGTCTAGGGTAGGCACTCTTTTGAAACCCTAGCCGTAGCTAAGGTGAGAAAGAGTAACGACGCATAGGCGAAAGCTAGTGATGCCCGAAGGGTGAGCTTTGCAAACGCAATCTTGCACAAGATATTTACTTCGTCTTAGCTATGGCTAGGACTCATAAATCTCTTGCACAACCTTACATTTGCAAAACCCATTGTGGATATCACCTATTATTAGAGGTTCCCTATGTGAATTTTAGCCGAATTTTGCTAAAATCCATACAATTGGCTCTTTGGCGAGCAGGAGAAAGGTATATTTATGATTGATTTTAAAGCTGAGATAAACAGATTGAAAAAAGAGTTGGATGTTACAGTAGTCGCACACTATTACCAACGCGATGAAGTCTTTGAAATGGCAGATATTACGGGTGACTCTTTAGAACTTGCACGTCGTTGTCAAGCCAATGACAATGAGTGGGTAGTCTTTTGTGGTGTAGGTTTCATGGGACAGTCAGTAAAAGTCATAGACCCTGACAAACGTGTACTTATGCCCAAAATCGCCTGTTGTGCGATGGCACGTATGATGGATGGTTCTTACTTTGAAGAGTCTGTAGCATATATGGTAGAACGTGGTATTGCTAGAGAAGACATCTTGCCTATTACCTACATAAACTCCGACGCTTCAGTCAAAGCCAAAGTAGGAGAGATGGGTGGGTATGTTTGTACCTCTTCGAATGCATTCAAGATTATTGAAAAAGGTTTGGAAACAGGGAAAAAGATACTTTTTGTGCCAGACAGATGTTTAGGACAAAACTTTGCTATACAGATGGGACTCAAATCGTGTGTTATCGGAGTAGAAAAAGATGGACAAGAGTGTGACCCAAAAGAAGCAGATATCATCTGTTTTAACGGATTTTGTTCTGTACACCAGCTTTTTACAGTCGATGACATTGAGTTCTACCGTAACAAGTTTCCTGACATTAAGATAGCCGTGCATCCAGAGTGTGACCCAAGCGTAGTACTTGCCGCAGATTTTTCTGGCTCAACGTCACAACTCATCAAGTATGTCAATGACCTAGACCCAGAACAAAAAGTTGCCATTGGTACAGAGTATAACCTTGTAAACCGTATGCGTAAAGGTAACACCTATGTACTCTCTTCTACAAAACCAGAGTGTCCTACGATGAATGAAACAACATTAGAAGACCTCTATAATACTTTGAAGTCTATAGAAGATGGTAAGCCTATTAATGAGATAGTGGTACAACCAGATGTCATTAAGTATGCAAATATGGCACTTGAACGTATGTTGGCGATTAAATAATGTTAAAAGAAGAATTTTTAAAGGCGCTTATCGCCGAGGATGTAGGTCGTGGTGATTTGTTTGCGCGTATTAGTATTTCAAAGCCTATACGAGCGTATATCATTGCAAAAAGCGATGGGGTGTTTGCAGGACAGGAGTATGTAGCAACTTTTGCGAAGATGTATGACCTTTCACTTGAATGGCATGTGCAAGATGGTGAAACGTTTAGAAAGGGTGAAAAGTTACTCTTTATCTCGGGTGATTCGAAGATGATTCTCTCCCTTGAGCGTTCCATTTTGGATATGGTGCTCCATGCCTCTTCTATCGCAACACTTACCGCACAGTATGTGGATGCTATAAAAGATACGGGCGTAAAACTACTTGATACACGTAAAACCAGACCATTGCTTCGTGCTTTTGAAAAATATGCTGTACGTTGTGGTGGAGGCATCAACCATCGTATGGGACTAGATGATTGTCTCATGCTAAAAGACACACATCTCAAAACCATAGATAATTTGGATGCTTTTATGAAAGAAGTACGCCAAAAGATACCGTTTACTTCTAAAGTAGAGATAGAGTGTGAGAGTTTGGAGATGGTTAAAATTGCGATGAAGGCAGGAGCTGACATTGTGATGTGTGATAATATGAGTCTTGAAGAGACTAAAGCGGTGGTGGTTTATAGAAATGAAAATTACCCTCATATCTTACTTGAAGCATCAGGAAATGTGACCCTAAATACCATTAAAGAGATAGCAACTACGGGAGTAGATGCTATTAGTTCAGGTTCTGTGATTCATCAGGCAAATTGGATTGATTTGTCTATGAAAGTAGAATAGGGTTAATACCTCGTTAATGAACTTTCACTATAGTTCATTCTGAAAGGCCATGATGATGACAAACCCACTTCCTTTAGATGCTGTGAAAAAACAGATTGCAGAGGCACATAGTATTAGTATACTCTCTCATCTTAATCCTGATGCGGATACTTTGGGTACGGCATTGGGTATTTACGCTTTGCTCACAGAAGATAAGTCTAAAAGAGTGGAGGTGGTTAATGCTTCTAATGCG
>Ga0256829_1001669_pt1 | contig 17777 bp, 22 predicted proteins | sample 131447metaG_FD_185979 | JGI IMG/M metagenome (GOLD analysis project Ga0256829, IMG submission 185979) | Hydrothermal vent microbial communities from Lau Basin, Pacific Ocean - 131-447 | ecosystem: Environmental > Aquatic > Marine > Hydrothermal vents | place: Pacific Ocean: Lau Basin | collected...
CCTCTGTAAGTTCTATAGTATTTGAGCGAACTTCACTTAAAAGAGATTCTGCTACATGGGCAAAGGATACAACATCATCAAAACCAAACATACCTGCGGTACCCTTGATAGTATGCATAGCACGAAAAAGAGCGCCTATATCTTCCTCATTTACACCATTTTCTTGCATGGAAACAAGAGCATTTTCCATAAATGTAAGCTGTTCTTCACTATCTTCTAAAAATAGTTCTAATTCTTCATTCATCATTTACTCCAAATATATGGTTAAAACCTGAGATTTTTAGACTATTTTTTACTTCAGGTGAAATATTGGAGAGTGAAAAAGGAATGGATTCAACTTCACATGTTTTTAAAACAGATACAAGTAATTCAATTGCAGACATATCTATTTTTAAAACACCATCTAAATTTACATTCATTACTTTAGCATTTTTTAGTTCAGATAAAAACTCTTTATAAATCTCCTCAACTTCGTAAATGGTAAATTTATCGCTATTTATCTGCATTTAATGACCTTTATCCAAGAAGTTTTTTAAGTGCTATAAAAAACTTCTCTTTGTTAAAGGGTTTAAGCATCCACGCTTTTACTCCTAAGGCTTTTCCTTCAGCTTTAAGTGTTGGATTACTTTCTGTTGTTAGCATAATAATAGGAATAAATTTATACTTAGGATGGCTTTTAATGTTTTTAACCATCTCCAACCCACCCATTACAGGCATATTAACATCTGAAAATATTATATCAATTTCATTATTTTCAGTAGCATCAAGACCCTCTTGCCCATTACTAGCGACTATTACATTATGTCCAGCTTCTTTTGCGGCACTAGAAGCAACACTACGTATTAAACTAGAATCATCTACGATTAAAACATTTGCCATATATACAACCTTATAAATAACTGTGAAACATATTCTAACATAGTTTTATGGCTATAAGTATCAAATCATATTTATTCTTTGAGACTACGTAACATTTTATCTCAATTTTTGTGTTAGTATTGCAATAAAAGTGTATAAGTACCGAATTATATCATCACAGCTTCTCGTTTACCCTCTACTATTTCACCGATAAGGTATCCATCTGTTTGTGATAGAACTTTTTGAACATTAGAATCTTCAACTACAAGTATCATTCCAACACCCATATTAAATGCTCTAAACATCTCATCTCTTTGAATATGTTCGCTCATTAGCTCAAATATTGGTAAAACCTTAATCGAATCTTTTTTAATTTCTGCTTTTAGGTTTTCTGGTAATACACGAGGTAAGTTTTCTATTATCCCTCCTCCTGTTATATGTGCCATTGCAACTATTTCATTTTTTAGTTTTTTAAATGTTTTAACATATATATTTGTAGGGGTTAAAAGAGTCTCTATCAGTGGTTTTCCATTAAAATCATCGTTAAAATTCATATTCATTTTTTCAAATAAAACTTTACGAGCAAGAGAGAATCCGTTTGAATGAAGACCAGAGCTTGGAAGAGCAATAAGTTTATGTCCAGCTTTTACAAGAGATACTCTATCCATTTCACTTTTTTCAGCTATACCCACAGCAAAACCTGCTAAATCATAATCATCTTCTGAATACATTCCTGGCATTTCTGCCGTTTCTCCGCCTATTAAAGCACATTCACTTTGTTTACAGCCCTCAGCTATTCCTGCTACGACATTTGTGGCTACATCCACTTCTAGTTTACCTGTTGCGTAATAATCTAGGAAAAATGATGGAGTTCCAAAATTACAGATTAAATCATTTACACACATAGCTACCAAATCTATACCAACGCTATTGTGGATTCCACTATCTATGGCAAGTTTTAGTTTAGTACCGACTCCATCGGTTGCGGCTAACATTACAGGTTCTTTGAACCCTTTTGGAAGTTCAAATGCTCCAGCAAATGAGCCAATTCCTCCAATTACTCCTGCAACTTTTGTTGATTTGACAAGAGGTTTGATATTTTCTACAAAACTATTTCCAGCGTCAATATCGACACCAGCATCTTTATAACTTATTTGGCTCATTTAAGACTCCGAATTTTGAGGTAAATCACACTTTTTTGAAAAAATACAAAGTGGACAAAAATTAACAATTCCTGCTATTAGAGGCAAAAGACCCAAATAAAACCAAAATATACCCGTTACGTATCCAGTAACTATAAGAGCAATTCCAGCAATAATCCTAAATACTCTACAAAATGACCTAATTTTATTAAAATCCATCTTTTACCTTTATCTTTATATAAATATTGCGTAATTATATCCATATTAAGTAAAATTAATCCAAATATGCTAAAATCACTTTTAATTATTTATTAGGAAATTATAGAATGAAAGAATTTATTTATCCAGAAATGATGGTTCATGTACCATTATGTACAAACAAGTTACCTCAAAATATTTTGATTATCTCAGATAATGCTAAATTATTAATTGAAGAAGTGCAAAAACATTATGATATAAGTGCTGATGTGATTAGTTGTAATTTGGATGCTCTTAGAGAAGCAAAAGATGCTATTTATGATGTAGTTATTTCAGAGATGGGCAGTGATGGAGTGGTATTAGCACATATTAGTAGGGTTTTAAAGGAGGATGGTTTACTTAGTACCCCTAATCCATCTTTAGATGAGAAGATTGATGAAAATAAACAGTTAATGGAAATATTGGCAAAATATTTTAAGATTGTAATGCCATATAATTTAGGAAACTGTTCCACTGCTATTTTAGCGTCAAAAGAGTATCATCCAACAGCAGATATTATTTTGCAAAGAAGTGATATGCTTGATAATTTGAATTATTATAATTCAGATGTTCATCCAGCATCATTTGCTATGGGAAATTATATACGAAAAGAGTATTTGGGGATTATTAAAAATTAATGGCTTTTAAATATGCTATTGCCTTAACTGGTGGAATTGCTACTGGTAAAAGTACTGTGGCATCTCTTTTAGCTCTTAATGGTATGAGAGTTATAGATGCAGATACTATTTCTCATGAGATACTTGATTCATCTTTGTCGTGGGTAAGAGATACTTTTGGAGATGAGTATATTTCAGGTTCAAAGGTTAATCGTGCTAAGCTTGGAAATTATATTTTTTCACATCCAAAAGCTAAAAAAGTGTTAGAAGAGTATTTGCATCCAAAGATTAGAGCTGAGATAGAATCTAGAAGCGAGAAACAGGATGGTTTTAAGTTTCCATATCTTATAGATATTCCACTGTTTTTTGAAAATGGAAATTATGATATACAAAGAAGTGTGGTAGTTTTTACTCCTCCTGAGATACAGTTACAAAGATTTATGAAGCGTAATGGATATACGCAGGAGGAGTCTCTTAAAAGGATTAAAACTCAAATGCCAATAGAAGAGAAAAAAAAGTTAGCAACATGGGTTATTGATAACTCCAAGAATCTAAAGCATCTCCAAAATGAGTGTGAAAATTTTGTAGAGAAGATAAAAGAACAATATTTATAGGATGAAATTTGAATATATCTAAATATAGTGCAAATGGGAATGATTTTGTGATTTTTCATACATTTGTTAAAAAAGATAGAAGTGAGTTGGCAAAGAGGCTTTGTCACAGACAAGATGGTGTTGGTGCAGATGGGTTGATAGTTCTTCTTCCTCATGAGCAAGAAGATTTTCAGTGGCAGTTTTATAATTCAGATGGAAGTCATGCCGATATGTGTGGAAATGGAAGTCGTGCATGTGCCCATTATGCGTTTATAAATGAGTTAGCTCCTGCTAAGATGAGCTTTTTAACTGGTGCTGGTGTTATAAATGCAGAAGTTTCTAAAAGTCATGGTGGCAAAAAAGGTATGGTAAAGAGTGAACTAACCCCTCCTGAAATTTTAGATAAAGAAATTATATATAATGATAAATCTTGGTGGCTTATAAATACTGGTGTACCACATCTTGTTACTTTTACCAATAATATTGATGAATTTGATATAGATGAGGCTAGAGAACTTAGATATAAATATGATGCTAATGTAAATATAGTTTTTGTAGATAGTAAGAATCTTAGAGTTCGAACTTATGAAAGAGGTGTAGAGGCTGAAACTTTAGCGTGTGGAACAGGTATGGCAGCATCATTTTATAGAGCTTTTCAAGAGGGCAGAGTAGAAAATGATATTAAGGTATATCCTATAAGTGGAGATACTCTTTATCTTGGTGTAAATGATAGAACTATTACTTTTAAAGGTGAGGTAAGAAAAACTTTTAGTGCTGAGCTTTAATATAAATAGGGCAGTTGGTTATTATAAACCAGCTGCCTCTACTATTTTTGCTTGATGGTCGGCTATGAGAGGTTCGATAATCTCATCTAAGAGTCCGCCACTCATAATTTCATTTAGTCTGTAAAGAGTTAAATTGATTCTATGATCACTTATGCGATTTTGTGGATAGTTATATGTTCTGATTCTTCCACTTCTATCTCCTGTACCCACCTGTACAGCTCTTTGGGCGCTATCTTCTGCTTGAGCTTTTTGCATTTCAAGGTCATAAAGTCTAGCTTTTAGGACTTTCATTGCTTTTTCTCTGTTTTTATGTTGTGATTTTTGGTCTTGATTTGTAACAACCAAACCAGATGGTAGGTGAGTGATTCTAACTGCTGAGTCTGTTGTATTAACCGATTGACCTCCACAGCCACTAGAACGCATTACATCTATTTTTAAATCATTTTCATTTATATCAATCTCAACATCATCAACTTCAGGCATAACTGCAACCGTAATGGCTGAAGTATGCACTCGACCTTGGGATTCTGTTTGTGGAACGCGTTGGACACGGTGTGTTCCACCCTCATATTTCAACTTGCTATAAACCTGTTCACCTTTAATAAGAGCAATAAGTTCTTTATATCCTCCAGAATCTGATGGGCTTGTACTTATGAGTTCAATTTTCCAGCCTTGAATATCAGCATAGCGAGTATAAGCATCAAAAAGGTCTCCTACAAAAATGGCAGCTTCATCTCCACCAGCTCCAGCACGAAGTTCAACTATGATATTTCTATCATCATTTGGATCTTTTGGTAGAAGAAGCATTTTTATCTCCTCTTCTATCTCTATTTTTCGTGGTTCAAGCTCTTTTAGTTCCTCTTTTGCCATATCACTCATTTCTGAATCACTAAGCATATCTTTTGTTTCTGCTATTTCTTGGATAAGAGATTTGTACTCTTTTGCTTTTTCGACTATGGGAAGAATTGAAGATTGTTCTTTTGAAAGCTCTGTCATTTTTTTAATATCAGAGGTAATGTCAGGTGAACTTAGCATATTGCTAAGTTCATTATAGCGGTTGATAAACGGAGTAAGTTTATCTGCAAGCATATTTTTATGCTCTATTTATATAGCGTTTACAGATTTGTGTAAGCGACTAACTTTTCTAGCAGCAGTCTCTTTTTTCAAGATACCTTTGCTTACAAATTTATGAATTTGTTGGTTAGCCACTTTAAGTGCAGCTGTAGCTTCTTCTTTATTACCAGCTTCAACAGCTGTTGTAACATCTTTTACAATATTTTTAAGACGAGTTCTGTAGAAACGATTTCGTTCTGTACGAACGATAGTTTGACGAATTCTCTTAATCGATGACTTGTGATTTGCCATATTATGAGTCCTTCTCATTAAATTTAGTGCGAAATAATATCTTAAAGATAATTAAAATTAAGTTAAAGGGTGCTAAAATGGCTTAATTATTTTATAAATTGGATTTAATATGAAACTTTTTGGTACTGATGGAGTAAGAGGGGAGGCTGGTTCGTTTCTAACAGCTGAACTTGCAATGAAAGTAGCTATGGCTGCTGGTATATATTTTAAGAAACATTCTAAAACAAATAGAATTTTAGTTGGAAAAGATACAAGAAGAAGTGGCTATATGATAGAAAATGCTATTGTTAGTGGACTCACTGCTATTGGTTATAATGTTATACAAATTGGTCCTATGCCTACACCTGCTATAGCTTTTATAACAGAAAATATGAGATGTGATGCTGGAATAATGATTAGTGCTTCTCATAACTCTTTTGAAGATAATGGTATAAAATTTTTTGATGCAGAGGGAAATAAACTATCATCTGATGTTGAAAAGGAGATAGAAGCGATATATGCTGATCCTGATATGATACATTATGCACAGGCTACGGCAAAAGATATAGGTAAGGCAAAAAGAATAGATGATGTAATTGGTAGATATATAGTGCAGTTAAAAAACTCTTTTCCTGTTGAACGTACTCTTAATGGGATAAGAATTGTATTGGATACAGCAAATGGGGCTTCTTATATTGTTGGTCCTACTGTTTTAGAAGAGCTTGGTGCTGATGTAATTGTGATTAATAATAAACCAAATGGTTTTAATATAAATGATAACTGTGGAGCTCTTCATACAAGAGATTTACGCCAAAGTGTTATGAAATACAGAGCAGATATAGGTATAGCACTTGATGGTGATGCCGATAGACTTGTGGTAGCAGATGAAAATGGTGAGGTTGTTGATGGTGACCAGATTTTGGGTGCTTTAGGAGTATATCTAAATTCAAAAGGAAAATTAAAAGGGAATGCAATTGTTACAACTGTTATGAGTAATCAGGGCTTGGAAGATTATTTGCATAAAAACAAGTTAAAGTTACTTCGTTCTAATGTAGGAGATAAGAATGTTTTAGAAATTATGCAACGAGAAAAAATCAATTTTGGTGGGGAGCAAAGTGGTCATATAATTATGCATGATTTTGCAAAAACTGGAGATGGTCTTGTAAGTGCTCTTCAAGTTCTAGCACTATTGATAGAGACAAAGCAAAAGGCTTCAACAGGTTTAAGACCATTTAAGTTATATCCTCAAAAGTTGGTAAATATAAATATAAGAGTTAAAAAACCACTTGAAGAAATTGATGGTTTAGATGCCAAATTAAAGGCACTAGATACACTTCATATACGCCATCTAATTAGATATTCTGGAACAGAAAATAAATTGAGAATACTCTTAGAATCTAAAGATGATAGAGAAATGAATATTCAGATGGATGATATGGTTGAATTTTTTCAGAAAGCTTTAAATGCATAAAAGTAGTTTACGATTAAGTGTAATACTCTTTTTTGCACTTTTGGGTGTTTTTATTGTTGACCAAAATATCAAGTCTCTTTTTGTAGATGGTTTTAGATATTATGGGAATTATATAGATTTGATTTTGGTTTACAATAAGGGTGTGGCATTTTCGATGTTTTCATTTTTGGATGGATGGTTGAAGTATATTCAACTTGTTTTAGTGGGTGCAATTTTAGTATATGTTTTTTATCTAAAAAAACTTTGCTACGCTTTTCCTGCTGGTTTAATGATAGGTGCGGCTTTTTCAAATATATATGATAGATTTGTTCACGGTGGCGTTGTTGATATGGTTTATTGGCATTATGGATTTGACTTTGCCGTGTTTAATTTTGCTGATGTTATGATAGATTTATCTGTCTTATGGATATTTATTCTAACTTTAAAACCAAAATTTTGTAAAAATTAATCGATTTAAAAGTACATTTTTGGTAATATTGCCAAAAATAGTGTTGCGGACACTAAAAAGAATATAATTAAAGGAAATTGATGGAAATCAAATCAAATAAAATTAATGGTGCAAATGCTGAAATTAAAGCAACAATTCCAATGGATAATGTTAATAAAAAGTTGGAAAAGATTGCTAAAGAACTTTCTAAAACTGCGAATGTTCAAGGATTCCGTAAGGGTAAGGTTCCTGTTTCTATGATTAAAAAGCAGTATGGGGAAAAACTTCTTCAAGATGCAGAGGCTGAAGCACTTCGTGATGTTTTAGATAAAGGTTTAGAAGAGTTAGAAATTGCTAGTGAATCATTAATAGGTGAACCTGCTTTTACTCAGTTTGATAAGAGTGATGATAAGATAGAAGTTACAATTAAACTTGCTATGAGACCTGAAATTGAACTTGGTGATTATACATCTATGGTTGAAGAGTTTGAAAAACCTACTGTAAGTGATGAAGAGATTGATGATAGAATCAAAGAATTGGCTGAGTCACAAGCTCCTATGGTTGATGTTGAAGAAGACAGAGAGTTAGTATCTGGGGATACGGCTGTTATTGATTTTGAAGGCTCTGTTGATGGTGAAGTTTTTGAGGGTGGTTCAGCTGAGGATTTTGCACTTCTTTTAGGTTCAGGTCAGTTTATTCCTGGTTTTGAAGAACAAGTAATTGGTATGAAAAAAGATGAAGAAAAAGTTGTAAAAGTAACTTTCCCTGAAAATTATGGTTCAGATGCTCTTTCAGGTAAAGATGCAGAGTTTAAAGTAAAAGTGAAAAAGATTCAAACTAAGGGCGAAGTTGAGGTTAATGATGAACTTGCTAAGCAGATGCTTCAAGGTCAAGAAGATGCCACAGTTGAAACTCTAAGAGAACAAGTTAAAATTCAGATAGAAAATGAAAAACTTACTAAACTTTATAATGATGAGTTAAAACCAGCTCTTTTAGAGACTTTTGTTCAAAAGATAGAGTTTGATTTACCAGAATTTGTTGTTGAACAAGAGATAGATATGGCTGTTAATAACAGTGCAAAAGATATGGGTGAAGATGAGATTAAAGAGCTTCGTGAAAATGAAGAGAAATTAAAAGATTTCCGTGAGAATTTCCGTGAAGATGCTAGTAAAAGTGTAAGAGCTACTTTTATTATAGATTCTTTAGCTCAAGCTGAGAATGTAAAAGTAGAAGAGCAAGAAATTATGCAAACCATATATTTTGAGGCTATGCAAACTGGTCAAGACCCTCAAAAAGCTTATGAACAATATAAAGAGGCAGGTTATCTTCCTGCTATACAGATGTCTATGATTGAAGATAAGGTTCTTTCTGGTTTGCTTAATTCAAAAATAAAAGAAGCGTAGAGTATGAGTTATATTCCTTATGTTGTTGAAAAGACGGGACGCTCAGAGCGTTCTTATGATATTTATTCTCGTCTTTTAAAAGATAGGATAGTTATGCTTAGTGGTGAGGTAAATGATGCGGTTGCATCAAGTATTGTTGCCCAATTTTTATTTTTGGAGGCTGAAGACCCTGAAAAGGAGATTTATTTTTATATAAACTCTCCTGGTGGAGTTGTAACCTCTGGAATGGCGATTTTTGATACTATGAATTATATCCGTCCTGATGTGGTAACTATATGTATAGGTCAAGCAGCGTCTATGGGTGCATTTTTATTATCTTGTGGTGCTAAGGGTAAGAGGTATGCTCTTCCTCATGCAAGAATTATGATTCACCAGCCTCTTGGTGGGGCTCAGGGTCAGGCTACTGATATTGCAATTCAGGCTGAAGAGATTCTTAGAATGAAAAAAGAGTTAAACTCTATACTTGCTGAAAATTCAGGTCAGAGTATTGAGCAGATTGAAAAAGATACTGATCGTGACAATTTTTTGAGTGCACAAGAAGCCAAAGAATATGGTCTAATTGATGAAGTATTAGTTAAAAACGAAAAAGAGTAGGGGGGATTGTCTGTGTCTGAACCTTTGGAAAACAAGAAACAGCGTTCTCTCAATAATAGTCTTACGGGATTTGATGGCTTGGAGGTTGATTCTATCTCGGATGAGATAGCGACATATTCTAAAGAGGTTCTTGATACTATAATCAAAGATGGTCTGCCACCATCTCCAAACAATTTTTCACTCTATTTTGATAGACTTTTGGAAACAAAACCAAAAAAACTTCGTCATCAAATAATAGAAATGATTGAGCTTGAAGAGAATAATGATGATGAAAATATAGTAACTCTTGAAAATGGCTTGAAAAAAGGTTTTATGTCAGTTAAGAGTATTTTAGGTGTTACAGCAAATTTATATAAAAATATGTTGTTAATGGGTAAAATACTTGAAAAAAGAAAAAAAGAGCTGGAAAATAATCCCGAATTGGCAGAAGCTTTAAAGATGATAAATATGTTGGGAGGAGATGTTTCAAAATTAAGTACAATTGTAAAAAAACAGAGTACGCAAATAAAAAATTTGTATGATGAGACAGCTACAATTGTAAAAAATGTTGAAAATGAAACTATCTTTGATAATACTTTTGGTGTTTATAATAAAAGATACCTTATTAAAAAGCTAGAGCATGAAATTTCTCTCGTAAAAGAGTACAAGCATCAGAGTTCTCTCATTATGGTTGAACTACACAATGAAATCAAAAATAGTGTTAAGCATGAAAAGGCACTTTTGTTAATGACAAAGACGATATCAAGACTTCTGTTAAAAACTTCAAGAAGAAGTGATATAGTTTCATATTATGGCAATGGTAGATTTGCTATGCTTTTAAAGCATACAGATATAGAGAGTGCAAAACGAGCTAGTGAAAGACTTTGTGAATTGGTTGGCAATAGCAATTTCTTTTTGGGAGAGGTTGATATACAGCTTAGAATTGCCATCGGAATTACAAATGTTGACCCTAAGCGTACAGTGGAAGAGATTCTTGTTAGTAGTATGGATGGAGTTGAGAAGTCATACAAAGATAAAGAGAATGATTTTGCAGTTTCTTTAGCAATAGAGAGTAAAACAAAAAAGTAATAGATATGAGATTAAATATAGTAGAATATCCAGATAAAAGATTAAGACAAAAGTCTATAACAGTAGATAAATTTGATGAAAACCTGCATGACCTTTTGGATTCTATGTATCCGATTATGATGGAGTCCAATGGTATTGGTTTAGCAGCTATCCAAGTTAATCATGCAAAAAGAGCATTAATATTAAATATTCCAAATGAGGATGGTGAACAAGTAAAAGAGAATCTTTTAGAGATTATCAATCCTATTATTACATATAAAGATGGTGAAACTACTTATCAAGAGGGGTGTTTAAGCGTACCACAATTTTATGAAGATGTTAAAAGATATGAGACTATACATATTCAATACCAAGATAGATATGGCAATAAAAATACAATAGAGACAGATGGTCTTTTAAGTATAGCTATTCAACATGAGATAGACCATCTTGAAGGGATTTTATTTATTGATAAACTTTCATATTCTCGTAGAAAAAAATTTGAAAAAGAGTATAAAAGATTCTTAAAAGATAGAAAAAAGTCTAACTCATAAACTTATGAAAACAGTAAAATGTGCTACTTATGAGGCAATTGAGGCAAAAGTTGTTCAAGTAGAATCAACTCTTACAAAAGGTCTTCCCTCTTTCTCCATAGTTGGTATGGCAAGTACAGCTATCAGTGAAGCAAAAGAGAGGGTAAAATCTGCTCTTTTAAGTAATGAATACTCCTTTCCTCCCAAGCGAATAACTATAAATTTAGCTCCAAGTGATGTAAAAAAAGAGGGTAGTCAATTTGATTTGAGTATTGCTCTTTTGGTTGCATTAGATTCTATAGGAGATGATTTAGGTGATTGGTTTGTATTTGGAGAGCTTGGATTGGATGGAGCTGTTAAAGAAAATCTACACTTATATCCTCTTATCTTATCTCTCGCTAATCAAAAAGAGATAAAAAAAGCTATTGTTCCTTATGATAGTTTAGATAAAGTTTGTAAGATTCCAAATGTAGAATTTTTTGGAGTTAAAACTCTTCAAGAAGCATTAGATATTTTACAAAATCAAGAAATTGCAACTCCAAGTATAAGTAAAAGTGAGATTGAATATCCATTTTATGAGATAAATTCTAAAAAATATTATTATATAAAAGAGTATGATGAGGATTTTTTTGATGTAAAGGGGCAAGAAGTTGCAAAAAGAGCATCTCTAATATCAGCAGTGGGATTTCACAATATTCTCTTAGAGGGAAGTCCTGGTTGTGGAAAAAGTATGATTGCAAAAAGGCTTAGATACATTTTACCTCCTATGAGTTCAGAGGAGATTCTTGATATTGCAAAACTTGATGCTTTGGAGATGAAAGAGCCACTTTTTAAACCTCTTAGAAATGAACGCTCACCTCACCACTCTAGCACTTTAGCAAGTATATTTGGTGGAGGTTCCCGTACAGCTCAGATAGGAGAAGTTGGTTTAGCTCATAGAGGAATTTTATTTTTTGATGAATTGCCTCATTTTTCAAAAAATATTTTAGAAGCCTTGCGTGAACCCATGCAGGATAATAAAATAAGAATTTCACGTGTAAATTCTAAAATAGAATATCCAGCAGATTTTTTATTTATAGGGGCTATGAATCCTTGTCCTTGTGGAAATTTACTTGATGAGAACAAAGAGTGTAGATGTAGTGATTTGGAGATTCAAAGATATAAAAATAGACTCTCCGACCCCTTTTTAGATAGGATTGATTTGAATATAGTGATGCAAAATGTATCTAAAAATGATAAATCAACTATTAGCTCAAAAGAGATGCATAAAAAGGTACTCGAAGCCCATATATTTGCAAAACAGAGAAATCAAAATAATTTTAATGCAAAACTTAGTGATAAAGAGATAGAGAAGTTTTGTATAATGGATGAAGAAGCTAAAGAAACATTGGATATGGCTATTAGCAGATTCTCTTTATCCTTTAGAGCCATCAAAAAAATTCAAAAAGTAAGTCGCACTATTGCTGATTTGGATTCTAGTGAGATTATAAAAAAAGTCCATCTTTTAGAGGCTTTTAGTTATCGAAGAAGATAGATGATTAAAATTATATCTTTAAAAAATAGAGATTGAACGGCAGGGTTAACAACTGATTTAAAATAATTACTCAATTTTACTTATACCTATTGATTTTAAGTAAATTTTTAGATATAATATACCTATGAAAATCGAAAAATTATTAAATATTTCACAAGCCAGTAAACTTTTAGGCGTTGCACAATCAACTTTACGAAGATGGGAAGATGAGGGCAGATTAATTCCTGATGAGAGAACAAAAGGAAATCAAAGAAGGTATAAATTATCTACTCTTAGACCCGAAATGAAACACTCAAAAGATTATAATAGAAAAACAATAGCTTATGCAAGAGTTAGTTCGCACGACCAAAAAGCAGATTTAGAAAGACAAAAACAAGTGTTGGAGATGTATTGTGCTTCTAATGGTTGGAACTTTGAAGTATTAAGTGATTTGGGGAGTGGAATTAATTACAATAAAAAAGGTTTAAAAACACTTATTAATTCCATTATTGATAATGAAGTGGGAAGATTAGTAATCACTCACAAAGATAGACTTTTAAGATTTGGTGCAGAGCTTATTTTTTCAATTTGTGAAGCCAAAGAAGTAGAAGTAGTAATTATCAATAAAGGAGAGGATAGAACATTTGAAGAAGATTTAGCTAAAGATGTTTTGGAAATTATCACAGTTTTTAGTGCAAGACTATATGGTGCAAGAAGTAAAAAGAATAAAAAGCTTATAGAAGAGATGCAAAAGGCAGTAGATGTTAGCACACAAGATTGAATTAAAACCAAACAATAAGCAAATAACCTATTTTAAAAAAGCTTGTGGAATATCAAGACTTGCTTGGAATTGGGGATTAGTTAATTGGGAAGAAGAATACAAAAATGGTTTAAAACCATCAGGTATGAGCTTAAAAAAAGAGTTTAATGCTATTAAGAAAAAAGAATTTCCTTTTGTATATGAAGTTACTAAATATGCTTGTCAACAACCATTTATTCAGTTGCAAGAAGCTTATAGACGATTTTTCAAAAAGATAGGTGGTAAACCTAAATTTAAAAAGAAAAATAAATCTATTGATAGCTTTTATATTGGTGGAGACCAGATAAAAGTTATTGGTAAAAAAGTAAAAATACCAAATCTTGGATTAGTGAGATTAAAAGAAGAAATTAGATTTAAAGGAAAAATATCTAATGCAACAGTATCAAGGATAGCTGATAAGTGGTTTATTTCATTTACAATTAAACCATCTATGAGCTATTACAACACTTGTAAAAATCAAGCAAGTGTAGGGATAGACTTAGGTATCAATCATCTAGCTGTAATGAGTGATAGTAGTTTTATTGATAGTCCAAAACCTCTAAAGAGAAACCTTAAAAGATTAAAAAGATTATCAAGACAATTATCAAAAAAACAACATAGTAGAAAAAAAGGAGATACAACTCCTAAATCAAATAACTACATCAAACATTCACTCAAAGTTGCAAAACTTCATAAAAAAATAGCTAATATTAGAAAAGATTTTTTACATAAATTTACAAGCTATTTAACAAATAATTTTCAATATATCTCTATTGAAACTTTAAATATTAAAGGTATGATGAGTAATGGTAGATTATCAAGAGCAATATCAGATATTGGTATGTATGAATTTAAAAGGCAATTACTCTATAAAGCAGAATTAAAGGGTAATTTTATTTTAGAAAACGATAAATGGTTTGCTAGTTCTAAAACTTGCCCTAATTGCGGAAATAACAAGGCAGATTTAACACTAAAAGATAGAGTATATGAATGTTTAGAATGTAAAAAGGTTAAAGCAGATAGAGACTTTGTAGCCTCTATTAATTTACATAACCAACTAGGGAAAGTTCTTCCCGAAGTAACGCCTGTGAAGATAACGGCTCTAAATCAAAAAGCTAGACTTGTTGATTTAACCAGTATCGTTAAAACAGGAAATAAACATCATTATTTAAGTAATTGTGCTTAGGTATGAGTAAGTTTTATGGAACGGTTTGTTCTTCTCCTCAATTTTTAGGGCATTTTGCCCTAAGTTTCACTCATATAAACTTTTGCTATAATTATCTTATTATTTTTAGGAGATTCTATGAAAAAAATTTTAATAAGTTCTGCTCTTGCTATAATGTTAGCTTCATCTGCTAGTGCAGATATAGTTAGAGTAGAGATGGGTGTTGGTGCATGGATGCAAACTCCAAGTGGAACAGCAGAGTACAATGCTGGAGCTGGGGTTCAAGGTACAAATAAATTTGATGAAACAGAAGATACTTCACCTTATGTTTGGATGTTGATTAAACATCCCATTCCTATAATTCCAAATATAAGATTGGAATATACATCTATTCATTCCACAGGTGAGTCAAGTGGTAAATGGGGAAGTTTTGCTATACCTTCAACTTCAAAAAGTACCTTGGATTTAAAAGAGTATGATATAGTACCTTATTATAATATCTTAGATAATACATTTTGGTTGAGTGTTGATATAGGTGTGGATATTAAAATTATTGATTCAGATTATAAGGTTGATTCTATTGCAACATTTACAGGATATAATGACACCTCAACTATTGCTATTCCTCTTGGATATTTAAGAGCTAGGGTACAAGTACCAACAACAGGTTTGGGTGTAGAGAGTGATGTGAAATATATTACATATAATGGTTCAACAGTTTATGATATTCGTGCTAAGGTAGATTATACTTTTGATATAAGTCCTATTATCCAACCTGCTATAGAAGTTGGATATAGAACTCACAAAATCAAGATTGATGATAGTAGTTATGATGTAAAATCAGATATTACATTCTCAGGTTTTTATACTGGTATAATGTTAAGATTCTAAAATATGGGGGTCTTCTCCCATATCTAAGATGATTATTTCACACTCAAGCCAAATATCAAATCTCTCATAAACTCTTTTTTGAGCTTCTTTTATAAGAAAGATTGCATCTTTAAAGTTTCCGTTGCCATTATTTACCAAAAAGTTTGCATGTTTTGGGCTAAACTCCATACTTCCGACTTTTTTTCCTTTTAATCCAACCTCTTCTATAAGTCGTCCTGCATAATCTCCCTTTGGATTTTTAAAACAACTTCCCGCACTTGGTGTTGATGGCTGATTTGAACGCATTTTTTTAAAGATTTGTACTTTTTCTTTATCAAACCCATATCTTAGCTCAAAACTTGCTTCTAAAATAGGCTCTTTGATATTTGTAAATCTATATCCAAACTCTATATCTCTTTTATTTTTAGTTCCACTGCAAGTAGATATATTTATAAGATTATTAAAAATTTCATACTCTTTAAGACCTGCATTCATATATACAAGCCCTCCGAGTTTTCCAGGTAGATGTGATAAAAATTCAAAATCTGCAATATTGTTTTTTTTGCAAAAAGAGGCGATTCTTCCAGATGGGGTCGCTCCTCCGATTTTAATCTGCCCATCTTCTATCTTTATATAGTCAAACTTCTTACCAAGCATCATAAGTGGAGGGGGCTTGTCTCCTATAAGCGTGTTATTGCAAGAACCTATAAGATAATAATCATTAAAGTTAAAATTACAATCCTCCACAATGGCTACATCTATCTCATCTCCAATCTTAAAAGATGAAAATTTTGAGAAATTTATAGTTTTTGTCTGCATTACTCTATAAACTGAGGGATTAGATTGTATGTATCTTTTGCAAAGTCTATCATCTCATTTAGCATCCAAGGCATAGTTAAAACAATAACAATTACAACACCGATTATCTTTGGAATAAAACTAAGAGTCATCTCATTTATTTGTGTTGTTGCTTGAAAGATACTAATTGCTAGTCCAAGCAACATTCCTACTAAAAGGGCAGGGAGTGCTAACATCAGACCTATTTTAAAAGTTTCCACTCCAAGTGCTATAAGTTTTGCTTCCATTAGGACTCTCTTAGTTCTTTATATTCTGTTGGTATCAGATAATCTTCTATCTTTACTGGTGCATCATAAAAACCATATTTGTATCCAATCTCAAAAAGTTTATTTATTGCTTCGTACTGTAAGGGACTCATTGTTATAGAATCATCATTTGCATAAAGTTCCAAATATTTATCTAAAGTAGGAGCATCTATACGCACAAGGTCTCTTTCTATAAGCATTTTGGAGAGTCTCTCTTTATGGTCACGAGCAACTTGAACAGCTTTTGTAAGAACATTCTCATATTCTATGGCTTTGTTTAGAGGCATAGAGCGACTAATAGCCATTCCACCAAGAGGAAGAGGGAGTTTATTTCCTGCTAGTTCTTGCCAAATATCCCAAAGTTCACGCTCAACTTCAAGTTTAGAATCATAAGTCAATATACTTTCATGAATCAAAACTCCAGCATCAACCTCTCCATCAAGAACAGCTTGTTCAATCTCTAAAAAGTTCATGTACGTTATACGAGCATCAGGATAAGCTATACGAAAGAGCATTGCATTTGTAGTATGTTCACCACTAAGTGCAACTTTGAAGTTTCTTTTTAGTCTCTCTGCCTTTCTTTTTATAACCTTTGGTCCGTAACCCTCTCCAAAACTAACAGCAGTGCGAAGAGGTGCATAATCATCTCTGATATGTGGATATAGTGCAAAACTAATCGCAACTATTTCATATTCTCCACGAAGTGCTTTTTCATTTAGGGTTTGAATATCTTCTGCGATATTATCAAATTGTATGTTTTTCATACCTACCCAGCCAAATTTTATGGCATAATACATAAATACATCGTCGGCATCTGGTGAATGGGCTATAAGTGTTTTTTTCAAGTTATCTATCCCTATAAAGTATAAACTAGATTTTAACCAAATTAGGATAAAATTTCACTATAATTTTATATAAAATTAAAATAACTAAAAAAATATGACAAGATTGAAATATTTTTATATTATAATTTTAAATTAATGTATAATAAGTCTAAATTTCATAAAGTAGGTAAAGCAAAACATGGACGCAAACAAACAAAAATCATTAGACTTGGCAATGAAGCAAATCGATAAGGCATTTGGAAAAGGTGCTTTGATGAGACTTGGGGATAAAGAAATAGTACCTATCCAGTCAATAAGTACAGGTTCCATAGGGCTTGATTTGGCATTAGGAATTGGTGGTGTTCCAGAGGGTAGAGTTGTAGAGATTTATGGACCTGAGAGTTCTGGAAAAACTACCTTAGCACTTCAAATAACGGCAGAGTGTCAAAAAA
>Ga0256829_1001670_pt1 | contig 17772 bp, 17 predicted proteins | sample 131447metaG_FD_185979 | JGI IMG/M metagenome (GOLD analysis project Ga0256829, IMG submission 185979) | Hydrothermal vent microbial communities from Lau Basin, Pacific Ocean - 131-447 | ecosystem: Environmental > Aquatic > Marine > Hydrothermal vents | place: Pacific Ocean: Lau Basin | collected...
AACTCGATGGCGCGTTTCGCCTGCCAGAAATTATCGAGGGGGTTGAATTCAAGGACGGGATCAAGCAGGAAAAACATGCCGCCTGATTACAGCGTCACCAACTTTTGGGCATAGCTCCGGGTTTCGCGCCCCATCCCGTTCCTTGGAGGCTGTGAATTAACACCGCCGAGCAAGGAGCGAAGTGATCTGTCCGCGCCTCACTTGGCGTCTTATTTTGTCCGATTGGATCGGATAGGGGTACTTCCGCAAAAAAAAGGCATTATAAACGCCTTTTATGTTCACGGCTGGCGTGGTTGTACTAACAGTATTTTTGACGGTTTAGACAACACCAAGCAAGTAGCTTTGTTTAGGGAAAGTCTGAACAACAGGTTTTTCGGTACGCGGAGATTGCCGACCACCGCTGCAATTTACGACACCAGGCGTTTTGCGCCCGCTTTCGCGGCTGTTTGACCCTAATTCCTCTGATTTCAGGCAGACTCCACCCTCAAACTTCTTCGCGCGAGGTAGAGGTTGGCCAGCGCCATGCATTGCCCGGCAGGGTTATGCGCAGCATGATCCCGAGAGGGAGGCTGAACATTTGCGCTTCGTTTTTAGCCAGCCCGCGATAGCGCACCTTGCGATAGCCGAACTGGCATTTGATAACGCGGAAAGCGTGTTCGACCTTGGCCCGCACTCGCCCGTATTTCTTGTTGCGCTTCTTTTGTGAGGTCGACAAAACCCGCCCCGGTTTGCGCTTGTCTTTTACCGCCCACGTGGCCCCTCGCGCCCGGGTCGACCGCTTGCGCTCGTCGCTGACATACCCCTTATCTCCGAATACGATCGTGTCATCCGGGCGGATCAAATCGTCAGTCAGCTTTGCGTCATGGACTTTCCCCGTGGTGGTTCTGAGCGTGTGGATTAGCCCAGATTTGGCGTCCACGCCAATATGCGCCTTCATCCCGAAATACCACTGATTGCCCTTCTTTGACTGGCTCATGTCCGGATCGCGCTTGCCAGCTTCGTTCTTGGTTGAGGGCGATGCTTTGATTAACGTGGCGTCCATGATCGTGCCGCCGCGCAGCAGAAGCGCCCGCTCTTGAAGGTAGGTTTTGACCGCATCAAACAGCGCCTCGGTCAGCTTATGTTTCTCCAACAGGTGGCGGAAATTCAGGATCGTAGTTTCGTCCGGAATGGCGTCCTGTGCCAGATCAAGTCCGGCAAAATCGCGCATCGAGTGCATGTCATAGAGCGCCTCCTCAGCCCCCGGGTCAGAGAGCCCATACCACTGTTGCAGAAAATAAATCCTGAGCATGGCGGAAAGCGGCATCTGCGGCCGGCCCTTGCGCGGCTTGGTGTAATGGGGCGCAATCAACGCTTCGAGCCGCGCCCACGGCACCACCGCATCCATCTCGCCAAGAAAAACCTCCCGCTTGGTCTGCTTCTTCTTGTGGGCCTGCTCAAGCGACGAAAAACTCTGCTGTTTCAACGCCAAATCCCCCTGTAATTCCTGCCGGAATTATAGCACGGATTCGTCGGTGTTGTTCAGAGATTCCTTAGCCATCGCGCCGCACAAAGTGCGATATTTTTCAGTGGCCTCACGACTTTTCTTCGGTTTCATCCGCTACCGCATCGTGATCTGAGCAAGCACAAATGACCGGATTTCATGGCGTTTGCCAGATGGCCGCACCTATACAGACTGGGAAGAAAGCCAGATTGCAGGCGAAGGATCTGATCAAAAATAGCGAGTCAGTCGTCAACCATTCCCTCATTTTTCTCAAATTTTCGAAAAAGTCCCTCATCAAGTTCAGGCTCATCCCAAGCTTGGGCGATGGATGCCCACCGGTCCATCAGTTTACCAAACTCTAGATCGTCGGATTTCAGCTGAAACGTATACAACCGGTTGACGATCTGGCGCATCAGATCGCGCATAGCGTCGTCGTCGAAATGCGCGACCTCGGCCCAAGGAATTTTCCGCCCCTCCGCGTCAAGAACCACGACATCGGAATAATCGCCAGTTTTGGTGATCGGCGCCACACCAGCATGGATTGCCTCAATCCTAGTATTGCGAACACACATGAGGCCCATGAGCTTGGCCAGTTTTGCGGTAATTCGTTTTTCATCGGCTGGTTTCATAAGATGTGGTTTATCAGCAAGTTTGCCAGAGGGACAGGCCGCCTTTGCTTACAGCGGATCGCGACCCTATTTCTTCACATAATCCGCGAAATTATCAAGGCGCTCGCGTATGGCTTTCGGCCACCCATCCAATCAACTCCCGATGCCGCCCTCCGCACTTTCGCAATGCACTCCTATCCCGCCCCCAGAACGTCTCGACCTCGACCTGTGTCAGCGCCCGTGGCGGCAACCTCACCGGCGCGTTGCATTTCACCAGCAACGACGGCGGCGGGTTGATGCGCGGACTAACGACGGTTGAGGCGGCGCACGCTGTCAGCGCCAAGGGATATCCGACCAGCGTAAGGATCCGTATGTGCTGCATCTTCGAGTTCCTTTGAAAGTTGTTCGGCCGCAGCGACAGCGACCAGGCGCGCGGCCTCCTTGCGCGAGGCAATTTCAGCAGCGCGGATCATCTGCGTCTGCAGGCGGGCTTGTTCGGCTGCCAGCCTGACATTGGCGGCAGTGGTCCCCTGATAACGGCCAAGCGTATAAGCCCCGCCGGTCAATGCCATGACACCTGCCAACGCCCAACCTAGCATCGCCGGTCGGCCAATTATTCCCATAACAAGCCGGATCATCGCCGCGCCTTCATCATCGCCAACAGATCATCCCCGTGCATCACACGATCGAGTCCGCGCAGGTGGCCGTTATCATCTACCCGCCAAACCTTGATCGCATCACCATCGGCGCTGTAATCACCGGTCTGAAACAGGCGCATTTCATCAACACGGCGCCTCCGGATTTCCGGCGGCTTCAGCCAGCCCATGAAACTATCTGCGGCATTTGGGTCGGCTGCATTGATCCGCTGCGTGAGGCGCGCCTTGAATATCCCGCCGGTGTTGAAATCAAAGCTGACCAGCGAGTCGAATTGGTGCTGGGAAATCGGCACCTTGATCGCGCGATTGACTCGGCGCTCATAATTGTCGAGGTCGCGGTCAAACTGCTTCAGCGCGCCGATGATCGCCGTATCGATATCATCAGGCATGCCGCGCGCCATGGCTTCGGGATCCTGAGCGCCAGCCGCGGCTGTGTGCCCAATCCCCCATGTCCAAACTCCCCGACTATCCAGATATGGCCCCGGCACAATACCTTCGTGTTCGGCGATCTCAAGGAGACCCCGTTTCGAGATTTTCATAATTGTTCACCTTTTTTGTAGGGACAGATATTGACTTCGACATTATTGTAGCTACGTTATGTTCATGGATTCAGACGGCGACATGTTCGAGTGGGACGAGGCGAAAAGCTGCCGTTGCTTTGAGACACGTGGGTTTGATTTCTCGATCGTTCAGGATTTCGATTTCGCGTCAGCGGTTGTCATCAAAGATGACAGGTTCGCGTATGGCGAGCCGCGTTTTCGGGCCTTCGGGCCTATTGCCGACCGGCTATTCGTAGTCGTTTTCACCCCGAGAGGGCCGCGACTGAGGATCATCAGTATTCGTCGTGCCAACAAGAGAGAGGAGCGTAAACATGGCCATAAAACCTGACCCTACCCTCGTTGACGAGGACAATCCCGAGTGGACCGCAGACGATTTCCGACGCGCGCGCCCTGCCAAGGAAGTGTTTGCAGAACTCGGCCTCTCGCTGCCTCGCCCCCGGGGACGGCCAAGGAAGCAACACCCCAAGGTGCAGGTGACGCTGCGGCTCGATCCCGAACTGGTCGAAACTTACAAAAGCGGCGGTAAGGGCTGGCAAACCCGCATCAATGATGATTTGCGCAAACTGGCGGGCCTCGGCAAGTAACCTCAGAGCAGCCAGGCACCTGTCAGATAGAGCCCGGCCAGAATGACCGCCACGGCCCAGACCCGGGCCTCGCGTTTCGCGGCGCGCTTCATGTCATTCTTCATCGCGGCCCCCCAGAATCTTGGACCGACGCGCCTTGATGATATCGAGAATGAAGCCAGCGATGCTGATGCCGCCAAGGCCAATCACGAAGCTGGCAAACCCCGCCGCACTGTCGCCAGGGGCTATCTTGCCAATCACCGGATCAAGCAGTGGTTCGGCAAGCGGCCCGAGATAAATCGCGCAGAGGCTGCCGACCAGCAATCCGGTCAGCCCCTCGCGCCAGTCGTCGCGCAAGGTCACCCAGCGAACCAACCCTCCGGCCGCTCTGGCAATCGCCGCGCGCCCCGCGTCAGACGCGAGCCATTGCAACAGATCCATTTTTGACGGGTCTTTCATCGTCCAATCCTCATCATGATTGTGGTGCGCTGGGCAGCAGGTACTGGATCGCCACCCGCACAGCTCCGCCTGTGAAGTTCCCGCCATTGGTAGTGAGCACAATCGGTGTGGCGGCATAAAACGCCTGCGGGCCAATAACGCCAACATTGGAGCTGCCAGCGGCAATCCCGAGCGTGCCTCCGAACTTGTTGGGCGTGCCGGCAATGCCGCAATCGTAAGATGTCGCGCCAGTGATCGCGGTAACGGTGCGAGTTGAAACCGCCAGCACGATGGCACGGTCAGGAATGGTGATGGCTGAGGTCGCGGATGCGCCAGTCAGGCCGGAGATCAATTCCTCAACCACATGCGCGCCAATGGCAGCCCCGCTCGGAGCCTGTGCCAGCTTCATGTCCGCCAGCACCGGAGCATTGCCGCCGCCTGTGCCGACAAAGCCAGCAAATTGCGGCACGATGTCGGCATCCGCATAATAGGTCACATACGTGGTATTGGTTTTGTTGACCGAAGGGCCAATGAAGAGCGCCGGACCACCGAGATCGACGGTCTCGTCAATCGTGCCGGTATAGGCCCAAGCCTGCCCATCATAGGAATGATAGACGAGGATTTTGGTGCCGCGATGGATCAGCCGAAAGAACGCCGACCACCCTTCCCAAGCCACATCAGGCGCGAGCCCCGCCAGATAATGACCGGTGGCATCCCATTGCAGCATCCTGATGACGCTTGCGCCGGTGCCATTGCTGCCAACAGCGATGGTTGCGAACGTACCAGCCACCCCCATCACAACAAATCCGTTTGATCGCCATGTCGTGGCCGCGTGGTCTGTTTCGGTTGCAAACTCAACGACATCCCAACTCGCGGGCAGCGCTTTTGTGCGAATATACCGCGCGATCTCAGTGCCCGAGGTGGAGGCAAGCGTCAGGCCGTTAACTGGATCATCGATGATCGTGCCAACGGCCCCGGGTGTGCTTTTCACGTTCGGGAAGACGCTAGCCAGAGGAATTTCAACGCGCTTTTGGAACGGGTTATAGGTCACGGGCCCACCAGCACTGCCGCCTGTTGGCAGGGCGCTCCAGCCATTTGTGGCATCATAGGTGACAATCCCGCCTGCACCCTGATCCCAGGCTAACCAGCCGGTCTGAGGGGTAAGCCGCAACCACGCGCCGCCCGAGAAATGCGCAACCGATCCGTCCCAGCCGGTCCAGGCACCGGTGGCACCGGTGGCGACGATATAGCGATTACCCTCGGTCGGACTAGCTGGTGGAGCGGTTAACGTGCTTGAGATCACCGAAAGCTGCACGAGGCCATCAAGATGATCGAGGGCTTCATTAACGGTCACATGCTTTTGCGCCTGCGCGGCGGCGAGATAGGGAAGCGCGAGATTGGGGGTGGTCATGAGGATTCCGTTATTGTGAGGGTGGTTGAAAAAAGAATGCCCCGGCCAAGGGCGCCGATCTGATAGAGACGGATGGACAGCGACGAGACCGCCCCGCCGAAATCTGCCGCCTGCATGGCCGCGGTGTAGGTAAAGGCAGGCGTGGTCAGGCTCGCGACACTGCGCACAACATTGCCGCCGTTCAGAACCTCCAGATCATAGCTTTCAGCCGTCTCCGACATTGGCACCTGCGCCAAAACCCAGCTGTCAGCCGAGAGCGCCCGATCGCGACGCAACCAGCGGATTGCGAGATCGCCATTTGCCAGTCGGCGCATACGGGCTTGAGATGGGGCGAACGGCATGAGGCCACGCCCCGAAGGCGTAAACGTGCTCGCCTTCATGACGGCATCACTTGGGGCGGCAGAGGCCGGGCCGACGCGCATATTCCACGCAATGCCAATATCCCCGAGCGCGAAGGAAAGCGGCTGCAGGGCGGCATCGAGCAGCACAAGTTTGGCCCCGGCGAGCGTCGGCGCGCCCATCGCATCCTCAGTCCCCCGCTGCCCGCGCAACAGGCGCGTGAGCTTGTAGCGCCCCGTTGAGACGAGCGTCGCGTTCCCAAACTGCAGAACATCCCAGACACCGGGCGCGCTTTCAAGGGCGAGCGTATTGGCGCCTGCAAAGAGTTCCAGATCGGTGACCGAGGTCAGCGTGCCCGAGGTCAGATCGACCAGAACTTCATTGCCCAGATCAAACCGCGAGGGCGGACCTGCAGGCAGATCAGCCGCCAGTACCCCCATGTGGGCGGCCTGCGGGATCGTATCAAGCAGGGTGAACCCCGATGTGGTGACGCTGCGCCAGATAGCGGCGGTGCCGTACCACGGCTTGGCATAGATGGCCGCGTAAGGCCGATGCGCGGGGATAGCATCCTGCAACTGTGGCAGGTCTATCAGAACCACATTCGGTGGACCATAAACCGTCGCTGTCGGCAGGGTTGCTGCCCGGTATTGCCCTGGAGGCAGATCATAAAGGGCAGCATCGGTGCGGATTGCCTCGATTGAACGTGCCAAGGCATCATTTATCTTGGTAATCCGATAATCGACCAACCGTCCATCATTGGCGAGGCTGACCACATCGCCGGGATCTAGCGCCAGTTGTGAGGGCGGCATGCTGGCGGATAGCGTCTCACGCCCAACCCAAGCCTCCATCAGGGCGCGGCGCACCCGCCGGTCGGCTTCCTCGAGAGAGGTGGCCAGCGGGAAACTCTCCGAGGCCACGCGGCTGGCGGACACCGTGACCCGGCGCGCTTCCACTGCGGCCGGATCATATTGGGCATCCGAGCGCACCATCTGCCATTTAAGGGCTTGCGGCAGTTCGGTTTCCTGGCCACGGGTCAGTTCCATGACCTCGCCTGCGCCTTTTGCCACTATGTTATCCGGCGCGATGGTCGCGACCGCCGCCTGCCCACGGGTGACAAAGCGAATGACCCCGCCGCTCTCGACCGCATCAAAGCCGAAATGCCGCGCGAGCGTTGCAAGCGACGCCCGCGGGCTTTCCAGCGCGGTGATGGTGTAACCTGCAACAATGTCGGAAAGCTGGCTTACATCGATCAGGCTCGCATCAAGCCCGGCGCGCGCGCACAGCTCCCGCACCAGTGCGGCCAGCCCGACCGCGCCAAGCCGCCCGTTCAACCAATGCCCGAGCCGCCAGTTCGGCGCATCGGCCCAGATATCCGCGCGCGCCGGGAAATCGGGATAGGGCCGCGCATCCCAGGTCCAGACGGCCGCCTCGGCCATGTCGAGCATCGGTTGGCCGGTAACGGTCGAGACCGGGTTGTTCGCCACATCCCCCCAATACCCAAGCATCGCCCGCAAATATTTCCGCTGGATGGCCTCATCCTGCCAGCCCCGGGAAAAATACGGCACCGCACTTTCGGCCGATTTCGGATCATAAAACACATTCGGCTGGTTCGGCCCACGATCAACCGCCGGACAGCCGAGTTCGGTGAACCGGATCGGTTTGCTTTGCGGCACCCAGGCGGTGGGTGTTGCGCTTTCTACGCCGCCCAGGCGATCATAATGCTGGTTTGACCACCAGGCCCGGATGTCCTTGGGGCGAAACACCCAGTCTTTGCTGGCACCGCTTTGGGCAGTGATCGCCTGATCATACATGTTGAGGGGGTTGGAACAGGAAACCGGCCAGCCGGTTGTTGGCTCCCCGGTAATGTTGGTAATACCTGACCCGCTCGCCCCATAACAGCCGCTGCCACTATAGGCCCAGGCCGACATGGTTCCGTCAGTGGTGCTGGCGCTTCCGACCAATGTACCATCAACCCAGAGGCGGATCAGGCTGGGGTTGAGTGTGACGTCCCAGATCAACTCATGGGTGGCACCATCAAATGGCAGAGAAGAAACGGGGATATCAAGAAAGGCCGCATCCCCGTTGGGGGCGGTGACGTTGCCCATGCCTGCGCGATAGCGAAAGACTGTGCCGCCTGCGCGCACACAGAGCAGCATGCCATAAGAACTGCCGCCTCGCTCAAACAGCACACCATCGGCAGGTATCGCAGGCAAGGGCACCACCGCAGAAAACGCTGCGGGGTTATTGCGCGTGCCTGTGCCGCCGAAATCCGCGTTGGTGATGGTCGCACCGGTGGTTTCATTGAACGAGCGCGCAATAGTTGCCGGTAAAAGGCTGCCACCGCCGCTATCGATGATCGGCGTTCGGAGCTGCGCTGTACGGTCAGCATCACTGGCATAAAACCAGTCAAACTGCTCCCCACCTTCGATACCCGCTTGCAGATACCCCAGATCATGGATGCCAGGCCAACCCGCCTGCGCGTCAAGATGATCAGAGCCATCGCGCCAATCCGCGATCGGCAGATAATTGTCGATGCCGATGAAATGCACATCCGGTGAAGCCCAAAGCGGGTCGAGGTGGAAGAGCACGTCGCCGCTGCCGTCCTGCGGGTGGTGGCCGAAATACTCCGACCAATCGGCGGCGTAACTTACCCGCCCCGAGGTCACCATGGCGTTTGCCGTGGTCAGGTTAAACGCGAAATTCGAGGCCAGAATGCCGTCGGTAATGATGATCTGAAACTGGATCCAGCGGGTGCCTGCGGGCAATGTGCCCGCGCCGCTTGTGGTGTTGGTCGTCACGCTGGCGCTGGTGTCCGACTGCACATCCAGAATGAGCGGAGAAAACGGGTGCGGGGAGCTTGTATCCGGCGCGCCATTCAGGTCCGGGAGGCCAAAGGCACGGATGCGCAGGCGCGCACCTCCCCAGGCCCAACTTTGATCGGCGGAAACATTGAGCGTAACGGTGCCTGCATCGATATCGGTTGCCGTCATTCCGGCGGCGATTGCATCAACGCAATGAACAAGTGTGCGGCCGGATATTGAACCCGTGTCGATCGTGCCTGTGGTTACGGTTGGCAATGGCGATGTCCAGCCTTCCCACCCGGGCGCCGGGCTGTGCAACACGCCGGTCAGATCATCGCCGGGATAGCTCACCAGATGCAGCGAGGAAAAATCCACCGGCAGGTTGGCAATCCCCGTTGAGACGGTGACGAGATTGGCCACATCCGAGGCCAGCGTCTTGAGGGCGGCCACAGCGGGATAGCTGGTGGCGCCATCGCGGATCGTGGTCAGCCCGACGAGTTCCGAGCCCAGCAGAAAGGCATCGACACCGCCAGCCGCGGCGCAAAGATGCGCGTAATGCAGGATGAAGCGGCGATAGCCCCAGTCATTGCCACCGGTCCAGCTGACAGCTTCGCCAACCACAGAGAAGTCGGACGCGGTGGCGTTGCCAAAAAACGCCGAAACCTGCGTCGCCGCCGCGGCGGTCTTGTCCACGGCCCCCAGAAACCCCGCCGCTGGCGAACAGGTAATCCGCCCCCGCCAGGGATATTTGTCCTGGCCTGGTGTGGCCACATTATCGGAGTATGGGTTCGCCAAGATATTGCCGACCGGAATGTCCATCAGCAGGAACGGATAGAAGGTCACGCGCAGGCCGCGCGCTTTGATCTCCTTGATGGCTTCGACGATTGTGGCATCCGAGGGCGTGCCGCCATAGGCCAGTTTGCCGTTTGGGTCCAAGCTGATCTGATGGGCGTTTGTGCGGTTCAGGCCGTTGACGGCCCAACTGACAGGCGCTGTCACTTTGGTCGCGTTCTCGACACCAGGCTGGATTGCGCAATTACCGGCCCGCAGATCGAGGCCGAACCACGAAACTACAAGGCTGACGCTCTCGATGTGTGGCGCGCTCGCCTGCAATTGATCAAGCGCCGCGATAATGTCCGGCACGCCGTTGGTGGTGTGGACATTCTCGGAGGCCGTGGTGCCGTCCGTGCCCCGCGTGACCGGCGTCGTTCCGTATTGAAACTCGCCAGTCGCCGGGATCATGGTCACGGATTTGATTAACCCTTCAGCGGTGTCCGGCGCATCAACAGGTCGAAACACCTCGAAGGACAGCTGCGGGATGCGATTGCCGAAAGCCTCCAGCGGCAATTCCTCGAACATCACGTATGCGGTACCGCGATAGGCCGGAGCGTTGCCCGCGCCCATTTTAGCCGCAATGAACGGGTCCGGTATTTGCGCCTCATCGCCTTTATAAATCCGCCATGTGGCACCCGTCAGGTCCAGCGGTTTCCCATCGGCCCATACTCGGCCAATCCCCGAGATCGGCCCTTCGCAAAGGGCCACGGCGAAGGATGCCGTATAGATGTACGATGTCGTCGTGACCTTTGGCCCGCCGCCCTTGCCTCCTTGGCTGGTGGTGTTGACGGTCTCGGTGAAATCTGTCGCCCAGATAATATTGCCACCCACCCGCATCCGGCCATAGACACGCGGAATAATGGCCCCCTCGGTCGACGTGGTGACAGTGAGGTTCTGGAGCCGCTGGCCTTCAATGCGTTGCGCCGGAGCCAGCGAGGAGACGATCCATGAGTCTACCATTGAGCCCACAATCTGGCCAACCGCACCACCAATTGCGGCCGCAGACACACCAAGGATAGAACCGCCGATGGCCCCGCCAAGAGCGGAACCGGCAGAAGCCAGAAGAATGGAGGCCATGGATCAGGGCTTTCGGTTGGTGGTTGGAAAGCGGAAGGCAAAGGCGATACGCCGATGCCACGTCGGGGTCAGAGCTTCCTCGATCACGCCCGTGCGCTCATAGGCATGGATGAAGTGCGGACGCGCACCCCGGGCGGTCCCGCTGAGGATTCCACAGTGCTTGGCAATCGCCCCCCCACGCATGCGAAACAGCACGACATCGCCGGTACGAGCGTCTTCAATCGGCAGTTCAATCATCGCCGCGCGCGCAGCTTCGGCCAACACCTCGACGGGGCCAGTTTCTCCCCAGTCCCGCGAATAGGGCGGCACAGGCATCGGCTCATCGCCCAGAACCTCGCGCCAGACCCCGCGAATGAGGCCAAGGCAATCGCAGCCGACACCACGGACCGAAGCTTGGTCGTGGTATGGCGTGCCAATCCAGCGGCGGGCGGCTTTGATGATGAGAGATGTCATAAAACGGCCCCCGAATTGGTACCGCCCTTGGCTGCGTAGCGAATAATCGTGTCTTGCCCCGGAATGTGCGGGAAGCCCCTGAAATTAACCGCATTGATGAACTTGGCCGTGCAGGTTTCAAAGGTTTTGTCGCATCCCGCCGTAATGGAGAACGCATCGGTTACGAGAATGGGATGCACCGGTTGCTCCAAAAGGCTGACCGTCGCGATTGCCCCTGCAAGCGCATGTGTCAGCACCTCCGCGGAACGCCCGGCATTGGCACCGCTGGTCCAATTGATGATCCCGAGCGAAAACCAGCCGTTAACGAAGCCGGAGAGGCCGGTGGTTGTAAAGCCCCGATCCCCGACAACGGTAGCAACCGTGCCGCCCCCCTTGAAGGCCGGATCCTCGAGATTGACGCCACAGCGGATATCCCCCAAGGCCGCATCGCAACCCGCCTGAAACGTCCGCCCGACGGTTTGTCCCAGAACATGCGCGAGTGAGCGCATCTCGGCGACAAAATGCAACCGCCCGCGCCGGACCTGACCAATCGCGCCCCTACGCATCATGATGCGCTGCGACACGTCCTGCCAGTTCACGCGCCAGATTTCCACGGCGGCATTATCCCAGCGTCCATCCAGAATATCGGTCTCGGTAATGGTGGTAGCGGTCAGCACCCCGACGGCGTCTTGCGAGTCCACCGCCAAATCCGACCCCGCTCGGATTTCCGAGGCTGCAAAGCCGCTTTCGGGGGTGAAGGTGGTACCGAGAAACGTGAGTGGCAGATCGTGATCGGTGAATCCAAACACCTGCCCGTCATTGCGGGTCAGGCGCCAGCACCAGGCCAGCGTGGTAGTGCCAGAATCAAGATGGGTTTGCAGCGTTGCAGGGAGAGTTTTCATCGTCGCACCTCTATGAGCGGAATGGAGGTGATCGTGCCGAGGCGCTCGATATCATGGGTTACATCGAGCCTGTCGGTGTCGAAGCGCACAGGGACGTCAAACTCGAACCCCGCCGTAATGGCTGCACCGTTTGCGGGCGCGGCGGTGAATGTGACGATGCCGGTTGTCGTGTCCACCGACCAGCCGGTACTTTGCACGGTTCCACCCAGAGCAATAATCACAGAACTAGCCACCGGCTTTGAGATGGTGCGGGTCCAGCTTTGCGCGCCGGAGGGATAAGCCTTCACCAGTTGAAACACCGTGGTCGCCCCGTCGCCGGTGCCAATTGCCTGATCGGTTGCGGCAGGCGTGCCCGATGGCAGGCACGACTTGTAGTCCCCCCAATCTTTCCAGCGAAAACCGTAAAGCCGTCCGCTGCGCGCCTCGAAAAACGCCACCACGCTCGCCAGATCATCCGTGCGGCGGACACCGTAAGCCGCGTCATAGCGGCGGCGTGAGTTGGCCCAGCTGGCGTTGCGCTCCTCATCACCCGAGGCCAGCTCAACAATCTGGGTGCGCCGCTCGGGACCACCGCGCGCACCCCGGCTGATATTGTCGGGAAAGCGAACCTCGTGAAAAGCCATTTACATTCCTCTCCGACCCATTGCCACCGCCCGCGCAATGTCTGCGGACACTTGTGTGCGCGATTGCCGGAAGCTCTCCGCGTCGCGGGTCATAATGTTGATGGTGATCGGTGCGGATTGCCCTGTGCCAGCGGCCACCTCGCGCCTGGACAACACCCGCTCGCCCTTTTGCAGAATGGCAGGCACCTCGTTCGGACCTAATCCCGCAAATCCCCCGCCATGCATGCGCGGCGCGCCAGCAAAGGCCATCGCCGGAACCATTCTTTGCGGTGCCACCCCGCCAACCATGCCGCCCGCGTGCAGGACCGGCGCAAAGATGCCGCCCATATTGCCAAGCGCCCCCGACAGCACATTCGCCAGCGGCCCGAGAATAAACCTGCGCGCCGACAGCTTGGCCATGTCGGCCAGCATCGACGTTACCATCGAGCGGAAATCCAACTTGCCGGTTTTGACAAACTCGCCAATGGCGTTTTCCGCGTTTGAAAAGGCCCCGACCAGGCTATCGCCCAGACCCTTGCCCATGTCGGCGGCTTTGGTGGCGTAATCCTTCAGCGAGGTGGCCGCGCTCGCCCAAGCGGACTTGGCAATATCAGCGGCTTTTCCCGCCGCCGCGCCTGCCTTGGCGATTGTTGTGGCGGCAGTGCCCGCAGCATCTCCCGCATCTGTCGTGGCTGCCGTACTCTCATCACCGGCGGTTTTAACCGCATCACTCAGGGCCTTGATCGATTGGAGCGGAGCCTTAGCCGCATTGGCGGCAGTCACGGCAGCAACAGCCAGACCATCGGTCTTGCTTCTTGCGGCATCCGCTGCAGCCGCCATTTCATAGTAAGCCGAGCCAGCCATGATGGCCGCGCCACCGAGTTTGAGAGCCAACGTATCCGTACCCGGCACGCCGCGCATGCCACTGGCAATCTTGTGCAGAAAATCTGCCCATTTCTTCTGGATGCTAGCGAGCATCCTCAGCCAACCTGTTTCGACCGTGGTCCAGACTGTTGCCAGCGATAGCCCGAGAGATTTACCGCCGAGTTTAATCCGGCCCCAAACTTCCACCGCGACGTTTTTCAACAAGGACATAGCCTTGCCAAACCCGCCAGCACCATTGACCAATCGCCCAAACCAATAGAGCAACTCGCCCGCGCCAACAATCAGCGCGCCGATGCCGGTCCGAATGAGCGCCCCGCGCAGAACCGCCAGCGACAGGGACACCCCGCGAATGCCAAGAGCAGCGCTGGCCAGCGAGATCACCAGCTTGCCGCCAAACACGGCGGCAGCAACAGCGGCAATGTTGGCGATTTTGCCGAGATGGTTGAACAGGCCTTTTATGGCGCGACCGAGGGGACCCGTGATCTTTCCAAACGCTGCCAAAGCATTTGCAACAGCTTCCAGCGCCGGCGCCGCAGCTACCGCCAGTTGGTTGGCGATACCTTTCCACAAGAGGCCCATTCGGCTCAGCGCATCATTCGTGCGCTGAATTTGGGCCGCGTCTTTCTCGGACACTGCCACACCGAAATCCCTCACGTCTTTCGTGGCTTGCTTCAATGTGGCGCTATCAATCCGGGTGAAAATCAGGCCCGCCCGCGCCCCGAAAATCGTTGAGGCCACCGCCGCCTGCTGTGCGGTCGGAATGAACTTGGCAATCGCGTCCTGAATGGCAATCATCTTCGCATCGATCGGCAGCTTGGCGAGATCGGCCGCGGAGAGATGAAGTTGCTTCAGCGCTTTCACAGCTGGACCCGAGCCTGCCGCCGCCTGGCTGAGGCTTTTGGTCATCATGATTGTGGCTTGCGAGACCTCGCCTTGCGACACCCCGGCCAGATCGGCGGCCCGGGCCAGCACTTGCATAGAGGCGGTGGTGGTGTGCAAAGACGCCGCCAGTTTCGCCTGCTCATCAATCGTTTTAAGGCTGGAGCGCACCATGGCAATGCCCGCCGCCGCAGCCGCGGCCACCATAACGCCGACCGCAATCTTGGCGCGCCGTGCGAACTTCGCCAGTTTCGCGTTGGCGATCTCCATCTCGCGCGAGGCTTTACCAAAGCCCTTTTTACCGGCGTCGCCAATGCCGGTCAGCTCGGCCCGCACCTGTTTGCCGCCGACGGCTGCGAGGCGGACGCTGACACGTTTTTCAACCATGATCCTGTTCCATCTGCTCAAAGAGTTTTTTGACCATCACCGCCTCGATCGGCGGCAATAGTTCTGCAACCGGCGCGGGATCAATTCCAAGGGCTGATGCCAGCGCCAACGCCGCGCCGATGTCCCAACCGATAATTCCGCCCGATGGGGCCACGCGCATTTGCCCACCAAGGCGGCCGACCAGATCCCATATCTGCACGCCCTCGTAGGTCTGGGGCGCGTTCAGGGTTTGCGGGCAGGTTTCGCAGGTTTTTTCGCAGCCCTCGCGGGGCGCGCAGCCCTGGCAGTATTTCCCGCCCCCGCCGAAAACCCACTCGGCAAGGGCGGTGAGACGTTTTTTTCCTGATCCAGCACCAGCCCCTTGGCGACGTAGTCGGTTTGGAAGGCTTCGAATAACGGCCAGATATCCAGCAGCGCATCGAGGGCCTCGGGGCTGACCGGGATCACATTGCCATCGACATCTCCTACGCCTTCCCAATCAAGGGCGGCATTTCGGGCCAGGGCCTTGGCGAATACCAGCGCGCTGACTTCATCCGTCGCATCCTTGGGCAATGCCTGCACCGCTGGATCATTGCGCGCCGCCACCATCATGGCAGTGGTGAGAGGGCCGAGCAGCACCCGCACGCCGTGGCCGAGATCGAGCCAGGCCGGTTTGTTTGAAAGGTCAAGTTTTAGCATAATTAATAACTCGCAACTGTGTTTTTGAGGACAACGGTGCACATCTGCCCCGCGGCGGAATCGTAAGCTGCCTGCCAATCAAAGCTGACCTGAATGCCCTGTGGCCCTTGGATTTCAGCGCGGGGCCGCGGCAGGTAGACCGCATGCGCCGTGATTGTCAGGCTAACGGTGGGCGAAATGGTGTAGGAGAACTCGAGCGCCGCCGATGTTCCATTCAACGCCTGATCCATCAGGGTGGTATCTGCAAACCGCACGTCGATCTTGCCGGTGAGCCCGGCGATGGACGGGTCCGCCCCGTCGATGCGCCCGTCCGCGCGGATGGTTTCGATCCGGTCAAGATTGTTGGCATAGGTGATATCGGCAGAAACGATATTGCCGAGCGCCACACCGCCACGTTTGATCGCGCCGTTGAAATGGCCGAACCGCTGCAACCCGTAAGCCGTGGGGGTTCCGGCCGCCGTGGTCGTCACCACATTCTCGCCCTGGGCAATCAGTTTAGCATCCGCCGTGAGCAAGCCCGAGCGCTGCATCTGCCAGCTCAACTGATCGAGCATGCAGCCCGTATACATGGCAAAACGGGGGATCTCCGGCATGGCGACTTCAAGGGCCATGCTGGGCAGGTTCCAGTTTCCCGACTTGAACGTATGCGTTTTATTGGTGGTGCCGGTGGTGGTTGGGGTGCCAAATGCCGCCTTCAGCCAGAACCCGAACGCTTCGGCATCAATGGGCACCTTGATATCACCATCCGCCGTCACCGCGTCCTTGATCGGTGCCAGCGGATCGCGGCCATATCCGAGAAGCTCCGAAGTCAGAAGCGGTTGCTCCGCTCCCAACGAGGCACTGGCGAACGGCATTTTGTGAAAACCGCTTGCCGGCGCCGTGCCATAAGTTGTCTCGAACGCAGCCGCAAGTTGCGACCGCGCGCCTTGTGCACGTGCCATGATGATGGTCCTTTATTTGGGTATTTTGGGGTGAAATTAGCCGAGTGGGTCGGCTGTCGTGTAAATCAGCGTGATCTCGATGATGGCTGCTTTCAGCGCCTCACCGCCCTCGACGGGCAGGTCCACGGGCTTCGGCGCTGCAGTCTCGACCCAGTCGCAGAGGCCGTCGAGGGTTCGGTGGGCCGCAATGACCGCGCCAATGTATTGCACGAGGCTGTCAAATGCGGCCGCCCGCGCCGTCGGGGTTTTGCCCTGCACGATCACCTCGAGTTCGGCCTTGTGTTCATAGGAATAGGCGAGCGGTGAGAGTAGGACCTCGGGCGTGCCAGGATCGCCGTCGCTCAGGATTATCAGGCCAGCAGGCAGGATGCGTTCGGGCAGCACCTCTTCGCGCAGCACGGTTGCCGCAGGCACGCTTTCTAGTGCCGCAAGCAGCGCCTGCAGGATGGTTTCTCGGGGTGTGGGCATATTGCACCAATGCTTGGGTCAGATGGATTTATTGTTGACGCCGCAATTTGTTGTCTGGGTTCAATCTCGCGGCGAACCCTTATGGCCTTCCTGGAAATCCTGAGCTACGTTTCCCCAAAACAGGCATTTGAACGAGCAATAATATGGACCGCAGGCCGACTACATTGGGCGAAAAACTTGCGCCGAACAAAGCCAAAAAGTCGGACTTAAAATTCGGTGGATGGTGGCAAAACTCGTTATATACACTCTTGAACTACTACCTGCTGACAGCCGTTTTCGCTCTGCCGCTGTGGTGGATTCTGATGCGTCCCGATATTGACAGGAATGTCATGCTGGCCCTTTTAACGGGGCTGATTGTGTTGAGCTTGTTCGTCCGGCGCCGGCTTCGCGCCGCCAGGCTCCGTCAAAAAGAAACACGCAGAAAAGCACATTCCCTGCTGGCCAATGATCGTCAGGGTTTCATGCGCGATCTGCAACTGGATGCGAAAACGGCCATTTTTGACGGCAGCAATATTTACCATTTCGGGCACTCAAACGGCTTGGACGCACAGCCGCTTGGGGAGATTGCAAACCAGCTTCGCGGCGAAGGTTATCGTATCGTTTGCTTCTTCGATGCCAATATTTTCTACACCCTCAACGAACACGGGGCTTTCCCAAGCAATCAACCGCATTCATTGGCAGTGCTTGAAGACATTTTTGGTTTTGTAAATCGGGGAGCAATATTGGACCACAGAAACGGTCGGATTTTCTGATCGTCGCGGAGTAAAAATCCGCCACTTTGACGCCCAACGTTACTAAGCGAGGGGCGGGGAGATGTATGCTGTGGGA
>Ga0256829_1001671_pt1 | contig 17764 bp, 17 predicted proteins | sample 131447metaG_FD_185979 | JGI IMG/M metagenome (GOLD analysis project Ga0256829, IMG submission 185979) | Hydrothermal vent microbial communities from Lau Basin, Pacific Ocean - 131-447 | ecosystem: Environmental > Aquatic > Marine > Hydrothermal vents | place: Pacific Ocean: Lau Basin | collected...
ATTTGCATGAAACAAAACAAGTATAATACAAGATAAAAATATTTTCATATATTATTATACAGAAGCTAACTTTGTCTTTTGTTAAAGCCTGAACTTCCTTTTTTTGCATTGATTGTAAACTCTTTAGCATAGGGTTTGAGATATGCTGGAATAGCTCTCCCTTTTAGCTTCATCATATCTTCAAGCATAGCAGATGCAATAGTTTCTGTCTTGCACCTTGTAACTTCTGTGAGATAAGTAAAAAGGAGTTCACCTAATCTTTGTAAAGAGATTTTCCAAGTTGAGTGTGTTTGCTTATATATCCACGCACTAAAAGCATAAAAGTTTTCATATACTTTTCCATCTTTGTACAAAAGTTTTATGCTTTGTTTAAAGTTTCCACTGTTGTAAGTCAAATCCCAAAATCGTGCAAAACGCTTCATGGTTTGTATATCCATAAAAGAGAGTTCACTGTTGCTAAGTATATCATAAGGTGGAATATCACTATAAACCATCTTAAACTCTCTGTCGTGGCGTTTTATATAAGTGCCTGAGAGCTTTTTGAGTATGCCTATTTGTATCTCACAACTAGAAAGAGAGACAAGTGTATCTAAGTTTTTACCAAAACTCTCTAAACTCTCCCCTGGAAGTCCCACTATAAGGTCAAGGTGAATATGTGCATCCGTTTGGTTCTCTAAAAATCCTACATTTTCGTTGATTTTATCAAGTTTTAAAACGCGAGATACATTTTGAGCAATAGTAGGGTTGAGCGTTTGAATACCTATCTCAAGTTGTAATGCTCCTTTTGGAAAAAGTGCTATTTTCTTTTTTATAGAGTCTGGAAAATGGTCAGGTATCACTTCAAAATGAGCAAAATACGGAGGCTCTTTTTCTAAAAAAAAGTCTAAAATCCTGTTTGCAGTTTTCATGTTTAGGTTAAAAGTTCTATCTACAAACTTAAAGTTTCTAGCACCTCTCTCCCAAAGTTTTTGAAATTCTGTTAAGACTTCATCAAGATTGAAGGCTCTTACTTTTTCATCCATAGAAGAGAGACAAAATTCACACTCAAAAGGGCAACCACGAGAGATTTCAACATAAATATAACGGTTTTTTATATCATCGTCTGTATAGTATTTGTATGGAAGTTTGAGTTCTTTTAAAGGGGGCATACTCATGGTAATAATTTTATCTTTTGGTGGTGTCTGTGCTAAAATATCTTTACAAAGTTTATAAAAAGCAATATCTCCCTCACCTTTGATGATAAAATCAGCCTCATCATAATCTACACGAAAAGGCTCATATGTAACTTCAGGACCACCTAAAATAATAGTCGTTTGTGGAGAAACTTTTTTTAGAATGTGTATAAGCTCTTTAACCTCTGCGGCATTCCAAATATAAGTGCCAATACCTACAATCGCAGGAGCATGAAAGAGAATATCTTCAGCAATAGTTTGTATAGCATCATTGATACTAAATTCTACTATTTGTGATGCTTCTTGAAGTTCCTGCATATTGGCATATAAATATCTAAGACCAATAGAACTATGTGTAAATCTTGAGTTTAAAGTGGTTAGTATAATTTTCATAAAGGAAGTTTAGCAAAAAAATACTCAAGTTAAATGAAAAAGGGAAAACTTGAGTATCTATTTCAAAAAGGAGGTCTATACTCATATATGAAATGGGGGTAAAACATATCTGAGATGTAAAATTATAGTCACTATAAGCAAACACTAAGTTAATCATAAGTAAATGTAAAGATAATAGCTGGATAATACAAAGTAAACGAGGTATAATACGAAAATGTTTTATTTGCTAGCACTATTTTATTTTTTTTACTTTGGGATTGTTGGCATCTATGTAATTTTTATGCCAAAAGTTTTAGCTATGGTTGCCTACACACCGAGTGAAATCGGTATTATCTTTGGGGCTGCACCACTGGTTAGATTTTTACTTCCTTTTGTATTTTCAAGAGGTAGGGAGCTAAACGCAAGAGTATTTAATATTGCGATTTTTATCATGTTTGCTAGTTCTATAAGTTTTTACTACTCTTTACACAATTTTTATGCTCTTTTTATATCAAACATTGGTTTAGGGATTGGCATGAGCTTGACTTTACCTTATATTGAGATTATCTCTTTGGAAGTTGTTGGTAAAGAGAGATATGGAAAAGTACGACTTTATGGTTCAGTTGGTTTTGTTCTAGTTGCTCTTGTTTTGGTTAGGTATCTTACATCGCCAAATGTTGCTTTGCTTTATCTTCTTGTGCTGAGTGCCATCACCTCTCTTATTGCCTTTGTAATTGTGAAAAATATTAAAAAAACTAAAAAAATAGAGCATGACACTTTCAATGATGTAACTATTTTAAAACACTGGAAACTTTGGCTATCTTTGATGCTTATGCAGGTAAGTTTTGGGGCTTATTATAACTTTTTTACCATCTATGAAACGGCGTATGGCGTGACACTTGATATGACTATAAACTTATGGGTTTTTGGGGTTATTGTTGAGATATTTATGCTTTTTTTTCAAGGAAAACTGCTAAAGTTAAACCTTCTTTATATCTTAGAAGTTACAATATTCTCAGCAGTCATTAGATGGTTATTACTCTATTTTTACCCTCAAAATTTACCTATTTTATTTTTTGCACAATCCTTACATGCACTCTCATTCGCCCTGTTTTACTCAGCATCTATCACTTATCTTTATCAGATTTACTCAAGCAAAGTATTGGCTCAACAGTTTCTATCTGGCATTACATTTGGCTTAGGTGGTTTTATCGGTGCGATACTTTTTGGATATATATATGAGTATTTTTCATCATACATCTTCCTAGTAGCATCACTTATCGCTTTTATATCATTTGTATTTATATATTCTTGGAGAAGGGACATCTCTAAAAGCTAAATGTCGGATTTTATAAGTATATGCAAATACTCATAAGTCTTATCTGCTTTATGATTTCTATTTTCTGTCTTGTCAGCTTTAAACCTTTGGTACTCTTTTCTTACTAATCTGTACTCACCAAATTTCAACATTATGTTTTTTACATCTTTTTCGCTCATTAAACCTTCATTGTTATAACTTAAAAATATATACTTAAATTGAGCATTTTTAATCAACTCTTCAAAACTATTATGCACCTCATTTTTTTTACAATAGTCTGAACGGTTATATTCTCTCAGTCCAGTTTTACCCTTTGGAGTAAAATTATCATATTGAGTTATTGTGTTCAATATATGGTAGTTAGAACTATATTGTCTTTGATTGTAAGGTGGGTCTAAGTACAATATATCTCCATTTATCTCTTTGATTAACTCATTACTATCTTTATTGAAAACTTGATGCGTATTGTCATTTTTTATAAAGTAAGCAGGTTTTAAAATTAATTCTTTTGAAGCAGATTTTTTAATATGTTTTAAAAATGCACCATAAACAGAAGCTGTATTTGCAACTTTATCAGCACTTTCAAGAAGTGAAGCCAACAAAAAATAGTATAAACTATCTTCTATCTTTTTATTTTCATACCACTCTTTTATTTTAGTCCTAATAGTGTCAATTTTTTTACCATTTTCATCACTAAAATATTGTCGTTCACTACCACTACCCATACAATAATTGTTATATATAAATCCATTATCTATTAAAGGCAAATTATTAAGTTCTTCGATGTACTTTTCTTTATCTTCTATCTCTTCATGATTTTGTATATAGTTTTTATTTAATACGAAACTATAATGTTCTAAGTCATTACTAACAACTTTCTTCACTTCTTTTTTAAAAGTTCTTCCAACAATCCCCGTCCCAGCAAACATATCACAAAAAACTTTTTGCGATAAATCATTGCCAACAACTTTTTTAACCTCTTCTTCTATCCAAGAAGATAATTTAAACTTTGAGCCTATATAGTTCACTTTTTAACCTTTTTATTTATAAACAAAACAGCAACCATGCTTATAAAACCACCAACTATGATATGCATTTGTATAGGCTCATCTAAAATTATCCAAGCACTTAAAAGTGCAAAAATTGGAACTAGAAACATAAAAGAACTTGTCTTTTGACTTCCTAACTTTCCACTTGCCATAAAAAATATTGTCGTAGCAAGTGTTTGACCAAGAACAGCTAGATAGATAAGTGCTATCCAAAAGTTTACTCCTTGGTCAAATACAGCAGATAAGTTGGCATTGAAAGCATAGATAAATGCAACAATAGTTGAGACAACTGAGATAAAAAAACTGTAGTGAATAGGGTGAATATGCTCATGTGATTTTTGAGCGAGTATCGTAACTCCAGCCCAGATAAATGCACAGAGCAAAAAGTAGATATTTGAACCATCAAAAAACAGACTTATATCATTTAGTTCTAAGATGATATATCCACCGATAAGACCTATAATAAGACCGACAAACTGTAAAGAACTTACCTTATTTTTAAAAAGTATAGCCACAAGTAAAAAGGTCATGATAGGAGATAATGATGTGATGATAACACTTCCTGCACCAGCTAGACCATACTTGATACCAAAAAAAGAGCTTACCATAAAAGCGATGTTTAAAACAGAACTACTTAGTATAAATTTTAGAGAGTTCTTGTTTAGAGATATAGGTTCTTTAAAGAAGTAGAGTATCGGTAAAAAGGATATACTCATGATAAAAAATCGCCAAAATATGATAACATCCATAGGTAATTCATAAGTTAATATTTTTAAAGCAGTCCAGCCACCACCCCATAAAAGCATAGCTAAAAGGAGTAGCCACTGGTATAGTCTGATATTTGTTTTCAAATATTTTCTAAATCTACTTGAGTGCCTTTTTCTTCTACAAGTTGATCCATAAGTGCAAAGAGGTCATTACTCGCTTCTTCGGCTTTTGCAAAATTTTCAAGAACTGTTTTAGCATTTTCTTTTAGTGATTTCTGTCCATTTTTTACAAAAACAAGGTTTTGGGATATTGAATTATGAAATAGAGCGTGATACTTATCCATCTTAGCAAATGTTCTATTATCTTTAAACATTTTAGATGCTTCACCTTCATACCATTTACCAAAAGCACAGGCATGATGATCTTTTGATAAAACATTTTCATCTGCTTTAGCATTTGTTACAGCAGTATAAGCTTCAGACTTAAAGATAATATGTTGAATCTTATAAATCGTCATAACTAAACCAATGGTGTTTTTATTTGCACTAGCTGAATTGTTTTCTAAATCACCATTAAAAACAGCAATAGTTTCAGAAAATTGCCCCATTGCATCATTGCTCTCTACAGCAATGCTGTTCATAATATCTGCATTATCTGAGATTTGACTTGATTCTTGTTTTAGAGTTTGGATAGTTATTGATATCTCACTTGTTGCTTTTTGTGTTCTCTCTGCAAGTTTTCTAACTTCATCTGCAACAACAGCAAACCCTCTTCCATGCTCTCCAGCTCTTGCTGCTTCGATGGCTGCATTTAAGGCGAGTAAGTTTGTTTGGTCGGCTATATCTTTTATCAACTCAACAACTGAACTTATCTGCACTACATTTTCATCAAGTGTTCCTATAGAGTTTACTGTTCCAGATATAAGCTCGTATAGTTCATTCATTTTTGCATTTGTATTTATTACTGATTTGTTTGTTTGTTCAGAGCGATTGGCTGTTCGTTTTGTTGAGATTGCTACATCTTTTATCTCATTACTAACATTAACAATATTGTTCATAATGAGGTCAAGGTTACCCCTAACACCTCCACTATTGTTCGAGAGTTCATTTGCAAACATACCAGATAGTTGAAACTTTGCATTTTCTTTCATGGCTTCAAGTGTACTTGCAATGGCAATAGCAGTATCTTTGAACTCTCCATGTAGTCCTTGTGCAAACATGGTTCTTGTAGTATCTCCAGAACTTACAGCAGAGATACTGTTTCTTGTCTCTCTTAGAGTTACCTCAGTTTGGTCAAGCATGTCATTTATAGCTTCTGCTAGTTGCCCAGCTTTAGAGTTTATATCATCATAGTGGACGCGATTTGTTAGTTTACCTTGAGCAACTTCTTTTGCAAGAGCGATAATATCGTCTAAAACTTTATCATCTTTAGTAGGTGATTTTTTGAAAAAAGACATCTTCTTTTCCTTAACTTTTTTGTAGGTTCATAACAAGGTCATTGTATGTTGTATTATGCTCTTCTAAAAAAGCTCCAAGAAGAGCTCCTGAGGCTTTCATCCCACCTTTTTTCTCCTCTTGGACTAAGAGCTTATAAACAGGTGCGATAGCATCAAGAGCAGCTTTAGATGGTTTTCTTCTAAAAGATGAGTAACCGATAATATTTCCATGCTGGTCATAATCAGCAGTAATATATGCAAATACCCAGTAGTAACCTCCATCTTTTTTTAAGTTTTTTACAAAACCAAAAAACTCTTTTCCACTTTTTATCAAATCCCAAGCAAGTTTAAAAGCAACAGCTGGCATATCAGGGTGTCGTATGATATTATGATTTGCCCCTATAAGTTCATCTTTTGTGTAGCCAGACATATCCATAAAAATCTGGTTACAGTAGGTTATAAAACCTTTAGTATCAGTTTTAGAGACGATAAAATCATTATTGTTCATAACTTTTTCATTGTTTGTTATGTTCTTTGGTGCATCATTTTTGTTGAGTCTTTTCATTGTCCCTCCTCGTATCATAAAATATTATAACATTATGTTATTTAATTTTCTCTTCTCTTTTCAAACTCATCAATTATCTTTGTAACTATCAAGTCTGATGTGACATTTAAAGAAGTTCTACACATATCTAAAATCCTATCCACAGCAACGATAAGTGCCATATACTCAACAGGAAGTCCAATTTGGTTTAAGATGACAACCATCATAACCAAAGAAGCACTAGGAAGAGCGGCCACGCCAACACTAAGTGCGACAACGGTAATGCCTAAAAGAACTTGGTCGGCAAAACTAAGAGTAACCCCTGCAAGATTTGCTATATATAAAACTGCAACACTAAGATAAGCTGCTGTTCCATCCATAGAGACTGTTGCACCAAGAGGAAGAACAAAAGAGGCATTTTTTTTATCTACACCACCCATCTCTTCAACAACTCTCATGGAAACAGGAAGAGTTGCAGCAGAAGAGGCAGTTGAAAATGCCATGATAGGTGCTTCTCTAACTAAAGATAGATATTTGTAAGGGTTCACTTTTGTAAAAAGTCTTAAGATGGCTGGAAGAGTTACAATAGCATGAAAGATTATGACTCCAACAACAACAAGGATATATTTATAAAGACCAAATACAACATCTATCCCTTGTTCGGCTATCACATAAGATATGAGTGAAAAAACACCGATAGGGGTCATGAGTATCACCCACTCTGCCATTTTTAACATGGCTTCACTAACAGAAGTAAAAAGGTTGATAAGTGGTGCTTGTTGTGTTTTTGAAAGATAGAGTGAAGCAACTCCAAACAAAATAGCAAAAACAATAACCTGCATCATAGCACCACTACTTAATGCATGAAATATATTTGTCGGTATAAAACTTAAAATCATATCTTCAAATGAAAAAGGGGCTATAGTAGTCGCTTTTTCAAATGCAAGTCCAGCTGAACTAACTTTCTCCCCGATATGAAAAATATTCATAGCAGCAATGGCACTCATGACAGCAAGAGCAGTTGTTAATATATAAAGTCCTATGGTTCTTAGTCCCATTCTCTTTAAATGCTCAACTGAGCCAAGACCTAAAATGGCTACGAAGATACTTGAAAAGACAAGAGGAACAACTAGCATTTTTAAAAAGTAAACAAAGGCAGTCCCTATAACCTTTTGTTTAAGGGCAATCTCTGGAAATAGTATTCCAAATGCAACACCAATAAGTATCCCAATCACTACAAGAGTATTTGTAGTGGCATATTTTTTTATTTTTTTAATCAAATCACATCCTTAATGAGTATGAAATTTTAACATATTAAAGTAGGTATTTATTAACCCAATATGATAAAACATACAAACCCCAAATATGCTGTTTAAAACTTCCTTTTGATGCTCTGTTTATATACTCACTCAACTCTTTTTCTTTAAAAAAGCCTGTTTGTTGATTTACTTCATGTATCAAGTTTATCTCTTTTGAGTTGATAAGATACTCCATATAAGGGTTTGAAAAACCTTTTTTCTTGCGATTTAGTATCTTTGCGTTTAGTTTTGGTTTCATTATCTCTTTTAAAAGTAACTTTGTTACTCCATCTTCATATCTTAACTCTGGTGCTAAACTAAAGAGTGTTTCAACGAGTTTATGGTCTAAAAATGGGGTGCGAGACTCTATGGAGTGTGCCATACTTACACGGTCAAGTTTAGTTAAAAAATGTTCAGCTTGAAATATGTTGAGGTCAATGTAACTGTACCAAAAGCTCTCATCCTCATAAGCAGAGTTCTCAAACCTATCTCTATACGGTTTTAGATATTTTAATGATTGGTTATCCTTGACATTTTGCTTTAAAAGTTTGTTTTTTTGCATATCTGTAAACTTCTCTCCTGATGTTCTAAAGAGAAGAGTATTATCAAAGATGCGTTTGTACCACTCCCACTCTCTGTTCATGGAAAAGTTTGAGTGAAAGTATTTTTTTAGCCAGTTTTTGTGAAGTAAACTAGAAGCTTTTTGTATGTCAAGATACTCAAAATATTGCCTGTAACCTAAAAAAAGTTCATCACTTCCCTCTCCACTCATGACAACTTTGTAACCATCTTTTTTTATCTCTTGGAAAAGTAGATAAAGAGGTATGGCAGCTGGGTCGTTTAGTGGTTCATCAAGTGCATCAAATACTTTTTGACTAGCGTTCATGAACTCTGTTTGGTCTATCTCTACTTGTCTGTTTTGTAAGCCTAAAAACTCAGCACTCTCTTTGGCATTTTCTCTCTCGTCATACTTAGAAAACTCTTTGTAACCAAGTGTATAAGTTTGAAGTTTATGCCCCTGAAGTTTTGCAAAGTAGTTTATGGTAGCACTATCTATCCCACCTGAAAGAAGTGAAGCCATAGGAACATCTGCACTTAAACGCAGGTTGATAGACTCTTCTAAAACAGCTTCTAAAGAAGAGATAGCCTCGTTTTTATCTGTAATAATATTTGGTTTACTAGATAAAATATCATAATATCTTTGTATAATCAAATTATTATCTTTAAAAGTTAAAAACTCTCCAGCTGCTAATTTTTTTATATTTTTAAAAAAAGTAAAGGGTGGAGTTGGTGCTAAAAAAGAGAGATAACTTAAAAATGCATCTTCATCCATCTCATTTTTTTTCAAAAATGGAACAAGTGCTTTGAGTTCAGATGCGAAAACAAAAGAGGAGTCATGAAGATAAAATATTGGCTTTTTTCCAAGTCTATCACGGAAGAGATAAAGAGTGTCTCCATCCATAAGAGCTATAGCAAACATACCTCGTAAGTGTTGCACAAACTCAACACCCCATTTTAGATAAGCAGCTATGATAACCTCACTATCACTTTGTGTTTTAAAGCCAAAATTTAGTTCTTTTTTTAGCTCTTTAAAGTTGTAAATCTCACCATTAAAAGAGAGTAAAATATTCTTATGTTTGAGTGGTTGATGAGAGCGTTTATCTCTATCTTGTATGCTTAAACGCTGATGAGCAAAAAATAGATTTTCTTTCTGCGAAATGCCACAATAATCAGGACCACGATGTGAGAGTTTTGCTAAAGCTGATTTAGCTTGAGTTTGATTGTATTCACCTATTATTCCAAATACTGCACACATTATCTGTAAAATCCTACAGTGATGTCATTTTCAAGATAATCATCTTTTAAAACTATTTTTTTTACATTTAACTCTTTTGCGATGTTTTGTATCTTTTCTTTTGTGATGTAGTTGTAGGTATCACTCTTTTTATCTCCATAAAGAATATTAAAAATAAATCCATATTTAGATGATTTATAACAGTTAGATATAAATTGATGAGTTTCAAATGAAGTTAAAATATTTAATGCACCACTGCAGAGATAATAATCTTTTGTGGGTAGTTTATCTTTACAAATATCGGCTAAAAGAGTAGAAGAAGCCGTTTTTTCTTGGGTTATCAAACACATCTCATGAAGTGAATCAACTCCAAGATACTCCTTTGGTACTTTTGAATGTGTTTGCATATAGTTATAAATATCTCCAAACCCACAACCAGCATCACCAAGACAAAAACTACTCAAATCATCTGGCAAAAATTCCAATAAAACATCAAAACGCAACTCTTGTGTTTCTTGTGAAATCCAATTTAACCCTTTAGCAGAGTAACCATGTTGTTTTATTGCTGATGTGTAAAATAATTTGTTATTTATTCGTGCCATTGTGAATTATACTTAACTTTTGTATAATAGTGTAAATAAATATTTGGGATATGCAATGAAAAAAGAAAGGTTAGTGCTAGGTGGTGGATGTTTTTGGTGTGTTGAAGCTGTATTTAGTGATGTTAAAGGGGTGCTTGATGCACGGAGTGCTTACACAGGTGGAACTCGTCCAAATCCAAGTTATCAAAATGTTTGTACAGGAGCTACAGGTCATGCAGAAGTTGTAGATATTACTTATGATAGTGAAGTTATTTCACTATCTGAACTTTTAGATATATTTTTTGTTATTCATGACCCTACAACTTTGAATGCTCAAGGTGCAGATAAGGGGACTCAATATCGTTCTGTGATTTATTATAGTGATGAAGAAGAGAAAACTATTATCTTAAATGTTATAAAAAGTAAGCAAAATAACTTTAAAGATGACATAGTTACAGAAGTAAGTGAGATAGAAGATGTTTACCCAGCAGAAGCATATCATCAAAACTACTATAAACAACACTCATCAGAAGGTTATTGCCAAGTAGTGATAGCACCAAAGGTACAAAAGTTTATGACAAAATTTCCAGATAAATTAGTTTAAATCTTTGTCTAGTTCCCATTTACAAAATGGGAGTTTCCACCCTTAAAATCCCATAAAAGTTAAACTAGTTTTGTTAAGTTGCTTTTTAATTATATAATACATACAGATAAAATACTAGAAACAAGGAAATCTTATGAATCAAATGTATGAACTAGCTATTGTGGGTGCAGGTCCTGCTGGGATTGCTACGGCAGTTGAGAGTTATCTTCAAGGTGTAAAAAATATTGTTTTGTTAGAAAAAGATACAAATCATAACTCAACAATTAGAAAATTTTACAAAGATAAGAAGAGAGTAGATGTAGAGTGGAAAGGTCAAAAGGTAGAACTAGATGGTCGCATTTACTTTGTGGATGGAACAAAAGAGAGTACTTTAGACTTTTTTGATGAGATTTTAGAACACCACTCTGTTGAGCTTCGTACTCATGTTGAAGTGGCTTCCATAGAGAAAAAAGATGACTACTTTGATGTTCATATGGCAGGGCAGAGCATACAGGCAAAAAATGTTGTAGTTACCATAGGACGCATGGGGAAACCAAACAAACCAAGTTATAAAGTACCTCCAACTATACGCAAAAAGATTGCTTACACGGCCGATGGATGTAGTGAGGGTGAGAAGATTTTAGTTGTTGGTGGTGGAGATAGTGCTGTGGAATATGCCGTTGATTTGTGTGATAACAATGAAGTTAGTATTTGCTACAGAAGAGAGACATTTAGACGGGCTAATCCTACAAACCAAACAAATATAACAGATGCAATCATGAACAATAAAGTTGAGCCAATATTGGGTATAAATATAAATGGTCTTGAAGATGATGATGGAAGAGTTAAAGTATTGTTTAGCGAAGTTGAGCCACAAACTTATGATAGAGTTATTTATGCCATAGGTGGCACTACACCGAGTGCTTTTTTAGCAAGTTCTGGTATAAAAGAAGAAAATGGAAAACCTAAACATGATGAGCATTATGAGACAAATATCAAAGGAATGTTTGTTGCAGGAGATATTACTCAAGAGTCAGGTGGAAGTATCGCATTAGGACTAAACCATGGTTATGCCATAGCTTGTTACATAAAAGGTGATGTTACTGTTGAGAGGTAGAGTCGTCTTTTAAGATAGCGGGGTCTTTTTCGCTAATAACCCCATCTTGTGTTTGTAGTATAAGTTCAACCTCACAGTTAAGATACTCAGATGTTGTTAATGGCGAAAAGTTTGTATCCTCAAAAGCGGCTCTTTTTGCACCGATAAGTATATTTCTAACTAAAGAATCTTCTATCTCATTTGTGTAGTTACCCCTTAGTTCATGATCTATATAAAGGTTTACTGTCGTTTGAATAGGCTCACTTAGTAGGGGATGTTTTGTTGTAAGTTCTTGCATATTTATCGTGTTTTTAGCTTCAATAACCTCTTCAATAGAGTCACGAGCAAGTTGTAATAATACTGAACGACTCATGAGGACTCCATTTTTAGTTTATAGCTGTTTATAAATTTTATGATAATCATAACACTTATAACCTGAAATAGTGCCGCTAAGATAAATGCATAGTAGTGTAGTTCATCTATAGAGTTTGCACTAAAGGCGAGTGTTGCCATCGCTATAAGTAGAGTCAAAGGCATAGAGTGAGAGAGTCCCATCAAGATAGAGTCCACAATCCCTAGCTCTTTTATGAAAACTAATGAAGCGACTACCCTCATGACAATCATGATAAAAGCAATATAAAAAGCCTTAAACATCAAACCTTGTGTAAATAGTTGCTCAAGATGGAATGCAGTTCCAATATGTATAAAGAAAATCGGGATAAGAAATCCAAAACCAAAAGAGGCTAATTTTTCTGGAAGATTGTGTTTATGCTCAAAAAATGTTGGTATAAAAATACCAGCTAAAAAAGCACCAAAGGCAAGTTCAAGATGTAAAAATAGCATAGCTGCAACAAGAAGGAAAAAGATACCCATAGAGAGTCTTATATCTTGTTCTTTGTTATCCTCATGTGGCATAAGTGCAAGAGATATTTTTGGAAACCACCAAAAAAGTAGTTGCATGACACGGAAGATGATAAACATCAAAATCAAAAAGGCTATAAGTGCCATTATTGTTTGAAAAAGTTTAAGTCCAACTCCTGTTTTTAATGCAGCAGAAGTGATAGTTAGTATAACGATACTCACAACTTCTCCAAGCCCTCCAGCTGTCATAGAGAGTTCTAGCCAAGTTGTTTTCCCATACTCTTTTGAAAGAGCTGCGACTAAACCAACAGAGATAAGAGGTAGTAAAACCATAAATATCTTACCCAAATCCAAATAAAGAGAAAAAAGTATAGAAAAAGCGTAGAGTATAAGTAAATACAACATGACTTTTTTGATGATAATTTTTGGCGTGTTTATAACATTTTTTAGGTTAATCTCTGTTCCTGCGATAAACATTAGATATAAAAATCCAAGTTCAGCAACAATATCAAAAAGGTGTTCATTGTGTAAAAAACCTATGTATCCAAAGATAGAACCAAGTATGATTTCTATAGGAGTTGTAGGAAGTTTTAGGTACTTCGCAATAAAAGGTGAAAAGATAATAATGAGTGAAATAGTTATTATCAGGCTAATGTTATCACTCATATTCTCTTTGCCTTATACTTTTGTTGCGACTTTTAGGTTTAGTTTTTTAAGCATATCTAAATCTTTGCTCATGACCCGTCCAGCTGTTGTTAGGTAGTTGCCTATAACGATAGAGTTCGCTCCATGTTTAAATATCTCTTCTTGTCTCTCTGCAAACATCAACTCACGACCACCAGCAACCATAATCCTTTGTGCATTTGGTATGGAGTCTCTAGTTAGTTGAATAAGAGCTAGGGCTTCATCAACTTTAAGAGGATTTGGCTGAAGTTCAAGTGCTTCGTTGTGATGATAAAAGTTAATAGGCACAGAAGAGGGGTTAAGTGATGCCAATGATTTTAGCATACTCTCTCTATCTTCTTGTGTTTCACCAAGTCCAAAGATGCCACCTGTTATAAGTGTTAAACCTGCCTTATTCACATTTTGACATGTCTCGTATCGCTCAGACCAAGGATGAGTTGTACAGATTTGTGGATAGAAAGCTTCACTTGTTTCTAAGTTGTGGTTATATGCTTTTATACCTGCTTCTTTTAGAGTAAGAAGTTGTTCTAGTGTTGCAGTTCCGTTACAGGCAATAATGCGTAACTCTGGTGCTACTTCATTAACAGCTTTTGCAACACCACAGACAAACTCTAAAGTTTTTTCGTTTAAACCCTTGTCTGCTGTAACAAGACAAAAGCCTAAAGCACCATTGTCTCTTGCATTTACAGCCTCTTTTTTTATCAGGTCAATATCTTTTTGTTTATATCTTTCTATGTCTGCCTTATAACGAACGCTTTGTGAACAAAATTTACAATCTTCTAGGCATGTTCCACTGTTTATATTGCAGATGGAGCATAAAAATATCTCTTTATTCACTTCTTTTTCCTTTCATAAGAAAACTCTTTACTTGAAAAATCATCTTTTTTTATATCTTTAAAATAGTAAGTTACGACAAATCTTTTTTCTTTTACTTCAAGTATAGCACATTCTGAAATTGCTTTGTTTCTAGCACAGTTTTCACCAGGATTTAAAAAAAGAGTACCCTCGATAAACTCAGACTTAAACTCATGAGTATGTCCAAAGATAACAACCTCTGTATCAGGTGTCATATAAAAGGGGAGGTGCATAAGTTTAAATGTTGTATCTGCTAGTTTAAAGTAGTGAGGTTCTTGGACAAGGTTATAGTCGTTATGATATTGTGCTAGATGAGCATCATTGTTACCATAAACAGCGACATATCGTTTGGAACAATTTTTGAGGAGTTCTAGTGTCTCATGTTCGCAAACATCTCCAGCATGAACGATAAACTCAGCCCCATTTTCTATAAGCATCTCAAGTGACTTTTTAGCGTACTTTACCTTAGAATGAGTATCTGAGAGTATTCCTATCTTCAAAACTATTTCTCTTTATCTGACTCTTCACGAGGTGTTCTTGCTTTACATTTTACACACTCATAAACTTCTTTGTTTCTGTAAGTTCTAGGGGCTAAAACACCTTTGCAACCTTTCTCTTTACATTTGATAGTTGTCGGTTCAAACTTAGATATAAATTTACATTCAGGATAGTTGTTACATCCCCAAAAAGCTCCACGACGAGAGTTTTTCAGGCTGATAGTTCCACCACAATCAGGACAAGGAGTATCAGAGTTTTTTTCTTCAACATTAATGCTTTTTGTGTTTTTACAATCAGGATAGTTTGAACATGCTAAAAACTGACCATTTCGTCCATTTTTAACTATCATGTCATTGCCACATTTATCACATTTTTCTTCTGAAAGTTCTTCTTTTTTAGGAGCTGGATTGCCTTCTTCATCACACTGCTCAGTGTATTTACATTTAGGAAAACCACTACAAGCTATAAAGTTTCCAAAACGACCACTTCTTAGTAGTAGCTCATGTTCACCACATTTTGGACAAGTTCTACCGAGTGGTTTTGCAAGTTTTAGTGAAACTATGTTCTCTTTTCCATCTTCAACCTGTTTCATAAATGGAAAATAAAAGTCATAAAGAAGTTTTTGCCAGTCAACTTTTCCTTCACTCACTTCATCTAGTTTCTCTTCCATATTTGCAGTAAAAGAAATATCTACTATATTTGCAAAGTTCTCTTCTAAGATTTTAGTTACTGTAAATGCCATTTCAGTTGGAACGATTTGCTTTTTTTCGATGTTTACATAGGTGCGACCACTAAGAGTTGCGATAGTTGGAGCATAAGTAGATGGACGACCAACACCCTCTGACTCTAGTTTTTTGATCAAACTTGCTTCACTATATCTAGCAGGAGGTTCAGTGAAATGTTGTTCAGGTTTAACTGACTGTATCTGTGCTTTTTCTCCCTCTTTTAGAGTAGGAAGAAGTTTATCTTTATCTTCTGCACCCGTTACAGCATAAAAACCGTCAAATATCAGTTTTCTACCACTTGCACGGTACTCATTTTTAAGACCTTTAAAGATAATACTCTGTTGCTCAAACCTTGCATCTTCCATCTGACATGCCATAAACCTTTGGTAAATAAGACGATATAGTTTAATCTCATCTGCTTTTAAAAAACTCTGTGCCACTTCTGGAGTAAACTGTAACATTGTAGGTCTTATTGCCTCGTGAGCTTCTTGTGCATTTTTTGATTTTTTGGTGTAAACTTTTGGCTCTTTTGGTAAGTATTTCGCACCATAACGACTCTCTATGATGCCACGAACTGCACTAACAGCTTCCTCAGCTAAGTTTAGTGAATCTGTCCTCATGTAAGTGATAACACCACTTGTCCCATCAGGAGTTTTAACACCCTCATAAAGTGCCTGTGCAACCATCATCGTCTTTTTAGGAGTAAATCCGAGCTTACTTGAAGCAGTTTGTTGCAGAGTTGATGTCATAAAAGGTGGAGGAGTTTTACTTCGTCTCTCTTTCGTCTCTATCTTAGAGATAGTGAAACTATCAGCTTTTACACTTTTTGTAATATCTTCGGCTTGTGTTTTGTTTTCTATAGACATTTTGTCTATTTTTTTGCCTTTATGAGATATAAGGTTTGCGTCAATATTTGTTTTAAATGCAGTATCAATGCTCCAATACTCAACAGGAACAAAAGCTTTTATCTCTCTTTCTCTATCAACTACAAGTTTAAGAGTAGAGCTTTGAACACGACCACCACTTAAACCTTTTTGGATTTTTGACGCAAGAAGAGGAGATAGTTTATATCCAACAACACGGTCAAGAATACGACGAGCTTGTTGTGCGTTTACCATGTCCATATCTATCTTTCTTGCAGAATCAAGTGCATGTTTTATAGCTGTTTTTGTTATCTCATGAAAGACTATGCGAGGGAGTTCCTCTGGGTCTTTTTTCATAGCATGAGCGATATGCCAACCGATAGCTTCACCCTCACGGTCCTCATCGGTCGCGATATAGATGGTATCTGCTTTTTTGGCAAGAGCCTTTATCTCTTTAACTGTAGCCGCATTCTCTTTAGCAACTGAGTAAGTTGGAACAAGATGAGAAGTCTCTTCATCTACTGTTATTCCAAAGCGAGATTTAGGCAGGTCTCTAATATGACCTTTTGAAGCGATAACTTCATAACCCTTACCTAAAAAGTTTTTTATAGTCTTAGCCTTTGCAGGTGACTCAACGATGATTAAATCCAAATTGTATTCCTATATAGTAGTATAGTAGTCTGTTTTGATTTTGGAAGTGTATCCAAATAAGGTTAAATAGAGAAAATGGAATTAAAAGTTTAACATCCAAGTTCTAAGCAAAGTACCCGTTTTACTTTTGTGAAAGAGGTTTCTTTTAATGTAGCTATAAATCTTGAGCCTTTTATCAAGGAAGCATCTATTGCTGTTAGTTTTGGAACTATGATGATAGACTCTTTTTTTAGTTGCCCATCTACTATATCGTTATTTGTTATGAGAATACCCTCTCGTTCTAAGTTACTTGTAAGAGGTAGAATGAGAAAATCATCTTTATCAATATGTTTAAATACTAAGACAGGTCTTCCTTTGACTTTTGTAAAATCAGAATAAGGCATACTGATAAAGTAAATACTTCCTACCATGATTGATAATCTTCATCTAAGTCATCAAAATCATTTTTACTTAAGCCTATAGCTATTTTACCAAAATTATCTATCTCCTTATCTGACCAAAAACTCCATTCATCATTTATTGCATTTATTTTTAGGTATTTTTCATAGTTCATCACTACAACAAAAGGCTTATCTCTTTTTGTGATAAGAATATCATCACGAAGTGCTTCTTGTAGTCGTATAGAGTTTTGTTTAATCTCTGTAGCTGATATAGTATGCATCAAATGTCCTTTTTG
>Ga0256829_1001672_pt1 | contig 17764 bp, 9 predicted proteins | sample 131447metaG_FD_185979 | JGI IMG/M metagenome (GOLD analysis project Ga0256829, IMG submission 185979) | Hydrothermal vent microbial communities from Lau Basin, Pacific Ocean - 131-447 | ecosystem: Environmental > Aquatic > Marine > Hydrothermal vents | place: Pacific Ocean: Lau Basin | collected...
CCTAAATTTTGTCTAAGTTCTAATTCTAAACCATAAACTTTAGCATTACCTAAGTTTGCAACTGTTAATTGATCTGGTGAAAATGGGAAAAAGACACTTTCTATAGGGTCTTTAAAGTCTTTGTAAAAACCACTTATCGCAATCATTTGTCCTTGTTCTCTAAACCACTCATATCTTACATCAAAATTACTTACATAAGATGGTTTAACAGCATCATAAAATTCGTTACCAAAACCATTACCAATAAAGGTTCTATTAGTAATTGGGTCAAAAATTTGAATATTAGAAGCTTCTTTAAATGATGGTCTTGCGGTTGTTCTAGAGTAGGATGCTCTTAAATTAGTATTATCTGTAAGTGCATAGATTAAGTTGGCAGAAGGAAATAAATCAAATTCATCTAAGATTTTTTCTCCATCAAAAATTTCATCACCAGCTTGATTTTGTCCTGTGTAAAATGTTTTATATAATTCTGTTCTTAATCCAACAATAGCTTTTAATTTTTGAAACACATTAAACTCATTAGAGGCGTATAAAGCTCCTATGTTTTGTTCTCCTTCATAAGAGTTAGCAGGTTGAAATGCTTGTCCAAAATTTAAGAATGTTCCAGATTGATTTGATGTTGTCCAAAGGTTTTCTTCAGCTAATAAATTGTCAGCATTACCATCTTCTACATTTAAAGTTGTAGAAGTAAATAAATATTGGTCAGTGCTAAAGTCTCTGTATTTAAAGCTGTATGCTCCACCAAATTTAAGTTTTGCGGCTTTATCAAATAACTTGTATTTGTTAACTAAGTCTATTTTTCCATTCCAAGCTTCTTCTTGTAAAGTTCTCCATATTCTAATAGGGAAACTTGAAGTACTTGGGCTTATAGAAAAATTACCATTTTGGTTTTGTTCTAATGGAGTAATTCTGTGGTCTTTATCTAATACTTTTGTAAAAGTTGGAGAAAACTTCCAGTTTAAATCTAAGTTATCTGTAAGCTTGTGATCACCATTTATTAGTACATTAGTAATTGATCTTTCTGTGTATAATAATGCGTCTTTTTGTATGTTTTCAAAACCTGCATCACCACCACCTTGAGCTAATTTTTGAAGGAAGAAACCTGCAGATGACTCTCCGTTTTGAATGTGTAAAACGTTAGCTTTAAATTTAGAGTTATCTGTTTTAAAAACAATACCTGCTAAACCATTAAGAACAATAGAGTTGATACCTTCATCTCCGTTTGTTAACCTAGTAGCTAATAAATTGTTGTTGTTAGAATTGTTTTCGTCTTTGGTGTAGTTTCCATCAATTCTATCTCCGTAAAAGGTTGTATTATTTTTATAAGATAATGAGGCAATGTAGCCTATTTTGTTTTTACCTAAATCATATTGATTTCCTGCAGTAAATCCAAAATCGAAATTCATGCCGCTTGTTTCATTTTTAGCAGCTAATTCACTATCAAAACGTCTTGTTAATGTTGTTAATACTGTACTATTGTTAAAAGTACCGGGTATAGGCTGATATCTATTTATTGGTAGATTTCTTTTTCCTGAGTCATATCCTAAGAAGTCGCTTTTACTTCCGTTATAAGTCAAATAATCATCATTAAAATGCATTGCTGAGTTATAACCTGCTCCAGCAGAAATTGAGTATTCTGCTTTAGAAGGAAAATCTTTTGTGATGATGTCTACAACGCCACCTGTAAAGTCTGCAGGGTATTCTGCAGCTGCAGATTTTACAACAATTACATTGTCAATAATGTTTGTTGGGAATATATCCATTTGTATGGTGTTTCTGTCTGGATCTAAACCTGGAATATCCACGCCATTTAATATTGATTTAGTGTAACGATCCCCTAAACCACGAACATAAACATATTTACCACCTTGTATGGAAACACCTGGTACACTTTTTACAGCAGATGCAGCATTACTAGCTCCAGTTTTTTTTATGGTTTGAGCAGATAACCCATCCATAAGCATCACAGATTTTTTTTGTAAGTTAAGAACAGCGTTTTCTGTGTTTCTTTTTGATGATGAAGTTAAAACAACTTCTTCTAAGCTATTAGCAGGTCCTATGCTAACATCAACTATTACTTCTTCATTTGCTTTTACTGTAACATCTGTAATTTCTTTTGTTTCATAACCAACAAAAGAATATTGAATAGTATATGTTCCTTCAGGTAATTCTAATACATATTTACCGTCAAAATCAGTTGTAGTCCCTTTGGTAGATCCTTTTACTACAACATTTGCATAAGGTAGTACATCATTAAATTCAGAATCCATAACGGTACCGCTTAAAATACCTGTTTGAGCAAAAGAAAAACCAGTAAATATTAAAAAAAATAAAGTGGTTAATTGTTTGAATTGTTTCATTTTAATGTTTAAATAAAATAACAAGTGCTCATACCTTTAGATATGAGCAGTTGTTATTAGTTATAAGTCTTTTTTAGAATCCTAAGTTTCCTACTGCATTAGCGTAAGTCCAACTTAAGTCTGATGTTGTAGCTCCAACAGTTTGTGAGCCTTCAGATACAGCAGTAGCTTCAGATCCAAAACCAGTTACAGTTACATTTTCTGCTTTGTTAACAAAAATGTTTTCTACATTAGTTACTGCTTCAGGTAAAACAATTTCCCAATTAGCAAATACTAAAGTACCGTTATTGTAGGTAGTTGCATCTGCGTCTGCATCTAGCTCTACATCAGAATCATCTTTAAATCCGTAAGCATAAATATTTTGTACTGTACCAGTAGCCCCTTTTCTAAAGTCAGCATACTCACCATTGTTAGTGTTTAAGTTACCAATGATAGTGGCATTTTGTAATAAGAAAGAACCAGGTGCAGATCCTTCAGGTCCATCAATTTCAAATGCGTGATCAGAAACATCTCCTAACGCTACTACAGCATTGTCGATAGTACCAGAATAAGCTTGGTCAATATCTAAACCGTCATCTCCTTGTCCCCAAACTAATAAGTTTGTTGCATTAACAGTTCCTCCAAAAAATTCTATTCCGTCATCTACATTAGCAACAACTTCTATATTGTCTAATACAGTACCAGTACCAACACCTCCAAGAGTTAAACCGTTAATTTCATTTCCTTCACCAATTAAGGCTCCACCGTGACGTATAGAAACGTATTGCATAACACCAGAACTATCTTCTGCATCATTACCTCCGTATAATCCAAAAGTATCATCAGCAGGAATACCTTCAATTTGTAATTCTTCAACGTCACCAGAAAAAGAACATGGTGCATTACCTAATAATAAAACTCCTCCCCAAAGACCTCTGTCGTTTATAGATAAATTTGTACCAGCAGTTTGACCTGGTTGAATGTTATCTGAAGTAGATGTAAAAATAATTGGTTCTGAAGGCGTACCAACAGCATTTATCATTCCTCCTCTAGCAACGATTAAAGCAGAAGCTAAAGATCCTGTTCCTGGAGACCCTTTTATTATTGTACCTTCTTGAATTGTTAAAGTAACACCAGCATCTACTACCACTTTTTGGTTTAATCTGTAAATGTTATCTTTTGTCCAAGTCTCGTCTTGTGTGATTAGACCTGTTTTGTTGATTACAACATCTTGAGGATCAGCAGTTGATCCACCACCATTTCCGTTGCCAACTTCGATAATAATTGGAGTGTCATCATCCTGAATACAAGAGGTAAGACCCATAGATAATGATAAAATTGATAAGAATAATAATTTTTTCATGATATTAATTTTATATGTATTTTAAGTTTTAAATATTCACCGCAAAGAAACTATCAAACTGTAAAGTCTAAGTTAACTAGGTATTAATAGTTAATCACTAAAAAGTTAGCTTAATGTTATGAGATATGTTGTTTGATTATTGCTAGAAAACGTTTAGTTAACATTAAAATGGAGAATATTTTACATCCCAATTACTTATATTGCAGCTCTAAAACTTAAATAATGAATTGGGAACAATTATTATCCTTAAAGCGATTTGGTGATACTAATAAACGACTAAGAAAAGAACAAGATGAAACTCGCTTAGGTTTTGAAGTGGATTATGATAGGGTTATATTTTCTTCAGAATTTAGAAGTCTGCAAGATAAAACTCAAGTTATCCCATTGTCTCAGACAGATTTTATACACACACGTTTAACACATAGTTTAGAAGTAAGTGTTGTAGGACGCTCTTTAGGAAGAAAGGTTGGTCAAAAGATTTTAGAAAAACATCCACATTTACAAACCACTTTAGGATATCAAGCAAATGATTTTGGAGCAATTGTAGCTGCTGCTGCTTTGGCTCATGATATAGGTAATCCGCCATTTGGACATAGCGGAGAAAAAGCTATAGGAGAGTTTTTTATAAATGGTGAAGGAAAAAAATATCAATCAAAACTATCTGATAAAGAATACCAAGATTTATGTGATTTTGAAGGCAATGCTAACGGTTTTAAAATCGCGACACAAAGTAGGTCTGGCAGAGAAGGCGGATTAAGACTTAGTTACGCTACTTTAGGTGCTTTTACAAAATACCCTAAAGAATCATTACCTAAAAAGCCAACTAATCAGATATCAGATAAAAAGTATGGTTTTTTTCAAAGTGAAAAAAAAGCGTTTGTTGATGTAGCTGAAGAATTAGGTTTAATAAAAAAATCTGAGGACCATTTAAGATACAATAGACATCCCTTAGCATTTTTGGTAGAAGCAGCAGATGATATTTGTTATACAATCATAGATTTTGAAGACGGTATAAATCTAGGTTTAATCGAAGAAGAGTTTGCTTTAGAGTATTTAATTAATCTAGTTAGAGACTCTATAAATACTAAAAAGTATGCTTTGTTAACTAATACCCAAGATAGGGTAAGTTACTTAAGAGCTTTAGCTATTAATAGTCTTATAAACGAAGCTGTGCAAATATTTATGACTAATGAAGAAGATATTTTAAAAGGACATTTCAATATCAGCTTATTAGATAAGAGTAAATATGAAGCTCAAATAAATGACATTATAAAGCTGAGTGTTGAGAAAATTTATCAATCAAAAGAAGTGTTAGAAAAAGAAATAGCAGGCTATCAAATAATAAATACACTTCTAACAACTTACACTAAATCTATTCAGAGTAATTTTGAAGAAGGACCAACATCTAATTATGATAAATTAATTTTAAAGAGTTTGCCAGAAACACTTAGTAAAGAAGGAAGTATATATCAAAGACTTTTAAATATTTGTCATTATGTAGCTTCATTATCTGATAGTCAAGCCATTCTTCAATATAAAAAGATAAAAGGATTTACATTATAGAATATTTTATATTATTTTAGCAAAAAGATTAATTATTTATTATTATGAAAAAGAAATTACTAATAATTTTATTATTAGCCTTAGGAATATTTGCATTATATCAAAATTTCTCTGAAGATAATTCTGCTTTAAAACAAAACAATCAAGTTAGAAATATCCATTCAGAAAACTTAGAAAAAAGCCCATTTAAAAACACTTTAAAACTAAGTAAGTCAGAAAGAAAGGCTCAAGGTTTAACGCCAAATAAATTTTACGAGCAAGAATGGGAACTTACCATGAATCCTCTATTAGGACGACCAACACCAGAAAAATTACAACCATTAAGAGATAGCATAAATGCCGCTAGACTAAATACATTAGCTGCTGGAAGAGTGCCAGGTGATGCTATGAATAATGGATGGGTAGAAAGAGGACCAAACAATGTAGGAGGAAGAACAAGAGCTATAATGTTTGATCCAAACGATGCATCAAATGAAACTGTTTTTGCAGGAGGAGTTAGTGGTGGTTTATGGAAAAACACAAACATATCAAATCCAGAATCATCGTGGCAAAGAGTTAATGTACCAGAAAACTTAGCTGTATCTTGTATAACATACGATCCAAACAATAGTAATGTCTTTTACTTAGGAACAGGAGAATCTTATGTAGGAGGAGATGTTAACGGAAGTGGTGTTTGGAAATCTGATGATGCAGGAGCAACATGGACAAATGTTTTTGGAGGTATTACAGGTGATACATCATTTCAATCTGCATCTAATATTTCTGTTAATTCACCTTCAGATGTAGCAGGAGACTATTTGTCATACCCAACAACTGCTTTTGGACCAGAAATTACATCTGTAATATCAGCAAATATAGTTTTAGTAGATGATGGAACAGGATTACCAACAGAAGGATGTAGCGCATTAGTTAATGGTGCTCAAATATCGGGCAATATAGCTTTAATAAGAAGAGGTAACTGTAACTTTACTCAAAAAGTGAAAAATGCTCAAAATACAGGAGCAGTAGGAGTTATTATGATGAATAATGTAGTAGGTCAACCTATCCCTATGGGAGGAGATGATAATACAATTACAATACCATCAGTAATGATTTCTAAAGCAGATGGAGATATACTAGAAGCTTCAATTCTTGCAGGTAGTACAATGACAGGTTCTTTAAATCCTGTGTCTAGTTCGTTTACAGGTAATTTGGTTCCTGGTATTCAGCATATTAATGATATTAAAGTAAGAGATAATAATGGTGTTTCTGAGGTTTATGTAGCTGCAGGTGACGGTTTTTATGGATCTGCTAACGCAACAACCTATCTTGGTGGACCAGAATTTGGACTATACAAATCAACAGATAACGGAAACTCGTGGTCACTAGTTTCTTTACAATCACTAGCAGGAGGCGTTCAGTATTGTCCAAATGATATAGAAATTGGAGCTGATAATAAAATTTGGGTTTCTACAATTGATAGTTATGTTTTTGGTGAAGGAGGCGGAACAATCTTATCATCTACAGACGGAAACTCTTTTAGTGTAGAAGAAGTCGTAGCAGATGCAGATAGAACTCAAATAGCAGTATCTTCATCAGACCCTAATAAAATCTATGTCCTAGCAGAAGGAACAACTGCTCCTGTTATAATGATTAAAACAGAAGATGGTTTCTCTTCAACTACTAATATGACTTTACCAAATGATGCAGATACTGGTATATCAGCAAATGATTTTACTAGAGGTCAAGCTTTTTATGACTTACTTTTAGAAGTAGATCCAGCAAATGACGATATAGTTTATGCAGGAGGTATAGATTTGTTTAAGTCGTTTAATAGTGGTACTTCTTGGTCTCAATTATCTCATTGGTATGGTGGTTTTGGCTATCAAGAAGTTCATGCAGATCAACATGCCTTAGTTTTTGGAAACAATAGTTCCAGTGTCATGTTAGTAGGAAATGATGGTGGAATTTACTATTCATCAAATGCTGGTGTAGTCTTAAGTCCAAGAGATAAGGATTTTAATACAAGTCAATTTTACACTGTTGGTGTGGCTCCAACAACAGCTTTTAACGGAGATTATTTTGCAGGAGGTTTACAAGATAATGGTACGCAATTGTTTCAAAATGCAAATTCAAATGGAGCGGATAGCTCTGTTGAAGCATATGGAGGTGATGGTGCTTACACATTTTTTGATCAAGGAGACGATAAGTATTTTATAAGAAATTACGTGTACAACTCAGGTATTAATTTATTTAATTTAGAAACTAATACTAACGTAACAATTAATAATGAAAATGCTTCTAACGGAGCTTTTATTAACCCACAAGCATTAGACTCTAATCTGGATATTTTATATTCAAATTATTCTAACAACCTTAGTACTGTAATAAGAAGATACTCAGGCATAAAATCTAGCTCAACTTTAACATCTTCAGATTTAACAAATTCTGAATTTGATAGTACACCAACTGCTTTAACAGTTTCTCCTTTTACAACAACATCTTCAACCTTATTTGTAGGAACAGTTTTAGGAGATATTTTTAAAGTAGAAAATGCAGATGGTAGTAGTCCTACTTGGACAGAGTTAGAACTTAATAATTTTATAGTAGGAAGTGTGTCTGACATAGAGTTAGGTAGCAATGAAGACGAAATTTTTGTTACCATTCATAACTACGGAGTAGAAAATATATGGTACACAAATGACGGAGGAGCTAACTGGCAAACTAAAGAAGGTAATCTTCCTGATTTACCTGTAAAGTCAATCTTAAGAAACCCTTTAAATAACGAAGAAGTAATTATAGGTACAGAGTTAGGTGTTTGGTATACAACCAACTTTTCTGAGGCTAATCCAACTTGGAATCCTGCATTTAACGGAATGTCAAATGTTAAAGTTTTAGATTTAGATTTAAGAGATGATAATATGGTTTTTGCTGCTACTTATGGTAGAGGTATATTTTCAGGACAGTTCTCTTTTGATCCAAATGGAGATGATGATAATGATGGTGTTGTTAATGGTGTAGATAACTGCCCAAGTGTTGCAAACGCAGATCAATCTGATGTTGATAATAACGGAATTGGAGATGTTTGTCAAGATACAGATCAAGACGGAATATTAGATATAAATGATAATTGTCCAACAATAGCTAATCCAGACCAATTAGATAGTAATAATGATGGAGTAGGAGATGTTTGTCAGGATTCAGATGGAGATGGTGTCGTAGATTCTATAGATAATTGTGTTGATACACCTAATCCAAATCAAGAAGACGTTAACAATAACGGGATAGGAGATATTTGTGATACTAGTTATGCAGCTCAAGACAACATTTCAATAGAAGTAGTTTCAGAAACATGCGAAGGACAAGATAACGGTAAGATAAATATTAATGTAAATGAAACATATGTAACTTATACGGTTACCATTAATGGTCCAGGAACAAATATTTCAGAACAGTTAACAACAAACAACTTAACTATAGAAAACTTATCTGTAGGTGGACCATACACTGTATGTGTGTCTGTTAACGAATATGACCATGTTCAATGTTCAGAAGTAAGTGTTGAAGCTGCAGAAACAATAGAACTAGAGCTTATAGAACAAAATAATGGAGAAGATATTGAGGTTAACATGTACAGAGGTACAGCGCCTTACACAGTGACTTTAAATGGTGAAGTTATTTTAATAACTAGTCAAGACAATATAATATTAGAAAATTTAAAGTCTGGATTGTTAGAAATTAAGACAGCTCAAGCTTGCGAAGGTACTTTTGCTAAACAAATTAACATTATAGAATTTAAGGCTACACCAAACCCAGTGGTAGATAATTTAAAAGTTATACTGCCAAATGGTTTAGATGCAAACGCTCTTCCTGTAAATGTTTATGATATAAATGGAAGAGTAGTTTATAGTAACTCATTTGATGTTGCGAATAATAAAGAAATTTACATTCCTTTTCAATCGCTAAGAAGCGGAGTTTATTTTGTAAATATTCAGTCAGAAAAAGCACCAAAAACTATAAAAATCATAAAAAAATAATAAGATGAAAAAGAAATTATATAACATAATAACTGTATTATTTTTTAGTGTTGTAATTGCTTCTTGTGGAGGAAGTGATGGAGATGGTGGTGATGGAGGAGTAGCTCCTACTCCAGATACACCAAATACAGCACCAAGTGCAGTTAGTCAATTAATCTACCCAACATCAGATTTATTATGTATAGATAGTACTGTTAATTTTGAATGGGCAGCAGCTACAGATCCTGATGGAGATACAGTAAGTTACGAATTGAGAGTAGCGTTAGATAATAATATGACTAATTTAGTTGAACAAGTTACATCTACAACAACTACAAGAACGTTAACTTTACAGCCTGGTACAGCTTATTACTGGACAGTAACAGCAAAAGATGCAGAAGATTCAGCTAGTCCATCTCAGGTTTTTGCATTTTATACAGAAGGAGAAGGTGTTTCTAACTATGCACCGTTCTTAGCGGATTTAGTAAGTCCTAATGAAGAAGATGCAGTTGTGTCTGGAACAACTTCTTTAAATTGGTCTGGAGCAGATGTAGATATAAACGATACATTAACTTATGATGTATATTTTGGTACATCTAACCCTCCAACTACAGCAGTTAGCACAGACTTAACAGTAGAAAACTTTGATGTAAGCACAGATCCAGCAACGACATATTACTGGCAAATAGATACTAAAGACAATTCTGGCACCAAAACGATAGGTGCTGTTTGGACATTTACAACAAATTAATTGTCCGTTAACTTAAAAAAAAAGCAGACTAACTAGTCTGCTTTTTTTATGTTTTTAAATAAAATTTTTAGACTTTCAGAATCAATACCGTTGATTTTCTGTAGTTCTTCAGTTGTACCATGTTCTATAAATTCATCCTTTATTCCTTTTGTAATAAAGTTGCTTTTATAGTTGTGCTTTGCAGCAAACTCTAAAATAGCACTGCCAAATCCACCAGAAACAGTTCCGTCTTCAATAGTGATAATTGTGTTGTGTTTTTTTAAGATTGAATGAAGTAAAGCCGCATCCAATGGTTTTACAAAGCGCATGTCGTAATGAGAAAAAGTTTCAGGGTTTTCAATACTGTTAAGTGCTTCAGTAACATTTTTTGAAATCGTTCCAATAGATAACACAGCAACTTCTTTACCTTCTTTTAATTGCTCGCCTTTACCAATTTCAATTTTAGAAAATGGTTGTTTCCAATCTATTGTAATTCCTCTACCTCTTGGATATCTTATGGCAATTGGATGATTTAGTCCTAATTGAGCAGTGTAAAGCATGTTACGTAATTCAACTTCATTTCTTGGAGCAAAAATGATAAGATTTGGGATGCAACGTAAATAGGCCAAATCAAAAACACCATGATGTGTTGCGCCATCTTGCCCCACTAATCCTGCACGATCCAAACAAAAAATAACAGGTAAGTTTTGTGTAGCAACATCATGTATAACTTGATCATATGCACGTTGCATAAATGTCGAATAAATATTACAATACGGAATTAACCCTTGTGTAGCCATTCCTGCAGCCAAAGTAACTGCATGCTGCTCGGCAATACCAACATCAAAAGCACGGTCAGGAAACGCTTCCATCATATATTTTAAAGAGCTTCCTGTTGGCATTGCTGGTGTAATTCCAACAATGTTTTGGTTTGTTTTAGCTAATTCTACTATAGTATGACCAAAAACATCTTGATATTTTGGTGGTTGAGGTTTAGTTTCGGTTTTTGCAATAAGCTCGCCAGATTTTGCATCAAATTGTCCTGGAGCGTGGTATTTTACTTGATCGGCTTCAGCTTGTTTAAGACCTTTTCCTTTGGTGGTAATAACATGAAGAAACTTTGGTCCTTTAACAGATTTTAATCGCTCAAGTTCGTTAATTAAAGCTGGTAAATCATGACCGTCAATTGGTCCAGAATAGTCAAAATTTAAAGCTTCAAAAATATTATCTTGTTTTTGAGTGCCTTTTTTAACGTTGGTTAAATACTGTTTTAAAGCGCCAACACTTGGGTCAATTCCAATTGCATTATCGTTTAAAATAACTAGTAAATTAGCTTTGCTTACTCCAGCATGATTTAAACCTTCAAACGCCATACCACTAGCTATAGAAGCATCTCCAATTACAGCAATATGTTGTGTGTTTAAATCGCCTTTTATTCTTGAAGCAATTGCCATGCCTAATGCTGCCGAAATTGATGTAGAAGAATGTCCAACACCAAACGCATCATACTCACTTTCTTTACGTTTAGGAAAGCCGGAAATACCATTTAGTTGTCTGTTAGTTTCAAAAATATCACGTCTTCCGGTTAAAATTTTGTGTCCGTAAGCTTGATGACCAACATCCCAAATTAATTGGTCTTTTGGTGTGTTAAAAACATAATGCAAAGCAATAGTAAGTTCTATTACGCCTAAGCTAGCACCAAGATGACCTTCTTTAGTGGCAACAATATTTATGATAAATTCACGCAATTCTTTAGCTAAAAGTAATAGCTGTTCTTGATTTAAGGTTTTTAAATCGTCTGGCGAATTTATATGTTGAAGTATTTTGCTCATTATACTACAAATGTAGTATCTTAAATTGTATTTTTACGCTTATGATACAACCTTTTGATGATACTTATTTTATGAAAAAAGCCTTGCAAGAAGCGCAAGAGGCTTTTGATAAAGATGAAATTCCTGTTGGAGCAGTGATTGTTATTAAAGATCGCATTATCGCTAGAGCACATAACCTAACCGAGCGATTAAATGATGTAACGGCGCACGCCGAAATGCAAGCTATTACTGCTGCTGCTAATTTTTTAGGTGGAAAATATTTAAAAGATTGTACGTTGTATGTCACTTTAGAGCCTTGCCAAATGTGTGCTGGCGCGTTGTATTGGAGTCAGATTAGTAGAATTGTTTATGCAGCTAGAGATGAACAACGCGGTTGTATTAATTTAAATACCAAATTGCATCCTAAAACTAAAATTGAAGGTGGAATTTTAGCTGAAGAAGCTTCTGCTTTAATGAAACGGTTTTTTATTGAAAAACGAAATCTTAACTAATGGTCTTTATGTTGGCTGAAATGTGCGTTAGCGATTGAACAATTGTTGGAGCACATCTTTGATTGCGACTTGTGAAAGCGCGACCCGATAGGGTAACGCTAAAATTATAATTTACGTTTGTCACCTTCTTTGTCTCTCATCTCTTGGAGTTTTTCTTTGGTAAGCATGTAATCTTCAACTTTTTTATTTTTCCAACGGTGATAGGAAAACAACGGAATAACCACAAAAAATAAGCCTAAAACGCCAAAGCCAATTAACTTTTGGTTGTCTACATTGTCTAATGCATAACCGCAAATTATTGATGCTAAACTGGCTATAAATGCTAATAAAATTAAGTATTTCATTAAGGTGATTTTAAGATTTTGTAAAGTTAATTAATTGGCGTCGATATGCTGTTAATAATTTAGATTTTGAGACAAAACCAATGTATTTATGGTCTTTAACGACAGGTAAATTCCACGCATTAGAGTTTTGAAATTTAGTCATTACATCTTTCATAGAATCGTTTTTATAATCAATAATATCTGGCGCGTTGTGCATTAAATCTTCTACAAAAGTGGTGTCGTATAGGGTTTGGTTAAACATGATTTCTCTAACATCATCCAATAAAATTATTCCGACCAAAGTCTTATCTTTTTTTATGACAGGAAATAAATTTCGGGTTGATTTTGCAACGCCTTTATGAAGCATTTCGCCTAAAGTCATTTTAGGATTTAGTGCTATAAAATTAGTTTCTATTACGCTATCCAAAGTCATTAAAGTTAATACGCTTTGGTCTTTATCGTGTGTTAGAAGTTCGCCTTTTAAAGCAAGTTCTCGAGTATAAATGGTGTAATCAAATGCATTTTTTTTGATTATAAACGACATAGATACAGCAATCATTAAAGGAATAAATAATTCGTAACCGCCAGTAATTTCGGCAATTAAGAAAATGGCAGTTAAAGGCGCATGTAATACACCTGCAATTAGTCCTGCCATACCAATTAAGGTAAAGTTGGTTTCTGACACGTAAAATCCTAAACCAAGGTTATTAATGACTTTAGCAACCACATTACCTAAAGCGCTTCCCATAACCATAGTTGGAATAAAAATTCCTCCTGCTCCGCCAGCAGCAAAAGTTGTGGTCATCGCAATAGCTTTAAAAATAGTAATACCAAAAAGTAAGGCAATTACTACCCAAATATTATCTTTAAAAGCATCAAAAGGTGTTGTGCCAAGCGCACTTAAATGATCGCCAGCAAGTAGGCTGTTTATAAATCCAAAACCTTCACCATAAAGTGGCGGAATTAAAAATAACATACCACCAATAGCCAATCCACCAACTATTAATTTTAAGAGTTTGGTTTTAAAACGCTCAAAAAATTGAAGAATAAAAAAGTACATTTTAGTAAAGTAAATAGATGCAAATCCAGTACCTATACCTAAAACCACATAAAATAAAGTATCTTTTATTTGAAACTTGTCCGAAAAATTAAAGTTGAACAGTAAATCGTCTCCTAAAAAGAAGTAAGACGTTAATACAGAAGAAACCGAAGCAATTAATAATGGTAATAATGAAGCAAAAGTTAAATCTAAACTAAACACTTCTACCGCAAAAATAATAGCCGCAATTGGTGATTTAAATATTGAAGAAATTGCTCCTGCAGCAGCACAACCAATTAATAACGTTCTTGTTTGTTGATTAACATGAAATAGTCGTCCTAAATTAGAACTTATTGCAGATCCAGAAGCTATTGCTGGTCCAAGTAATCCAACAGATCCTCCAAAACCAACCGTTAAAGGTGCAGTTATTAATGGAATATAAATTTTAGACCGATCTATTAATCCGCTTCTTTTTGATAGTTTAAATAGAATTGAAGGAATAGCATGTTCTATATTTTTCTTTGAAATGTATTTGACAAATAGATATACTAAAAATAATCCTATTACAGGTAAAATAAAGTAAACTTGGTTTTTAGAAAAGACAGCTAAATTATCTAAAGCACCTTCTATAGTAAAGGTGATGTTTCTTAACGTTACTGCAGCAAGACCTGCTAATAATCCAACTAAACCACTTAAAATATAAGTAAAAGTTTTTTCGGAGATGTGCTTTAACCTCCATATAAAAAAACGTTTTAAAAGCGATTGTTTAGGCATACTTAAAGTTAATCAAAAAATCCTGCAAAGGTTGCAGGATTTTTTTTGATTTATGAATTAAGTTTTAAACTTAAATTAAGTTCGTCTAATTGTTCATCATCAATTGGTGCAGGCGCATCTATCATGACATCTCTACCAGCATTGTTTTTAGGGAATGCGATAAAATCTCTAATGGTTTCTTGTCCGCCTAAAATTGCTACTAATCTATCTAATCCAAATGCAAGTCCGCCATGTGGTGGCGCACCATATTCAAAAGCATCCATTAAGAATCCAAATTGAGCTTTAGCTTCTTCTTCGCTAAATCCTAAATGTTTAAGCATAATGGCTTGTGTTTCTTTATCGTGAATTCTTATTGATCCACCACCAATTTCGTTTCCGTTTAACACTAAGTCGTAAGCATTAGCTTTAACTTCGCCTGGTTTAGTATCTAATAATTCTATTTGACCAGGTTTTGGAGAGGTAAACGGATGGTGCATGGCGTGGTAATGACCAGTTTCTTCATCAAGCTCTAATAATGGGAAATCGATTACCCAAAGTGGCGCAAATTCGTTTGGTTTACGTAAACCTAAACGTTCTGCCATTTCCATACGTAAAGCACTAAGTTGTGCGCGTACTTTGTTTGTGTCTCCTGAAAGTATACAAATTAAATCGCCAGCTTTAGCGTCCGTTTTTTCTGCCCATTTAGCAAGATCGTCTTGATCGTAAAATTTATCTACTGAAGATTTGTAAGTTCCGTCTTCGTTACATTTTACATAAACCATACCTAAAGCACCAACTTGCGGACGTTTTACCCAGTCTATAAGCTTGTCTATCTCTTTACGAGTATATGATGCAGCACCAGGTACTGCAATACCAACAACTAATTCGGCATTATTAAATACACCAAAATCTTTGTGTTGAGCAACATCGTTAAGCTCTCCAAACTGCATACCAAATCTAATGTCTGGTTTGTCGTTTCCGTAAAGGCGCATAGCATCGTCATAAAGCATACGTGGGAATTTTTCAACGTCAACACCATTGACTTCTTTTAACAAATGACGTGTTAAATCTTCAAAAACATTTAATATGTCTTCTTGCTCTACAAACGCCATTTCGCAATCTATTTGCGTAAATTCTGGTTGTCTATCTGCACGTAGATCTTCGTCTCTAAAACATTTTACAATTTGAAAATATTTATCCATACCGCCAACCATAAGCAGTTGCTTAAAGGTTTGTGGTGATTGCGGAAGCGCATAAAACTGTCCTTCATTCATTCTACTTGGCACCACAAAATCACGTGCACCTTCTGGTGTAGATTTGATTAAATAAGGTGTTTCTACTTCTATAAATCCTTGGTTTGATAAAAAATTTCTAACCTCTTGTGTGACTTTAGATCTAAAAATCAAGTTGTTTTTTACGGGATTACGTCTAATATCGATGTAACGATATTTCATACGTAACTCTTCGCCACCATCAGTTTCATCTTCTATAGTAAAAGGTGGTAATTTAGATTCGTTAAGAATGGTTAATTCTTTTACTAAAACTTCGATATCACCTGTTGGTATATTTTTGTTTTTAGATTCACGTTCGATTACGGTTCCTTCAACTTGAATCACAAACTCACGACCTAACTTTTGTGCTTGTTCCATGATGGATTTAGGCGTACGTTCTTCATCAAAAATAAGTTGAGTAATTCCGTAACGATCACGTAGATCTACCCAAATCATAAATCCTTTATCTCTAGATTTTTGTACCCAACCAGAAAGGGTAACGTCTGTATTTATATGTGATGCTCTTAACTCACCACAGCTATGACTTCTATACATAATTATGTTTTAGTAGGTGCAAATTTAAGCAATAAAAAAACCGAAGCAAGTGCTTCGGCTTTTTTATTTAGAAGTGATTAAGGGATATTAAATGTCTTCTGCGATTACTTCTGTTTTATTAGAAGAGAATTTATTTCTAATCCACATTTTTAATTTCATTGTTAAGAAGAATAATACCGGAACAACAATTAATGTTAAGAATGTTGCAACAAACAATCCATAAATTACTGTCCAAGCTAATGGTCCCCAAAATACAACGTTGTCTCCTCCCATATAGATGTTTGGATCAAACTCGCTAAACAATGTAAAGAAGTTAATGTTTAATCCTATAGCTAGTGGTATTAATCCTAAGATTGTAGTAATAGCGGTCAATAATACAGGTCTTAAACGTGCTTTACCAGCTTTTACTATGCTTTCAAAAAGATCGTCGTTGCTTAAATATTCGTTGTCGTCTAAGTCTAATTCGTTTTTCTTTCTATCTATTAAAAGCTGTGCGTAATCTAATAGTACAACACCATTATTTACCACAATTCCGGCAAGCGAAATAATACCAACCATTGTCATCATAATTACGAATGCTTTACCAGTTATTACTAATCCGCCAAAGACACCAATAAAACTTAGGAAAATAGCTAACATTATAATAGCTGGTTTTGAAACCGAATTAAATTGGAAAATTAAGATGAAAAAGATTAGTCCAAGTCCTGTAAAAAATGCACCCGTTAAAAATGCCATTTGCTTGTTTTGCTCTTCTATTTGACCAGTATAATCTATTTTGATGTTTTCTGGTAAACCTTCAAAGCTTTTCATTTCGTTTTGAATTTTTGTTACAATTGCGCCAGCATCTGTATAACCTGGTGCTAATGCAGAATATACCGTTACAACACGTTTAGTGTCTTTATGTTTAATGGCACTAAACCCTGAATTGTTTTCGTAAGATGCAACTGCAGAAACCGGAATGCTTACTATTTGTCCAGTTGTATTTCTAAATGTGATATTTTGATTAAATAACGCACTTGTATTGTATCTGTTTTCTTCGTTAAAACGAACATAAATATCATAATCGTCTCCACCTTCTTTATAAATCCCGGCTTTAGAACCGAAGATTGAATTACGTAATTGTTGTCCAACTTGCGCAGAGCTTATTCCTAATTCTCCAGCTTTTTCACGGTCAACAATAACTTGCATTGATGGTTTGTCTTTATTTACATCAATTTTAAGTTCGTCAATACCAGCAATGTTTCTTGAATTAATAAACTCACGCATTTTTTCGGCAGTAGCAATTAACTCGTTATAGTCTTCACCTTCAATTTCAATATTAATAGGAGCACCAGCAGGCGGACCATTTTGGTCTTTTTCTACAGAAATTAATACACCTGGATAAATACCAACAAGCGCTTCTTGTACTTTTTGTCTTAAAAGCTCACTATCTTCACCACGACGGTATTTATACTCGCGCATTGATGCAGTAATCTTAGCTTTATGAGGCATTTCGGCAGCAGATCCACCA
>Ga0256829_1001673_pt1 | contig 17761 bp, 23 predicted proteins | sample 131447metaG_FD_185979 | JGI IMG/M metagenome (GOLD analysis project Ga0256829, IMG submission 185979) | Hydrothermal vent microbial communities from Lau Basin, Pacific Ocean - 131-447 | ecosystem: Environmental > Aquatic > Marine > Hydrothermal vents | place: Pacific Ocean: Lau Basin | collected...
ACTGAATAAAATGTGCTTTTCTTTTAGAGCCACTAACTAGCATTTCCAGAGAAGCACGTTGCTTGGTGCCAAAACGATGTTGTTCATCTACCATTACCAAAGAAGCTTTTGGTAAATCTTCCTTAAACAATAATGCATGTGTTCCTATAGTAAAATCTGCTTCTAAGTAATCTCCTTTGCTTTTACCTTGCATAACCAATGCAATACTGATACTTTTTGGTAAATATTTACATGCTTCTTCATATAGTTGCAAGGCAAGTAACGATGTTGGTGCCATAAGTATAGTTTTATATGGTAAAGCCATCATCACGGAAGCCAATATAACCATAGTCTTACCAGACCCCACATCTCCAACTACCATACGTTTCGTTGCTCTTTTTTTACTAGATAAATCTTTTTTAATATCCGCAATAACCTTTTGTTGCTCCATGGTAAGATTGAAGGGCAACTTATCTACAAAAGAAGAAACATCTCCAGTCAATGCATTTAAAGCTGGAAAATCGATACGCTTACCTCGTAACTTCTTAAGATGGTTATAGGCTTCTATGAATTTAAGAACTTTAATAAATTCACTCTTTATATTTGCATTATCATAAATATCTTCTATTTTTTTAGGAAAATGTAAATTCATTAACGCGGTTACTTCTTTGGAGTTCAATCCTTCATCATAAAGATTTTTTTCTGAAATATAGCACTCAATTAAAGAACTCATCTCACTATTTTTAAGTACAGTTTTATATTTTGGTGTAATCTTACCTATATGCTTAATGGACTTTGGTTGAGACATCTGTAAATTACCATTATACTCCTCTAGTTTCCCTTGTATAACATGGTAAGAACCAACCTCAAAAAGCTTATGGTGATATGGTGTTGTTCTAAAAAAAGTAGAAGACAATGGACTATCTGACTGCTTAAGTGCAAATGTAACACACAACTTACCATAATAGATAGATTTATCTATAACTTTCGCTTCTAGTGTATTTATTTTACCTAACTGTATTTTGAGAGTAAGTGTAGTGTCATCGTAAGATGTAGGAATAATGAGTGCCAAATCCAATAAAGTATGAATTTTAAGTTTTTTAAAAAGTTGTTTAGTTTCTTGCATACAAAAATCCTAAATTTAATATGAATATATTATAACTAAGATTTTTAAATGTAGTTAAAAGTATGTCATGTTGACATATTTTTAACTACTTATGCAAATATAAATGCTAATAGATTAAAAATTTACGCCAAAATTAACGATATATCTTCTATCTGGAATCTGCCCAATAGTGGAACCTAACTGCTCTTGATAAGTTGTAAATTGTAATTTTACAAATGTTAAATCCGCATCTATCCCAGCAGTATATGAACCTTTGTAGATACCTGCATCAAATCTTGCACTAAACCATTTCTTCTCAATAAGTTGAGTACTTGCACCAATACGAAGATGGTTCATAAATTCATAACCGACATTGGCATTATTATACTCATCTTGTGTTCTACTTGAATTATAATTACGAACTCTTATTTGTTGAGAATTAAATAAATCTACATAATCTACAGAAATTTTCAAAGACTTAGACCAAGATACTTCAGGAGTTATCGAAGCTCCTATATTTGCAGTAAACTGTTGTGCACCATAAGCATCAAAATTCATACTTCCTATATTCATCAAACTTAAACCAACTACAGGGTTCCATTTTGCATTTGAGAGTTCATACAAAAGACCTACATCTACTGCAACACCAGAGTTATCTACTTCATAATTATCTCTAAGGTATGTAGAAAGATTGTTTTGATTACGTGTTATGTCACCTATGTCTAGTCCTGCTTCATAAGATTTCTGTCTTATGTATTTTAAACTAACACCAACAGTTAAGTCACCATCTAGCTTGTTGTCCAAAAATTTTGGAGAAATCCCACTATACTTTTTAGCTCCAGACAAGAAAAGACCTGCATATGCTCTACTATGTGTCTCCAAGATACCATTTGCACCACTATTTTGATGCGGAACAAAATTTAAATCCAAAGCACCAAGTATCCCAACGGAATAAGCAATATCATCTTTTGCATGATATGAAACAGAAGTATAATTGGATACATTTATACCAAAAGCTTTTCCCGAATACTTTTTGGTAGTATTTAAAATACCTTGTGTATCATTGGAACTTAAATTTGTAAAATCATTTATAGCACTTTGGGTATTTTGTGAAGCAGAAACTGTTGTCCCTAAAAGCTTTACTTGTACTGTATCACTTTTTTTCATCTGAATAATACCTGCTGGGTTACTAAAAATAGATGTAGCCTTTCCACCTGTAGCAACGCTTGCTCCACCCATTCCCATAATGCGTGCATCTTGATATAAAAACTCCTGTGCCGACATATCGGCATACAATACACTACTAAGTGTAATAAATGATAAAGATATAATTTTTTTCATCTTGTTTGCTCCTGCTTATTTTTGTAGATAATTGATAATATTATCAATGGTTACTGTTCCGTTATTATTACCCGTTATATTGTTTTTGAAATCATTAACACTATTTGTTACGCTAGCATCACTTGAAACAGAAGAGATAGTATCAGAACCACCATTAAGAGTGTCAACAAGTACTTTAGATACATCTGTTATATTTTTATCAAATGAAACTGGACATGCATAGCAACCCATAGATTTTGTAGTATCTATAGAACCATTTGCTTTTTCAATACCGCTACAAGGTGTTTTGTTTCCATCTTTATCACAATATCCATCTGTTATTACAGTTGAGTTATTGACACCTCTATTCGTGCTTTTAGCAAGTCTATAAAAAGTGCCTTTCCCTATATATTTTACTTCCAAATGAGCAAAACCATTACCGCTAATGTTTACATCTTTAGCAATAATTGTAGCACCATTTTTAGTGTATGTTTTACCTAATGACCATGAAAGAGCATCTATACTAGCATGCATATCATCTGGAGTTGTTTTGCTATTATTGTCAATAGAACTAACAAGTTCATTTACTTTTCCTGTAAGATAAAGTATGGAACTAGCCGCAGTAATCATATCGTTAAAGCCTAAGTAAAGACATGCATTTGTAACTCTAGAATCATTTTGAGCCTGAATAGTTGCGTCAGTACAAAGAGAAGTTGAATTTACAGAAACACCCTCTGCTGTGGCTATAGACTTGGTAAAATAATCATTTGCACTAGTTAAAGACGTAAATGAATTTGGTTTCTTTTTGCTGTCTACACTCTTAAGAAAAGAAGAAAAAGCATTACTGCTTCCACTGTTGCTATTTATGAGCATATCTGCAGCATCACTAACACCATATCCAGCCTCACCCATATTGGCAATTGCTAAATTCATACTTAAATCACTATAATCAAATGCTGTTTTACATCTTCCATTCAAATCTGCTAAAGCACTACTGTATCGTCCTTCATCAATAGCTTTTTGCACATCTACTCTACATGTAGTACTGTCATTACCACAACCAGAGAACATAGCAGTAGCCGCTATTAATGACACCGAAATAATTTTTTTATACATCACTTTCCTTTTTGTTGAATTTTACTATTGTATCGTATATATTTTAACATACAGTTAAGTTATATGTGTTAAAATCGAAGGAATATATAGTAAATCAAGGGTGCATAAATGCTAATACGAAAACTTTTTAAATTTGAAAATGCACATATTGTACGTGATTGTACAACAAGGCGTTGCTCTGAAAATATCCATGGACACTCCTATAAAATTGAAGTACTTTTAGAGTCTAATTATTTAGACAATGGACAAATGGTATATGATTTTGGATTAACCAAACTATACATTAAGGAGTTGATTGACTCTTTTGACCATACCATTACACTTTGGTCAAGAGATGATAAATCTTACATTGAAAGTATGAAAAATCACTCACATAGATGGATAGAACTCCCAGTTTCTCCTTCTGCTGAACAATTTTCACGTGTTATATATCTGATAATCGAACGTGTATTAGAATGTACAGATATGAGAAATGGAGAAAAAGAGGTAAATCTTCATAGTATTATAGTTCATGAAACAGAAACAGGGTATGCACAAGGCTTTAAAGAAGATGCCCACTCAAAACTCATGGGTGAGATAGCACTTGAAGATATAATTTTTTCAAACCAAATCAAAAGTGAGTGGAGCGACAATGGCTTATGGGACAAATTACTATCTAAAGTACCAATCAAAAATCCTATAAAAGTTTAGAACTAAGTGTAAACAGTTCTTTCTTTGTATTGGAGTAAAATTCCCATGCTATAGGTATCATCATTACTTCACTATTTGCTTTTAATATTTTTATATCTGGAGTAATAAGTATGAGTCCATCTGCTTCCTTCATAGGAGATACCATACCTGGCATTTGTGGTTTAATAGGCTCAAAAGAAGAACCGTCAAATTTGCCAAGCACCACAGCGTGTTTTCCTCCACGCATAGAAAAATCATTTTTCATAACTGTACATATAGCACCATGCCTATGGTCTATCCTTCCAGACATTTTACGTATAATAGCACGTACAAATAGTTCATAGTTCACCATAGAAGCCAAAGGGTTTCCTGGAAGATTAACAATAACAGTGTTGTCTATATGTCCAACTATAGTTGGTCGTCCTGGCTTAATGTCTATCTTGTCTACTAGAACTTGCATACCTAGGTTAGTAAAAGCCTCTTTGGTAAAATCTTTATCTCCCACACTAACCCCACCAGAAGTGATGACAATATCTGCATCAAGTGCAGACTTGACAGAAGACTCCAAAGCTTCAAGTGTATCTGCTGAAGTACGAATGAAACGTACATCACACCCCAATGCTTTGGAACGAGTAAGAAACATAGGTGAGTTGGAGTTATAAAGTTGGTGTGGTTCTATTTTTTCAAAATGAGGACGTAGTTCATCTCCCGTACCAAAAATAGCAACCCTAATGACGCGAGAAACTGTAACATGCGTTATACCTTGACTAGCCAAAGAAGCAACACTATAAGCATTAATCACTTCGCCTTTATGTAAAAAAACGGTATCTTTTTTAATATCCTCACCTGCCATACGAATGAAATTATTCATTTTAATATCCAAAGGTAATTTTACACTATCGTTTGCTACTGTTACATTTTCTATGGGAACTATCGCTTCGCAACCTTTAGGTATAGGTGCACCAGTCATAATTTTGATAGCACAACCCTTTTCAAGAGTCATGTTGTGCTTATCGCCTGCGTAGATAACTTCTAAACAATGCACATTTTTATTGGCATCTTCTACTTTGACGGCATATCCGTCCATGGCAGAGTTGTCAAAACGAGGCAAATCAAAACTTGCGATATAATCTTCCATAACAACACGTCCCGCAGACATCTCTATGGGAATAATTTCTTTATCTATAATAGGTATACTATTTGCGATAATCTCAAGTGCTTCAAGGATAGAACTAGCCATAATTGACCTTTGGTTTTAAGTTAAGATGATTATAACAAATTAGGGTATAATCCACTTTTAAACAAACAAAATATTGAGGAACTTTTTATGGAAGCAGTACAAATGTTAGCAGTACATAGTATATTAGTTAAAGTCTTTTTAGGCTTTTTAGTCATGGGGATTTTTATCCCTTTTGTGGTAAAAAAACCAGTAGGATTTAAAAAAGCTAGTTTTATCTATACTATGATATTTCAAGCCATTGCAACTATGATTGCTTTTGTAGGTCTTATAGCCATATTTACTGGAGATTTAGGCTGGCAAATTACAACGATTATCATGGTAGTTGTATGGGCTGTCATGATGTACATAGAGATTAAAAAACATAAGATTGTAAAAATAGCCAATCTCGAAAATGAACAAACGTTTAAAATAGTTAAGGGTGCATTTTTAAAAATATCTATTGTGCAGATTTTATTGGTTGCCATCATGGTAGTTCTTATGGTCTTAAAGGCTAAGGGTGTTGTATCTTTATAATACTCAAGCAGGAACGCCACATCTCTCACTAGAGGGCGACAACCATCGTTACATTTTTAAGGTGCGTAGACATAAAGAGGGTGATACTCTTTATCTACGTAATTTAGACGATGGATTACTTCATAAATATATCATTACTTTTATGGATAAACGCTCATCAAATCTAACACTACAAGAGAGTTCTATTTTAGAGATAAAAGCTAAACAACCTTTACATATTGGCTGGTGTGTCATAGACCCTAAAAATGTAGAAAAAGTACTTCCCTCACTTAATGAAATGGGTGTAGATAAGATTACCTTTATATACTGCAAACGCTCACAAAAAAGCTTTAAACTGGACTTTAGACGTTTAGAAAAAATATTACTCAACTCTTCTCAACAGTCTGGAAGAAGTCAAATGATGCAACTCGAAATAGCAGAAAATTTAACACATTTTTTAGAAAAGTACCCTGAAAGTAAAATGCTTAACTTTTCAAAAAATAGTTTTACGAGTAGTTCCATAGACACTATAGTTATAGGTTGCGAGGGTGGCTTTCATGAAGATGAAGTATCACTTTTTAAAACTGAAAACATTGTAGGATTTGATACGCCATTGGTTTTAAAGTCCGAGTCTGCTGTTTGTGCGGTAGCGTCTAAAGTGCTACTTTAACAGGTCTAGCTTTTTCTCTTTTCTTACGCTTATGAATGAGTCTATTTCTTGTTGAAATGTATCTAATGTCATCTTCTTTTTCTGACTCTTTACGTTTTTGTAATAATATTTGATGTGGGTTTGGGTTTAGTTTTCTATCTTCTTGAAGACGCTTCCATATAGATACTTTTTTATAATCTATAAATCTATAAATACCTGTTTGTATCTTTTTTACAGACCATTTCAAAAGTCTCTTAACGGGAATATGAAATATTTTTTCCATATAGTACTCAAACCACCCAAACCATGCTACAAAAAAAGCATATATTTTTTGGATACCCTTAGATAAGAATGGTACCTTTTCCATCCATGATAATAGCCAACTAAATATAACAACTTCGACTATAGGCGCTAACCATGAACCCCAAATATAATCGGTAAAAAAATATGCGACTGCTGTACCCATCTTGAGAAACAAAACTAAGAGAAAACTCCATATTTTTGCAATAAAAACTTTAAATGCCAACATGCCTCCCATAAATTTGCCTACAAAACCCAAAGAACCCAAAAAAGCAAATATCGCAATTATTTTCTTAACAAGGGGAAAGTTCTTAAAATTATCCTTTGCATGCTTAGCTAATCGTTTAAAATCGTCTGCTAAATGGTCTAAAAAATGTTTTTTAAAGTTTTCCATCACAACTTTTTCCACTATGTATCTTTTTCCCAATCCTGTAGCAGACAATAATGCTATTTTTTTGAGAAAAAGCATTAAAATAAATTTACCTTTAACCAAAAAGAATGCGGTCAATATTTTCAAAATATTTTTCTTTACAAAAAGTAAAATACGTAAAAAAAGAGCAATAGTAAACTCACGGCTTTCTTCAAAAAAGAAAATGATAACTATTGATACAAAGAGGAACAATAATGTCGATAAAAAAATACGTTTATTCATAGATTATTTTTTTAATGACGCTTTTATAGTTTTGTAAAGTTGCTTTATCTTAGTAAGAAAAGATTTATCTTTAGCAAAATATTTTTCTTTAAATACTTTAACACTATGTTTAATCTTGTCTTTTATGCCTTTTAAACGCTCCATAGTTTCAATATATATCTTGCGTGATTTAAGCCATAAAATACCTGTTGTCATCATATCATAGAGCCATTTAAACCATTTAAATTGCATAAGCTTCTCTTCCGTTGCCCTAAATAACCAAAATGTAAACGCCGCTATAGGTATCTTAGAAATATATAGTGTTAAACCTAGCAATACCTTACCGCTAACAAAAAGCATACCAGCATAGATACCAAATGTCTCCACGGTAGCCAAAAGAGAGATAAATATTATGAGTATAATATAAGCATTAATATGTTGTAGTTTCATTTCTATCTTTTGAAGAATTTTAAGTGAATGTATAATTTCATAGATAGGCTTAGCAATACCCTCCCATACAATCTCTTCAAAGATAATAAAAATAAGAACTAGTATAAGTTGCAAAAGTGAAATAAATTTGTTTTTAATGGTTGTCAACATAGATATATCCTGTATAAAATTAAATATAATTATAGCAATTTAATTAGAAAGTTAAAGTGTAAGATGAGTGGAAAATTGATTATTTTGTTTGAGTTGCGTTTAGATTTATGTAAAGATAGATAATTTTGTTTGAGTTTGCTTTAGGTTTGGAGGTTGTTTTGAAGGAGCTTACACTCAAGTAAGCAACTAAAACACTCCTTCAAAGATGAAGTAAAATCGAACGAAAGAACTATTTTCTACGTAGCTCTTTAATTCTTGCTGCTTTACCCTTAAGTTCTCTAAGATAGAACAATTTAGCTCTTCTAATTCTACCTCTTCTAAGTACTTCGATACTCTCGATAGACTCTGAATAAAGTGGGAAAATTCTTTCAACACCAACAGAATTTGCACCCATTTTTCTTACCATAAAAGTACGTCCAGTACCTTGACCTCTTATAGCGATGCAAAGACCTTCATAGTTCTGAACTCTCTCTTTATTACCTTCTTTAATTCTCACGGCTACTCTAACTGTATCACCTGCTCTAAATTCAGGAACTGTTTTACCTTCTAGTTGTGCTTGCTCGAAGCTTTCGATGTATTTATTTCTCATCTGTTATACCTTTTTGTATAAATCTGGGCGAAAATACTTTGTTTTACACAAAGCAAGCCCTCTTTTTAAGTCCGTGATTTTACTATGATTACCCTTTAAGAACTCTGAAACCACTTCGTTTTCGTTATAATTTACTGGTTTTGAAAAAGAAGGTGCTTCTAACAATGACTCTTCAAAACTCTCAACATTTAAAGAGTCGCTATTTCCAAGGACTTCTTTCACATTACGGCTAATAGCATCACAAACCACCATACTAGCCAACTCACCACCTGTTAAAATGAAATCTCCTATAGAAAAAAGCTCATCTGCATACGTTTCTATGACTCTTTCGTCTATGCCCTCATATCGTCCTGAAACAAAAACAATATGTTCTTTCTTAGATAAACGCTTTGCATCATTTTGTGTAAATGTTTTTGCTACAGGTGATAAAAAAATGATGTATGCTTTTGGAGAATTATCTTTTACTTTACCTATGGTATCCATAAGTGGTTGAGGAGTCATAAGCATTCCTGCTCCACCACCTATCATTGGTGCATCTACGCGGTTGTGTTTATCGTTAGTAAAATCACGTGGATTATAGAAATCTATAGAAATCCTATCGTCTTCAATGGCACGTTTTAAGATACTTTCAGAAAAATATCCTTTTATAAGATTAGGAAAAAGAGTAATGAAAGAAAAATGCATTTATGATGCCTCGAGTATATCTTTAGCATCTTTAGCGTATATTGTTTTCTCATTTAGTGCAACACTCAATACATAACGTTCTATATATGGTAGCAAAAAACTTTTGGGGAAATCTTCTTCAACTAAAGTTTTATCTGTTTTAACCAATAGATAATCTGTGTCACCCATACGTTGTATATCTGATACTTCTCCAATTGTTTCATTGTCTTGCTTTATTGCACATCCAACGATATCGAACCAAAAATGTTGCCCCTCTTTAAGGTTACAATTTTCACGTGTTTGTTCAATATTTGCAAAAATTTTCACATTAGTTAGCTTTTTTGCAGTGTCAATACTTTCATATCCTCTAAATTTTACAATACCTCTTGAGAAGTTAATATCAGATATTGTTAAATCTCCACGACTGCTTTTGTAGGTTTTACCTACTTTAAATTGTTCTGGAAAATCTGTGTGAATATGAAATTTTAAGTCGCCCCAAAGACCTATAGTTCGTCCTATTTGAGCGATTAGAGATGCATCATCCAACATAAATAATCTCATTTTTTATGTCAAGAAAATGCAGAGTTTTACCAAATGATTGTTCTTCCGATGAGAGAACTAATATCATGGTTATTATACTGCTTTTACATTAATGCGGTAACTTTTACCGCCTTTAGCTTTACATCCAGAAATAACCGTTTTAATAGAATTTATCATTCTTCCTTCTTTCCCAATAAGCTTACCAACATCTTCAGAATTAGCAAAGATAATAATCTCGTCAAAATTCTCATCAACTTCCGATACCTCAACAGATATATCTTCCGAGTTGTTTACCAAAAGTTTGGTATAGGCTAAAAGGAAATCTTCAACCATTGGACTATTTCTTACCTGCTAGTCTTGTAACTGTTGGACTCATTTGAGCACCAACTGAAAGCCAGTAGTTTAATCTTTCTTCATCAAGAGTAAGCTCTTTGTTTGCAGACACTGGGTTGTAATTACCAATTACTTCAATCCAACCACCATCTCTTCTTTTTCTGCTATCTGTAACTACTATTCTGTAAAATGGTTTCTTTTTTCTACCCATTCTTGTCATTCTAATCATTGTCATGTAATATCCTTTAAATATATGTCTTTTAATTATAAACCACTTGGAGGCTCAAGTGTCTATAAATTAAGTCCTGACAACTGTTTTTTAATGACTAAAACACTCATCAAGGCTTAACGAAGCGAGATTTTACCATAAGATGACTAAAAGCTTTATTAACTTGCATCTACGATACTATTCTATCGAGGTATATTTGCCATTCCTCCACCACCTTGCATTTGTGCCATCATATCTTGCATCTGTTTCATTCCGCCCTTAGTGGACATTTTCTTTGCCATTTTTGAAGCATTTTTAAACTGCTTCAATACACGATTTACATGCATAGGCTCAAGTCCTGCTCCTGCTGCTAAACGACGTTTACGCATATTGTTAAGTAAATCTGGGTTTTCTCTCTCTTTTGGTGTCATGGAAGATACGAGTGCTTTGATTTGCTTAATCTCATCAGAGTTTTCTAAGTCCATATCTCCTATTTGTTTTGCCATACCACTCATACCTGGTATCATACCCATGATAGACTTCATACTTCCTAGCTTTTTCATCTGTTCCATTTGTGCTAGAAAATCATTAAAATTAAATTGACCTTTTTTAATCTTTTGGGTCATGCGTTTTGCTTCTTTTGGGTCTATGCTAGCAGCAGCTCTTTCTGCTAAACCCTCAACATCCCCTGCACCCATCAAGCGGTTTACAATTCTATCGGCTATAAACTGTTCTAAGTCTGGCATCTTCTCACCATTACCAATGAAACGAAGAGGGACACCTACTTGTTGTGTAAGACCTAGTGCAACACCACCTTTGCCATCGCCATCAAACTTAGAAAGAACCACACCTGTAATGCCTATTTTTTCTTTAAAAGTTTGTGCTGTACGTACTGCATCTTGACCTGTCATGGCATCTGCTACATAAAAAAGTTCATCTGGTTTTGCGACTTTTTTAACATCTGCTAGTTCGTCCATAAGCTCATCATCTATAGCTAAACGACCTGCTGTATCTATAAGCACTACATCATAAAGCTCTTTTTTGGCTTTTTCAAGCCCACGTTTAACTATCTGCGTTGGCGTAGCACTCTCATCTGCTACAAGTTCTACTTCTATGTTAGTAGCTATCTGTTTTAACTGTTCAACCGCCGCAAGTCTTTGTAAATCAGCTGCTACTATGAGTACTTTTTTCTTTTTCTGTTCTTTTAGAAAATGTGCTAGTTTTCCTGTAGTTGTTGTTTTACCAGACCCTTGAAGACCTATCATTAGTACTACAGTTGGAGGATTTGAAGCAAAGGTAAACCCTTTTGCTGCACCCTCTAGTGTTAAAATGTCTGTAAGTTTGTCTTGCAAGGCTTTGAGAAAATTGTCTTTACCCACACCATGCTTTTTAGTTTCTGTTTCTACAGTACTTATGAGGTCTTTTACTACCTTATGGTGAACATCTGACTTAAGTAGAGACTTTTTAAGCTCAGTTGTTGCTTTTTTAAGTGCCTTGTCATCATCATGAAAACGTATTTTACCTATGGCATTTTTAAAACTATCAGTTAGCGTATCAAACATTTTTACCCTTGTATTTCTTCTTTTTATTGTTGTAATTTTACCCTATTTGGGCTTAACAGACTACTTTGGTTTAATATCTATGCGAAATGTATAAAGCGATTTTATATTTTTTCTAGCCTCGTCATAAGGCAAATAAATTTGAATTGTATAGATACCACTCTTTTTCATTTTTCCTTTATAGTTATTACCATCTATATTTCTTATAAAAAAAGCTCCATCGCTAGATGTTTTAAATGGAGAATATAATTTGAAATTAGCTTTATTTGAGTTAAAAACCACTTCTACTGCATCGCCTTTGTTCGCATAAAACCTATAGTTTGTTTTTTCAAACCCTTCTACAAAACCGTGTAGTGTTGCGTATTTTTTATTTATACCAAATTCTATTTTTTTGGTAAGTTCTAAACTATTTGCCATACTTTGACTTGTAAGCAGAAATACACCCATGCAAACCATAAACCATTTTATATACATTTTAACTCCCTATCGACAATTTAAATCTTGCGTAATTTGTGCTACGATAATCTCATCATTTTGAAAATCTATAGAATATTCCACTCCAACTTCTAAAAAATTATTGTACGTATCTAACCTATAGCTTCCACCTGTTGCTGTCTCATCAAACATATTAATACGATCTCTTTTAATACTAAAGTGACCGTACCAGTGACCAGTTCCGCTATAGTAAGTGTATCTATTGTTACAATACTCTAACGTAACACTCTCACCTGCTCTGTTTCGCCCGTCTACTATAAAACCATCTTTAAGATAAGCTACATCAACGCCTTTAAATGTTTTTGGTGAACTATTTCCATCACTATTGGAATTACATCCATTTAGCACCATAAAAGCTATGCTTAAAAGCAACGTATATACTATTTTTTTCATTTTTATCCTTTTAGCTATTTATACCTTGAAATATCTTTAGGCTCTTTGGCATTAAACTCATAATCGAGTATCTTCATTTTTGCAGAGTGTAAAAGTACACGCTTTGACTGTGTACGACTTCCATACTGCTCATCACCTACAACAGGGTGACCTATATGTGCTAGATGAACACGTATTTGGTGTGTACGTCCTGTGGTTATCTCTATGTGAACTTTAGACTTCTTGCCCTGTAGCTCTTCTGGTTTCACTACGGTATGTGCCTTTTTCCCACGCAAAGGGTCTATAAGCGAAAATGCTTTGCCTTTTTTAATGGTAAAAATAGGTTCATCTATCTCTACCTTTTCATACAACACACCCTCTATCCATGCCACATAATGCTTTTCAACCTTGCGTGCTTTAAATTCTTTAATGGCTCTATCTATGAACTCTCTATTTTTACCTAAAAGTAAAACTCCAGAGGTGTCACGGTCAAGTCTATGTAAAAGTTCGGCACCGTCTATTGCATCTTGAATATCGTAGCTATCTACTTGTGCGGGTTTATTGATAGCGACAATATCATCATCTTGATAGAGTATCTCTATATCTTCGGGATATTCTATACGAAAGAATGTCTCCGTATGTATGTCTGCACGTGCTATTTTTACTTTTTTATCTTCTACAAACACTAGCCCTCTATCTATGAGATCTTTTGCTTTTTTGTTTGAAATGTCTTGTTGTCTTGCTAGGACTTTGTATGCTTTATCTGTAGCCATATTTTACCTTCTATCTTTTTCTATTTTATATACAAACCATAATTGTTTTAAATCATAATGCGACAAATGATGCACCCAGCCCGAAGGGTGGCTTCGCCATTTGCATCATGCAGGAGTATTATGATTTAAAACAAGCCACTCATCAAACTTTTGAGTACGTGGAAATTCTATTATTTTTATTTTACTATTTTGACCTGTTTTGAAAATTATATCACTTTTTGGAACTTTAAAACTTTTTGAAAGAAATTTTATTAACTCTTTATTTGCTGCACCTTCCACCGCTGGTGCTTTAATACGTATCTTAATAGCGTCTTCACCATAAAGTTCACAAAACTCTGATTTACTAGCATTAGGTTGTGCTTTAATACGCAAACTTACCCTATCTTCTTTTATCTCATAAAACATCTTCAAGACTCTTTACAATGGGTGATATATCGGTATGATACTTAAGTTCTGCAGGTTTCAAAAGTCCATGCTGTAAAAGCCTACGAGAGAGATTGGACGCTTCAACTATAGCGATACCCTCAATGGCTTCAAAAATATCTACTTGATTAAAATAATGCTTACCAGAAATAATCTTACACCCAAACTGTGCGGCTTCTGCTGCATTATGACCACCAATAGGCTCAAATGCACCACCTAGTATCACAATATCTGAAATGCTATAGATATTTACTAGTTCGCCCAATGTATCAATAAGAACGATATCATCTTCTAAACTATCATTTTGAGAGTATCTATGCCATGACACGTTTTCAACTTTTGCAAATGTGCTTATCATACTTGCCACTTTGTCGAAACGTTCAGGGTGACGTGGTACTAAGATTAGCTTAGCCTTAACATTCTCTTTTTTAAACTCAAAAAAAGCTTCTAAAATAAGCTTCTCTTCTCCCTCATGAGTACTAGCCGCACAGACAATCAACCCAGAAGGTTTCACTAAAGTCCTGCTTGTTTTTGGAAGAGTAGAGAGTTTAATATTGCCAGTAACTAAAACATTTTTTGCACCCAAAGACTCCAAACGCTCTTTATCTAATGTAGTTTGTGCATAGACCTCATCTATGTGTTTAAAGATTTGCCTATATAGCCAACTCATACGTAAATATTTTGGGTAAGACCTATCGGACATTCGTGCATTAATAAGCAGAGTCTTTGCTCCTCTTTTTTGTGCCAAAATAAAGAGTAAATACCAAAACTCCGCTTCCATAACTACCAAAGCCTTTTGAGGTTTTAGCCAAAAAAAGAGTAGCAACTCATAGGGCAAGTAACGACTTTCTTGAGTATAGTCCAAAATAGCATCATAACCAGTATGTGTTGTGCTACTCATACGAAGTAATTCAAGTGGCAACTTGTCTACTAGTGGCTTAATGGCTTTCGCCTCTCCAAAACTACATGAGTGAAACCAAATACCATCAGGCTTTAAAGGTGAGTTTCTCCACAAAAAAAATCTAGCAGGTAATGAAGCTCTATATTTTGTTTTAAAAGAAAAAAGAAGTAAAAACGGAAATGCTAAAAAGTAGAGTAAAAAAGCAACTAGACCATAGAGAAAAAAGAATGTTTTCTCCATAGAATTTATCTTTGCTATGCTTCAGCCGAAACAGGCTCTAGGTATAAAATACGTCCGCAGTGAGGACAGTTTACAATCTCGTCTGCCTTAATCACTTCTGCGTATGTTTTATCGTTAAGTTTCATATAACACCCATAACATGCCTGTTTCTTTACAGGAACAACCGCTGTATTACCTGCCCATATACGAATTTTTTCATAAAATGCAAGTACTTTTTGCTCAAGGTTTCTGCTTAAGACTTCTCTTTTTGCAAAAAGTTCACCTTTAGATTTTTCTATTTCTGCTTTTTCAACAGAAACAACTTCATTTATCGCTTTAAAATCAGAATTTAACAAAGTTACTTTTGCACTAACCTCTTCAAGTAATGATTTTTTTGTTTCATTTATGCCTTGAAGTCTTTCTATCTCTTCGTTTGCAAATGTCATTTTCTCTTTTGCTATGTCTTCTTCCAAAGAGAGTGCTTTCATCTCTTTTTCTGTAGAAATTTCTTTTAACTTTTTAGCATTTAAAGAAAGTTGCTCATTAAGAAGTATTAACTGCTCATCAAATGTTCTTACTTTTGCTTCATTGTCCAAAATATCTGCATTTAACATATCTAGTTCAGATTGTGCAGTATCCATCTTTTTTTGAGTTTTTGCTACTTTTTTATCTGCGGCTTCAAGTTGTGGAGAATAAGAGTCAATAGCCTTGTCGTTGTTAGAAAGCTCAATAAGCTCATTTAAGTGTTTGTTCAATCTCTGTCCTTTTGAGGTTTAAGGGTGTTCTCATAGCGTTATTTACGCAGTTGATAACCTATTATATTACCTTTCAGTACTAAATGGGTTTTTTGAATTCGAAATTATAGCCAAAATAGGTAAAACTTTCAATTCTTCTTTTAAAATCTCGGCAAAAAACTTCTCGCTTTCATAATGCCCAATATCTATCATCATCAAATCTTCACTCATGGCTTTCATCGCATCATGATACTTAATATCTCCTGTTAAAAAACAATCGGCATCTACTTCATCAATAAGTGAAGCTCCAGCACCTGTGCATAAAGCAATAGATTTAATCTTCTCTTTCTTTCCTACCACTTTAAGCGTAGGCAAATCAAACTTTTCTTTAATATGCTTCAAAAGATTTTTATAAGTAAAATCAACCTTAGCCATACAGATAAATTCTTCTTGTTTTTCCATCTTGAAGCCTAAGACTTTCTCAAAAACATATCTATTTAGATGAGTTTTATCAAAATTTGTATGCATGGCAATACAAGAAATATCTTTTTTAATCATCTTTTCAAGTAAATTAGCAGGATACTTAGCAAAATCAAGCTGTGTCAGTTTCCCAAAAATCAAAGGGTGATGCACTATAAAAAGTGTACCCTCTTTAGCTTCTTCTATTAAAGTATCATCAATATCAAGCGATAAAACAATCTGTGATATATCTTTTTCTAAATATCCCACGATTAAACCTGAATTGTCCCATTTTTCCTGAAGAGAAAATGGACTTATAGTATTTAAAAATTCATGTATAGTTTTAAGGGTCATTTTTAATATCCTAAATTTTAAAATTGTTTACATTAGAAGTAAAATTGATTTTAAAACTCTATTTAAAGAGTTGGCACAGATTGAGACAAGAAGATATTAAAAGCATCACTAAGTCCCATACCATACTGTTTAAATATCTCTTGGGCTTGTTTTTTCATTTGCTGTTGTAGACATGTAAATCCTTTGTATTGAATTATAGTACAACTATAACACACATTGTGTGTTCTGTCAATACTTAACTCTTCCATGCCTACTAAAATTGTAGCAATGATATAACCTAGTGAAACGTGACATACAAGGGGTTTGTGTGAGTTACATTGTATAAGTTAGAGGTGGATTGGTGGAGAATAACGGGATCGAACCGTCGACCTCTTCGCTGCCAGCGAAGCGCTCTCCCAGCTGAGCTAATTCCCCAAAAGTAGTAAATCTGAAAACATATTAACATAAGGAAGATGAAAATCTTCCTTAATTTTATGAACGTTCTGTAACTTCTAGTAAGTGGTAACCAAACTGTGTTTGTACAGGGCCATGAACTACGCCTACCTCATCGTTAAATACTACTTTGTCAAACTCTGGAACCATTTGACCTTGACCGAAACTACCTAAGTCACCGCCATTTGCTCCAGATGGACATGTAGAGTTTTCACGTGCTGCTTGTTCAAAAGTAATCTCACCTGCGTTTATCTTTGTTTTAAGTTCGTTACATACTGTCTCATCTGCTACTAGTATGTGTCTTGCTGAAGCTGTTGCCATTTTATTTCCTTTAATTGTTTAAGTTTAAATGCTTGAGTCAAATGCGACTAACTCACCCTCTTTCATTAAGAGGACGCAAAAAAGGCAAAGCCTATTTTACTCCGCTAACGCTGTGTTTCCTTCAACAGGAAGTTCTCGTGACTAGTCACTCTTAGAGCAAGAGGACGCAAAAAAGGCAAAGCCTATTTTACTCCGCTAACGCTGTGTTTCCTTCAACAGGAAGTTCTCGTGACTAGTCACTCTTAGAGCAAGAGGACGCAAAAAAGGCAAAGCCTATTTTACTCC
>Ga0256829_1001674_pt1 | contig 17756 bp, 27 predicted proteins | sample 131447metaG_FD_185979 | JGI IMG/M metagenome (GOLD analysis project Ga0256829, IMG submission 185979) | Hydrothermal vent microbial communities from Lau Basin, Pacific Ocean - 131-447 | ecosystem: Environmental > Aquatic > Marine > Hydrothermal vents | place: Pacific Ocean: Lau Basin | collected...
GTCGTTCTTCGAGCTCAAAATTCTTCTGGGCCTCTGTGCCCACTGTTTGTAAATTTTCTTGAATACTAGCTTGTGCTTCACGCTCAAGCCTATTCACCTCTGCTCTCCACTTATCTGGGTCTTCAAACTTTAGAGTATCAAGTTCTTCAGATGCTTTTACAGAGGGACTTACCTGGTTCATTAGGTATTCTCTCTCTTTAGCCAACCTCAAGTTCTCCTGACGAGTCTTTGTGTATGATGACTGTGTGTCTCTTCTTCTCTTCTCAGCTGTTGCTGCCTCTTTAAGCAGTGTTGCTATTGCTTCCTTAGGGTCTTCCGGCAACTTAGCCTTTAAACTGTCTATGTAAGTATCGTTATCCACGGAATACCTCCTTAATAATTTATTTATAAATTATTATATCATAATTAAGCTTAAAGTTTGCTTAAATTCCCTCATAACTATTATAAAGTTGAACTTTATTTTCGTAGGTAACATCTACTGTAGTATCGTATGATAGTCCTTGTGCCATGTAGCGCAGTGAGTCCATGTAGTTAGAACACCAGTCGTGCAGTGGTATCTGTAGGGTTACATCTAACTGTTTATCATACTTCCATCTATACAGCTGTATACTACTTAGGGTCTTCCCGGTATTACTATTATCTATATAGAGCACATTTACTAATTGTCTAAGCGCCTCTATACCATCAAGCAGCGATGTCCTCTTAAGTAGTCTTACTGGTAGATTATGGTCCCTAAATCTCTCCAAGCGAGTCCTGCCCGTCGAGAAGTCTGTAACGTTTGCATCGTGTGGGAGTATTACATCTGTGACGCGATAATTCTCTGTAGTTACTAAGTATTTGATTAGGTCTGCGTAGTAGTCCAGCCCCTCACCACTATTAGCTATCGTTCGTATCAGTCGAGGTCTCCCATTTATCACCTGCACGAAGTGTAGTATAGTCTCATCATTAACACCTATGTCGTAGCTTACAGTTACAGGTACCCCTGGAACGTGTGGAAAGTGTCCGTAGCGGTTCTCCCTGATAATACTATCATATTCTCTCTTCAGTATCGTTCCGTGCACACTCTGCTCGAATGCCTCTTCTATTGTGGCCGGGTACTCAAGCTTTATGTCATCTAGCCCTAGTTCTACTGCCTTAGCTATGTACCAGTTTTTCTGTGCCCGAGTTAGGGTAATGTTAAGTTTACTCTCTAGTTGTGGGAAGTATTTGTTATTGAGCTCAGTTACTATGTGTTCCTTGTGTTTTACTATGTGTGGCTGCTGCTCCATAGTACAGTCCTGGTCATCTATCCAGCTCAAGAACACTAGCTCGAAATCCAGTGGTGTGAGAGTTGCTCCTGCATCCTGTAGTGCCTTAGCCTGCATACACATCTCATAAAAGAGTCCGTGGGGTCCCTCACTAGTAGACTCTATGGTTATCTTATTGCCTGCTGATACTGCCTGGAATGCACCAGTCTTTAGCTCACGTGCCTTATCTGGATATTTCTTACTAATTTTAGCTAGCTCGGATACGTGTAAGCTCTGTAGAGTATCACCTCTAAAATTACCTATCTTGAGAGTACTTCCGTTCGAGAATACCATCTCCTTTCTATTAGCAGCTACTAATGTTACACCGAAGAGGGTCTTCGCATCAGGGTCCATTTCGTTCCACATAGTTAGAGCCCTCTTGGCTAATTTATCGCTCTCATCTTGTCCGTATGACTGTATACCTGCCTGATATCCCTCGTGTGTTAAACAAGAGTCCAAGTTATAAGCTACTGCATATGTAGATACACCTTGTTGTCTTGATTTCGGTATTATTTTACGTGGATGTGGGTGTGATGCTATTTTTTCCTGTGCGTCGTTAAATTTCAGTATTTGCTTCTTATTGTCCTTAGTAAAGATAGTGTAGAGATGGTTTAGGCGCCATCGCTTAGACTCAAATGTCATCATTATATTTCTTTATCATATTCTGCATAGCTATATTGATTGTGGTCTTATTGGTATTAGGGTCTTCACCATAGCTTTTTTCTATAGTATCTACTATAGATACTATATCTTTAAGTTCCTTAGTCTCCGCAAATTTGGCATCGTTAGCTATAAAGTTAATTGCGTGATTAATTGCTGACTCCTTAAATGCTGCTATTTTGGTTAAGATTTCCTTGCGTTGATTTGGTAGTGTTGGGCCCTCAGCTGGGATAGGAAGCATTGAAATTCCTTTTTATTTTTATTATATCCTATTTAAGTTTAAATTTAGTTTAAATTTTTTATATTTATGGTTAGTTTTGTAAATTAATTGAATTGCGGAGATTCTCTGGAATTTAAGGGAATCTACGGGCCGATATTTCGCCATTTGTGTAAGGCCTGTACTTGACCGTAGGGCCCAGAAGTTAGCTTAATCTAATCTTAAGTGGGAGAACTACTTCATAATCTTAAGCTTCATTTAATAATTAATCTAATCTTAAGAATTTAATTAATATTAATATCTAATAGTATCTTAAGCATTTTTATGATATACGCGCGCGTTTCATTTATATACGTGACGCGCACGCGTATATCATAATTCATATTAGTTCTCTGTTAATTTTAAATATTAGCAGTGAAATTTAAATTAAATTTAAGTTCTTTTTAATCTAGTTTTAATATAACTTTTTGTATAATTTTATATAAAGAAAATAAAGTTATTGAAATTAAATTAAAAAATTCGTTTAACCTTCTTTATGATATAATTATAAATATAAATATAAAACGAAAGGACAGAACGATGAGAAAATTATACATTGCGGATACTGAGATTTTTCAAGATAAGTTCGAAGCCTCTTTGGCGTCAGGAACTTATCTTTGGATAGATGATAATCATATATTATATGATGAGACTAGACATGATATACTATGGGATATTGATTTTGAGGATTTAACAGAATATACTCCGATAGAAATAATACAACTATAGTTACTTCAGAGGGCCTATTAATATAATAGGCCCTCGAAAGTGACTATGTTAATAGCACTATATTTTAACACAAAGGACCTATTATGGCAAGATTAACAAAAGTACAAGTGTGGACTAATGTCCAATCACAAGTTGAGGAACTACTTAGTAACTCTAAAGTATCTAAAAAGTTCAGTGAAGAGCTATTAAATATACTTGAGGCTAATATAGCACCAAAAGTAGGTGGTGGAGTATCATTAAACCCTCCAAAATTAGATGAAGATGGTAACATTGTAGAAGCATACTGTAGATTTCATCAAAGATATGAGTCAGCAAAAGATATGGTTATGTCTAAAGGTAAATCAAAAGGCTATTGTAAAGCATCAATAAGCCTTTGGAATAAAACTATGACTAAGATTAAAAAATTAACTAATGAAGCGGTTGACTATACGAATGAGGGAGATTTTGACAACGCTCAAGAAGTCGCTAACGAGGTTAAGGAGTTAAGGGATAACTTTAATAAGCCGGAATTTTATGACTATGATAGAGATTGGGCCGAGTTCAACCAAAGCTAAATAGTTTAACAAAGGGCTATTTAATTATAGCCCTTGATTAAACTAATTTAGGGAGTTAGAAATGTTAGAATATTATAAAGATAAAATAGAGGCTATATTAGCTAAAGAGGATGATATAGAAGTTCGTGAAAGCCTAGTATACTATATTGGCTTTATAGATGGCTTAATTAGCATAGGCTATGAGGGCGACGATGGCTTTATAGCTTTATTAGAAAATATTATAAGGGAGTTAGAATGTTAGAATTTAAATATAAATATACAAATATACTATTATATGATAATGGTACGATAGTAGCCACGAGGATTATAAATAGCAAATTATATGCTATAAAAATAAATAAGCTTTCATTATTGCTAAGTGACGCCGTAACTAAGATAAATAAGCTAGGACTTTTGGACAATGAGATGTTTTGCTTGCTAAGTGAAGTTGATAAAATATAAATATATTAATATATCCATTTAATAATTCATTTATTAATTTATCTATCTATTATCTTATTATATTAATATAAAATATATGAAAGAAAAAAATTAGTGAAGGGGAAGTTATAAAAAAATAAATTTCCATATATGATATAATAGAGCCCTTTTCATATAATAGCGACTCAGCCAAATCTCAAAATTGACCTATTATATTATTATATTTTATATATCATATATATTAGTATAATAGGCAATTATTAAATTAAAATTAAATTTTAAACTAATTAATTTTTTAATTAAATTAAAATTAAAATTTTAAACTAATTAAATTATTTAATCATAATATATATAAATTATGATATAATGTAATTACAAGGAGAATAAAATGACCTACAGTCAACTATTGGAGTCTATATATGACTACACGCACCAAAATCAAATGGACGAATGGACGGCATCTAAGCAAAGGCTACGCAATCTAAATGTTACCAAGCATATACCAAATTACTATAGCCAATTAATAGTACATACGGGCGATATACTAAAGGACATAGAGAAACGAAGTCAAGGAGTAGTCGCAAGGGACCTAGGACTCACACAACCTCAATTATCAACACTACTAAAACTATTAAAGGAACTTTATTATAATGACTATAGCATACACCAAGCTTAAGGGCACTCTAAACCGTGTTAATGGCACCAAGGTAGTTACCCTAGAGAACGGTAACAAATCTAAGGAGCTTAAAACCACTACAAGATGGAGGCATCAAGAGTACTACGAAACTACCGACCTACAATCATTAGTGAACACCACCAATCAAGCAATAGCTATATTAGTTGGTAAATGTAACCCACCATTAGTTGCCATTGATGCAGACTCAGCACATACAAGGGACATACTGCTTCAAGTACTCAAGACTCTTCCAGCACACGCTCAGCCGCTCTTATTAGCTACCTCAAACAAGGTACAGCACGGGAAAGATGGGGCTCACCTCATCTATATAGACAACGGGGATAATAATGAGCTATATAGTGCACTCGGCATCAAGGACAACTCAAAGAAGCTAGGGGCTGACCTAGATATTATTAGGGGCGATAACCTGCTATTCTTGGCAGGTGAAGCGAATAGCCTTAAGGCTAAGCCACAGCTTAATATAAATAGTACATCGAGTATACCCGACATAATACAAATAGTACTCAAGGGATTAACGCCTCAAATTCAACTCAACACAGCCACTACACCATCACAATACGAATATGAAACTCAATACAACGATAATCAATTAGCTATTTTATTTGAGGACTATCTTAGCAACACCAAGAAACGTCCCGAACTACTAAATAGCTTCCTACAGCTAAGGACCGCTAAAGACCAACGTAGTCTATTTACCAATCCAGACCAACTAACGCCGCAAACTTACACTGGGAAGCCTCACACGCTACTCTTAGGGCTCAGCCTCTCACTAAGGAACGATATTGGTATTACTAAAGACCTACATCGAGCTATAATAGCACACATCAACACACTACTACCACATAGTAAGGATTTAACAGCTCTACACCTCGAGCTGCTTACACCAGACACTAAAGAACCCTATCCATATAAGGAGGATTGGAAACAAATGACAGCAAGCCTAAAGAATAAACGCAACCACATACTAAACATATATGCTGTGAGTGTAAGCAGTGAGACTAAGGTTAAGGGTATAAAGTATCTAATACACAATTCACATAATAATGAGATAACTGCATTCAAGGACCTCACAGCACTCAAGAATGAATTAGTTAGTGATACGGGCATACCAGCATCAAGGATATCTAAGATACAGCCACGGATAGATACAATAGCCTTAATCGAGAGACCTAATAAACCCTTTGGATTGCTACCTAAGCAGAACTCACGACCGGACTTTAACATCTACCAACGCACAATAATTCAAGAGGTATTTTATAATCCTACTCACCATCAAGAAAATCGGAAGTACCCTACAACGATAATAGCCCTCCTTGAGGCACAGTTTGGGCAAGATAAGGTACACAAGTTACTGTTACCATTCCTCAAGCACAAGCTCATCACACGAGAGCCTACAGCACTAATATTCGCACTAATGGGGCCTCCGTACTCGTTCAAGACAGGGTTCTTTGAGGGTATATTAAGACCTCTCTTCTCAGCACAGAGATATCTTAAGACTAACGGGGATATACTCACCGAGAAATATAATGAGTTTCTGATAGACTTAGACATATTAGCTATAGATGAATTTCACCACCTACAAGGGACTCCACTGCTCAAGCCTGTAGTGCAAGAACTAAACAAGTTTGGGTCAGAGTTCCACGAGGGTATTAGACGTATGTACTCAAGTGTTTCTAAGGGTGAAGAAATACCTCAAGAGGTTACTCCATTCATAGCTATGAATAGAGTGGTGCCTCCGGTGACAGAGATAGTTGGTGAGCGACGTCTGGTCGTTGGATATGCAGACCGTACGGCGAGCCAGGCACTAGACATTAGTGATGAAAAGATAAAGCAGAGGGTTAAAGCTGAGATAGTAGACTTCGCATATTACCTGGCTACAGAGCCCCCACAGATAACATACGAGGACTATAATCTCAACACGGCATGGAAGAAAGTAGATAACCACTACTATAGGTTTATGAATGAGGGTATAAGTATAGTTAAACGGCTAGCGCTGGCTATAGGGAGTACAAGGGATATACCAGATTTAACTAAGCTAAAAGAACTAATAAGCCCCGCTAAGTTGGAAACCTGTATATTTGAGCTACAGCGCTCGAACAGAGGTTCTAAGTATCGTCTTAGATTATGGGCTAGTAAGGCAGGAGATATACGCTCTGATGTACCTGCGCTATTAGACTCGTTCGAGAGCAATTACTCAGACATAGGTAGGGACCTACAGAAACTACTCACTAATAATGAAAGGGTTTATATGTATACATCACGGTATAGAGCACTAGACCTGATATTATATCCGGATGATTTAGCACTACACAACATAGTTCCTCACAGCGAGGATGAAATACCAGGCGATGACGACCTGGACATATAAGGAGGATATAATGATAGTAGGTATATTGGAGATAATAATCATAGGAATAGCGGTGGCAATATTCGGCCCTTGGGCACTATTGCTAGGTTTTATAATATAAAGGAGAATGAAATGAAAAATGAAATAATTAATGTAGCTTCAAGAGAAGTATCCTGGGCATATAAACAACAAGAGTTTTCTGATTTAGATAGTTTAAAAAAAGCAATTAAATATGCAGAATATTCTTGGTGGGATATTCTAATAGCACTTAGAGAACTAGGTATAGTTACAACACCTGAGGAGGAACTTAAAATTAAAACTAAGTTAGTATATAAAAAATATGCTTATCTTATAAGATAATATTATGAGTCTCGACATAAATTACACTATAGGTTTCGCAGGTACGGGAAAGAGTCATAGTCTCATAAGGCTCCTGCATTCGCTGCCGCCTGAGCAGATTATAGTTATAGCGCCTACTCATAAAGCACTACGACGATTAACTACAAGTGAGGAGTATCAGCAGTCAATAGAGGCGAAGACGATACACTCGCTGTTAGGGTGGATACCATATATTAATGAGAATGCACAGCACATCAACCACATAGACTCGACACACAGGCTCGACAAGGCTCTACCGGACTATAAACATATAGTTATTGATGAGGCAGGTATGATGTCTGAGGAGATGTTGATGTCAATAATTAGTAAGATAGAAGAGGCACACGACTATAACATACAAGAGACAATAACACTACACCTCTATCTTGACCCGTATCAGCTGCTACCGGTGAAAGGTCAACAAATACAGACTGACCCGCTGACTACTGTGGAATTAACTACACAGCATCGTGCGGAGAGCCTGGACATAGTTAATACGTACACGAAGTTTGTACACTATTTACAGCATAAACAAACCACGGACCTCACTATACCATACTCTGAGCATATATTACCGTTCGACATAACTAAGTTTAGGAAGGGCGATAGACTCCTCGCATATACGAATGAGGCCGTAGGCAATTGGAACCAGATAATAGCACAACAGCTAGGTATATCTTCATATATTAATCAGGAGGTGCAATTAGGTAATAGACTTACAACTGAAATATGCGAGAACTTTATAGAGCTAACTCTAGATGATTTATTAGCTATGTGGGAGTCGAAGCAGCTAGTACTTCAGAATACACATATAAATAATAAATTCTTAGAGCCTAGTCTATATGCACTAATAACTAATAAGCACATTAAGTTTATGACTACATCAGAAGGGAAAGTGTTTCCTGTTATAGAAGGTATAGGTAAAGCTAACATAGTTCTTAAACAATCTAAAGAGGCAGCTATAAAGGATAAACGTAACTTTAAGCATGTTTATACCCTAGGTAGAGCATTTGTGATGGATTATAGCTTCGCATCTACAGTTCATAAAAGCCAAGGGCAGGAGTGGAGCACTATATTTATAGATAAAAAAGATATTCAAAAATCAATATTTAATAATTATTATGAAAATTACGCGAGATTAATTTACGTTTCTTTATCTCGTGCGATAAATTTAATCTATATTTAATAATAAAAATGATATAATATAATATCAAAACAAGGAGGCCATAATGGCAAGCAAGAAAGAAATTTTCGAGACAGTACAGGCACAAGTTGCGGAATTAACCGCTAAATATAAAACTCCAAAAGAGTTCACAGAAGCTTTAAATGGTATCATAGTAGATAGTTTAGCACCTAAGAGCGGTGGGGCATCAGTTAACATAGATGAAGTTACTAAGAAAGATGCTGATGGTAACATCACTCATATTTTGTGTTCAGTAAGTGGTAAGTTCTTACCAGCAACTAAAGAATACTTTTATGAAGATAAAGCAGGTAAGGGTATAAATGGTCTTAAGAGATTGTCAAGACAAGCTGAGGCAATTAGAAAACAATTCACTAAAGTTATAAATACTTCTGAAAAAGCTGTTATGGCAGATGTTTTAGACGGTGAAATGACTGTAGATGAAGGGAAAGCTAAGCTTCAAGGGCTTAAAGCACAGAAGCCAGACTATTCAGGAGTAACTGAGTAACTGAGTAACTGAGTTTATAGAGGGCTCTAAGGAGCCTTCCATTAAGCATAGTGCTTAGCACGACCGCGGTGCACAGCGGAATATAACACACAGAAAAGGATAAGCAATGGCTGGAACACGAGTTAAAACAAAGGTATGTACGCTAAAGTATGTTTATATTAAGGGTGAGGGTAAAAATCAGGCAATGCCTGGCAAACCGGAAAGAATGCAATATGTTGCTTCAGCAGTAATGCCGAAAGATGGTGATGCCCACAAGTTTCTATTAGCACAAATAGATAGTGAATGGGACTCTTATAAAAAGCAATATGGTGTTAAGGGGAAACCTAAGACTAATGGTATCAAAGAAGAATATCAAAAGGACCCTGAAGGTACTATAGACCCTGATACAGAAGAAATTAAAAAAATACCAACTGGTAATGTTATAGCTACCTTCAAGACAAATACTAAATGGCCTGATGGTAATGCTCAAGTAGTTAAAGTTAAGGACCGTAAAGGTGCTGATATAACGGCTGCAGTTACTGAGGCTGAATGGACTATTGGTGAAGGGTCTACCGGAGTTATTCACGGTACTGCTATGGGTAACAATGTTGGTAGTACCCACAAAGTCACATTATACCTCGCAGCTGTTCAATTAGCTACACTCAAGAAATATGAGGGTAACGAGGTACAGGCTGAAGAGATAGAAGGTGATGATATAGAATTAGATGATGGTGGAGTGCCAGAAATCTAAACCCCGGCCAGTGTAATAGCTGGCCTTTTTTATTAACAAGGAATTGCAATGCAACTAAAACTTATTAAATCTTTAAATGAGGTTAAACACTTAGTTAATGATAAGCCTACCTTTACTGATATAGAGACTGAGGGTTTATATACAGCAACTAGACTAATACAAGTATATCAGCCAGAAATAGACCCAATAATATATATTATAGACACAGATATAGTAGACCTTAGTGAAGCTAAAGATTGGTTATCTCAGCAATGGTTAGTATTCCATAATGCCTCATATGACTTAGGTACATTAAATATAGTACCTAAGAAGATAGATGATACTTTTTATCTTTCACGTACAGCTTATCCAGAGTGGATGAAATACTCACTAGACTCTGTAGTTTCAAATTTGGGATTATATGGGCTATATGCAGAATTTGAGAAAAAGGATATGCAAAAAGCAGGGTTTATTAAAGGTGCTTATTTATCACAAAAACAAATTAAATATGCTGCAACTGATGTAGTAGCTCTTGCTCATATTTGGCAAAACAAGAAGATACAAGCAACACGAGAAGTATTAGCCTATAAAGTAGATATTTTAAGCTTAAGTTATTCAATTAAATATCAACAAAATACTTTAATTAGTTCACAAGAAAATGTAAGAAAAGAATTAGATAAAATTGAAGATAAAATTGAAGCTAACTATGAGCTATTAAATGGACTTAATCCTAACTCACCTAAGCAAGTAAAAGAGTACTTAAATATTGATAGTAGTGCTAAAGATGTACTAATTAAACTTATAACTACAGATAATAGTAGGTCTAGAATGGCTAAATTAGTATATGACCAAAGAAGACTATTGAAACGTAGAACATTTTTAAATAGTTATAATCACCCCTATGTAGTAACTAGGTTTAACCCCGCTGGGGCAGCTACAGGTAGATTTACTTCTACTGGTGGAGACCTTAAGTTAGGTATTAATGCCCAACAAATACCTAGAGATTTACAGTATATATTTAATCAAGATACTAAAGATACTACCGTGGTGCATGCAGATTATTCAACTGCAGAGTTAAGAGCAGGGTGTAGTATTATGAGAGATGCCGGTATGTATGAAGAACTAAAAGCGGGTAAAGACTTACATAGAATTGCTGCCACCTTAGCACTAGGAGGTAATCCAGAAGATATTAGCAAAGCCGATAGACAGAAAGGTAAAGCAATTAGTTTTGGCTTTATATTTGGGATGTCTGCACCTAGTTTTGTAGAATATGCTTTCATTAATTATGGTGTTAAGTTTACACAAGAAGAAGCTAAACAGATAAAAACTAAGTATCAACGTAAATATCCTAGTATAGCTAAATATGCACAGGCTAGATGGAATGATTACAAAAGTGATTTTGTTAAGTCTCCACTAGGTCGTAGAAACCAAGCCCGTATGGGAACTGATGCTATTAACTATGCCACACAAAGCTGTATAGCAGAGACTACAAAATTAGCTATACATTATTTAGTTAAAGAGCACCCAAAAGCTTTACAGTATATTTACAACGTAGTGCATGATGCTATCTATGCAAGAGTTCCTAAGGACGAGGGCGATATATGGGCAGATAGAGTAGCAATAGCTATGAAGAAAGGCTGGGTAGAAATATGCAAAAGACCTCTACTCTATTATAAAGATATTCCAATGCCGGTAGAAGTAGAATGGGATAATAAAGTAAAGGAGTACTAATGGAAGATTTAAATATGTTATCAGAAGAAATAGAGTTGGTTGATATCGACCTAGATATTGATGGTAATGTAAAGCCACCGAAGAATGATAAGATAGCTTTAATAGATGCAGATACTATTGCATTTACAGCTTGCCTTAATGTTGAGGAAGAATGTGAGGTATTACCACAAGAGTTCTACTCTGATGAAGAGTGGGATGAACTAAAACCTAAGATTAAAGATGGTGTTTACTATAATGTAGATGAATTGGCAGCAATAGCTAAAGCCAAAGAAAAAATAGATAGAATATTAGATAAAACAGGCTGTAAAGATGTGGAACTACATTTTACTGGTGGCCATAAAAATTTTAGATATAGTATATACCCAGAATATAAAGCTAATCGTAAAAATATGAGAGTACCAGCTAAACTTAGAGAAGTTAAAGAGGCTTTATGTAAAATGTATAAAGGCACTATACATACAAAATGGGAGGCTGATGATGCTGTAGTTCATTACTATGATAAAAATAAATATATCTTATGTGCAGTAGACAAAGATGTACTCAATAGTATAGAGGGTAGAAACTTTAACTATTATGAAAGTGGACTATATAATATAGAAATGAAGTGGATGGAAGTAGATAAATATACTTCTATTACTTGGAAATATCTGCAGACTCTTATAGGAGATAAAACAGATAATATAATAGGACTTAAAGGTATAGGGCCAGCTAAAGCACAGAAAATACTTAAGGGTTTAATGACTAATAAAGAATTATGGCTAGCCGTAGAAGAAGCTTATAAAATAAAAGGGCGAACTGCAGAAGATGCAGTGCTTAATCTTAATTTAGTAGATATGAATTTACTACAAGCAGATGGTACCATTAAACTACATACATTAGAGGAACTACGAAATGACTAGAGAGTACAGAAAGTTAATTATGGAGATAATATGGGATGGTATAGACCAGAAGTGTCGTAATGGTACACAGCGTATTATACCTAACTGGAGTTTTACATTAAACTTCGCTGAGTGTGACCCAAAGTTAAGACTACGAAAAATGTATTATAGTGGAGTAGAAGGAGAGTTTAGAACTTTAATTAGTAAAGAGCCTCTAACTAATGTTAAGCAATTTGAAGCTAATGGTTGTAACTACTGGAAACCTTGGGCAGCAGAAGATGGTAGTATTAATATAGACTATGCTAATCAAATGCATCCACAGTTTGAAGATTTAATAGAAAATATTAAAACTGACCCTACAAGTCGTAGACTTATGATAGACCTATGGGTTCCTGAGAATGTTAAACAAGGTATTCTTAGTCTTGAATGTTGTTGGCATAATATGACCTTTTCAGTAATAAATAATATTTTGCACATGAAGTGGACTCAGAGAAGTGTTGATACTATGCTAGGATTACCTAGTGACATTTATTTAGCTTACTTATTTATGGAATATATAGCTAATGCGTGTAACTTAAGAATGGGCACATGTATGTTTAGCTTATCTAATGTGCATATCTATAGTGAGCATATAAAAGCCGCTGTTGAGCTACTCAAGCGTTCAGAAAATGATTATAATAAACCATTAAAAATGGAGATAAAGAAATGAAAGTAGGAACTATATTACTTACTAAGAGTAACAAGTATGTTGATGCTGATGGTAATTTACCTAAGCGTCCAAGTTTTGACAAAGAACTATTAAGAGGTTTAGTTAGTGGTAAAAGAGTTAGTGGCTATAGCTATTTAATGTTACCACCAAGTATACAGAAACTTTGCTATTGTAAAGAGTTTGGTAGTGAGGAGCATTTTCCAATAAGTATAAAAGAGTTAGCACAAACAGAGCTATTGATAGTTATAAGAAGTACAGAAGAGTTTAGTAGAGGCAAAGAGTTTAAGTTTGATAACTTTAAATGTTTAGCAAAAGATAGGAGAATTGAATTATGGATTACACAGATATAGCTATTAAGACTGCACAGGAGTCGAAATGTAATAAAAGGAAAGTTGGTGCTATTATAGTATCTAATAAAGGCACTGTAATAGCTAGAGGATACAATTATAATCCTGATGGTAGTAATTGTGAAGATATTGATGGTAAAACTAAAGAGAGTGTAGTACATGCAGAAATAGCAGCCATAGATAAAGTTAATAATTGGTCTGCTGCCGAGACTATTTATGTTACTCATCCACCATGTGAAGGCTGTCAGAGAGCTATAGATTTTCATAATCTTAAGTTAATAGTAGTTACTGATTTTATGAAATTTGATAATAATAAATTAAGATATAGTCTAATACCACCAATAGCTATGAGAGAGTTGGCCAAGGTTTTAACTTATGGGGCTAAGAAATATAAGCCTAATAACTGGCAAAAAGTTGATGACCTAGAGAGATATGTAGATGCACTATATAGGCATTTGGAGGCGTGGCGAAGTGGAGAAACTAACGACCCTGAGAGTGGATTATCTCATTTATCTCACGCAATAACAAATATATCATTTTTATTATATCTAACGATAACAGAATGATATCAAATTTGGACAATAATTTTAAATCTATATAATTGTATAGATGAAGATTAAAAGTCCTTAAAATTAGTTTTAAAATTTAAGATTATTTTAATCTTAATTACGATATAATTAAATTAAATTAAATAAAGGAGAAAATTATGACAGTACAAGAATATGTGGCTCTCCAATTGGAGAGTTTAGACAGTATAGCACTTAAAGATAAAATGGGAGTTTCTCTAAGTATGATTAGTGCTTACAAGAAAAGCTATAATCCCAGTTTAGAGGTTGCTAAGCGGGTGTATACTCTAGATAATATAGTATTACATCCTTTTAGTGAAGCAGGTTTGAAGAGGGAATTAAAGCTATGAGAACTTTAGATGAACTTAATAAGTTAACATTAGAATGGTCTAAAGATAGAGGTATACTAACTAATGGTAAAGCTACTACCCAAGCGTTAAAACTAGGTAGTGAGTTTGGAGAGTTGTGTGATAACTTAGCTAAAGGTTTATCTATTAAAGATGACTTAGGAGATATGATAGTAGTAATTACTAATTTAGCGGCCTTAGAAGGTTTATCGCTAGCTGAATGTTGGAACCATGCTTATGATGACATTAAGGACCGCAAGGGCTTTTTAAATGAGAATGGTACTTTTATTAAATCTACTGATACTAGCTATAAACAATTACTAATAGAGTTTGAAGATGAAGAAACTACTATACATTGATACTGAGACTACTGGATTAATAGCAGGACATCATGCAATTATACAGTTAGCTTACATTATAGAGATAAATGGTAAAGTGGCTAAAAGAGGTAGTTATAAAATAAACCCTAAAACTTATAGTAGTAAGGTTTATGTATCACCTAAAGCATTAGAGTGCAACGGCTATCGTGTAGAAGATTTCGATAGATTTGCTGATGCTAAAGAAACTTGTAGAGATTTTGTACAGGTACTTAGTAGATATAAAGAAGGTCCTAAATTTAAGTTAGTAGCTTTTAATTCTAGCTTTGATATAAGCTTTATACAAGCTTGGATGAAAGATAGTAAGCAAGATTTTTATGGTAGATTTATAGATTATAAAGACCTAGACGTATTTGCATTAGTTAAATATTTGCAGTTTTATAATAAAATAGATACAGGTGTATCTCAAAACCTAGAGAGCTCTTGTAAGGCAGTAGGATTAGAGTTTGATGCACACGATGCCGTAGGTGACATTGAGGCAACTAGAGATTTACATTTAAGATTAGTGGAGATGTTATAATGTTAAAACAATATAAGGGTAAAGACTTAGCTGATATAGCTAAATCAAAGTTAATGGCAGATGAATATTATGCATCTGCTAAGTACGATGGCAATTACTGCCAGATTGAAAAGTTTGGTACTGAAGTTAAGTTCTTTACAAGCGGAGGTAAACAGTTCTATGATTTTACTAAGGGTGAAGAACTCAGTAAACTACCATATGATTTTATTATTGAAGCAGAATACATAGCAGATACTAATGGCCTTTTGGGTGATAGAGGTAGATGTACTTTAACTACTGCTAGAACTAATTTTAGTAAAGGATTAAAGTGGAATGGTGGTAGTTATATGGTATTTGATATACTCTATTTCAGAGACGAGAAGCGGTTAAGTGAGGAAGCCAATCCAGGTGAGTTTAGACATAGACTAAGATACTTACAAATACTAAGATTACCAAAAGATATGCAATTAGTTAATTTTAGACTATTAACTATAGCACAAGCTAAAGACTGGATGGAAGAAATTACTGCTGTAGGAGTAGAGGGTGTTTTTCTTAAACATCCTACACATAAATATAGAGATATAGGTAGGTCTAATTTAGCTGTTAAACTAAAGCCTAACCATCAAATAGATTTAACTTGTATAGGTATAGTAGAGGGTGAAGGTAAATATATTGGTATGATAGGCTCTTTAATACTTCAGGACTCACAAGGTAGAATTGTAAATGTGGGCTCTGGGTTAACAGATATGGATAGAGCTAGACCCAAAGAGTTCTTTATAGGGCAGAGAATACCAATAACATATGAAAGAATTGACAATACTTATATACAACCAAGGATTACAAAATGACTGAACAACAGATACAGCGAAAGATTATAAGATACCTTGAAAATAGAGATGCCTATGTAGTTAAAGTAGTTAGTGCAACTAGGACAGGTGTACCAGATATACTCTGTTGTGTACAAGGCAAATTTATTGGTATAGAGGTAAAAACTCCTACCACTAAAGAGAATACCTCAGCACTACAAAAGTATAATCTGGACCTAATAAAGACTAAGGGTGGATTATCCCTAGTAGCCTGGGATGTTCTAATGGTAAAGGAGTTTTTAGATGATAGAATTTAATATACCTGATTTACTGAGTAGCAATATGCTAAGGGAAAGAGATAGATATATAGTATCTAACTTTATACAAGTATATAATGTAACTACTATAAGAAATGTCACTAAAAATGGTAGCTGTAGTTGTATGTATAGTACAGAAGATTTAAAATTTAAATATAGTAAGTACATTAAATCTGGATACAGTAAGCCTAAAAGTAAAAGGGCAACAGTAATTAAAAAATTAATAGAAAGGTTGAGTAATGACACAAGATGAATTTTTAGAAAACATGATAGATAGTGGGGAGGTTCTTGTTGATGCAAAAGAACTAAGAAAGCTTTTACAAGAAGTTAACTCTTTAAAAAAAGAACAAAAACAATTAAAAGAATGGTGTGAAAATGAGCAAATGTTAAAAGGTATATGGAAGAAAAACTATTATAACCTTTTAGAAGAGAAAAGATTAAAAATAAATTTAAAGGTATAAAAATGAAAGTAGGAGCAAAAAATGCTAACTGAAACAAGTAAAGCTATTATAATAGCGGGATTATTTATGTTGTTGTTACTTATGGCTAATGGATTATTTAATTAAAAGGAAAAAACGAAGAATAAAGAAGAAATTAAAAAAAAAACTAAAGCTAAAGATAAAGACATATAAAATATGATGATGATGATTTGGTATTACCATTTTAATAAAATGGCTTAAAATTGAAGATAGACATATTAAAACAATAAATAAGGAGTAAAAGATGGCAAGATTATATTTTAGTATAATTGAAACAGTAGAAAATGAATACTGTGTTGAAATAGAAGAGAGCGAAATCGAAGGATATTTAAATGGTAATAAATTAATTAAACAATGTGATGTAGATAAAATGGAATTTAATCAAACACTTGAATATATAGAAACTGATTATACAACAATAGAAGTTTCAAGGATAGAAAATGATTAAAAAGAGAAAAAATAAATATGCAAGTATAGTTTTACAAAGAAAAGTTATGTTTGCATCATTTGGTTTTTTTGCAGTTATTTTTGAAAAAAACAAAACAATGTCTAAAACACTTATAAATTATTATCAAAGATTAGGTCATATAACAAGAGGGTAGGAAAAATATATGTCTAAAGATTGGGAAGATATTAATCGTGTAGTTTTAAGATATGAGAACCAACAGAAGAAAAAAGAATTAAGTGAAAAAGAAATGGAGATAGATTATTTGCTTACTTCAGTATCAATACTTGCTACTTATTATGATTTAACAAGTAAAGGAACAAAGAGTTGGTTCTATCCAATAGAACTATTTAATAATGTTAAAAAATGGTTTAATATAAAAATATAAACAAATAAATAAAAAGGCAATAAAGAAAAGGAAATTAAGATGAAATATATAGTTATACAGCATGTAACATTTGCCCCAAAAGGGGCAATATTAACAATGAAAGTAGGTAGAAATACCGATATTTCTATGTTTGTTGCAAAAGA